>Ga0255055_10002875_pt1 | contig 11863 bp, 13 predicted proteins | sample JV7_2_27_MG_FD_188633 | JGI IMG/M metagenome (GOLD analysis project Ga0255055, IMG submission 188633) | Seawater microbial communities from Jervis Inlet, British Columbia, Canada - JV7_2_27 | ecosystem: Environmental > Aquatic > Marine > Inlet | place: Canada: British Columbia | collected... | reverse complement strand
CGCAAGTCCTTCTTCAGCCGCGGTGTGTACCGGGACACAGCGATGTGGAGCATCTTGCGCGAAGAATGGAAGACGCCAAGAGTGCTGCCGCTGGGCTACGTGAACGAAAACGCATAACGAAGCCATCGACGGCGACTGAGTAACCCGCGCGAGCGTGGCTTGCGTCCGCTGAATTCGGATCGTTGAGAACTGTGAAGATATATTGAAGGGAAATGGATTTATCGCCAACTAGAATCGGCTTAGGAAACTTCGATTACATCGGAATTAGTTCTACTTAGTCAACCCAAACTCACCCACGTCCATCAGCCCTAAATCAGTCAGCCTGAGCTCGGCGGAGGGCGATTAAGGGGACACCATACCTATCTCTTGATGCAGATGAGGAGGTGACATGATCTTTGAAATTAAGTATGATGTCCCTGACATTCTCATAGAATCAGTATAGAAAATAGGTATAAAAATAGATGTTAGACCTTAATGAAGGAAATATATGGTGATGGCAAGACGGAATATATACAAACATTCTATCGACCTTAAACAGTTAAAAATAGAAAACACTGGACCGAATGAATTTGCGAAAAGACTTGAAGAAGTACCTTATCGCGGATACGAGGTAGAGAGTATAACTGATGGAAGAAAAATTGCTATTGTGAAACCGGGAGGAAAACAGGCATGGGGGAAAATGCGGAAAGAAGACTTTTTCGTTTTCATTTATAATCCATCCGAGCAGAGTCTTTGGCAAATAACCCATAAGCAAATACACGAGGATTTAAAAGAAAAAGCAAAAGCAGATAAAGATGCTACTGTTGAAATCCTTAAAGCATTTGAAAGGGTCTATTATGGTGAAGATCCTGACGACATCTTAAAGTCACTTGTCTTGAACAATCCGACAGGAGAAAATCCAGAAGCTCTGTTAAAAGCATATAAATGGATTTGGGGGCAGGAAGATGTTAATTATCCAACGGGTCAAGGAAGAGCTATGTCATGGAAAGGTTTGAAAGAACTATTAGAAATTTTGACAAGAGGGTAATATCTTTGAGAAATTGACTTAACTTACAGATAGGAAATAACATGAGATACAAAGAAACAGAAGAAAATAACACCTTGCCGTTAATGGTCATGGAAAGTTCCGAATATTCTCCAAATCAGTGTGTTTTTCGGAACGATGAAATCGGGGTATGGCTCTATCATGCCAATTGCATCGAGTTCATGGATATGCTTATCAGCAAATACCCCAAGGGCAAGTTCGATATGATTCTTGCAGATCCACCATACTTTCTATCAAATGGCGGCATTACCTGTCACGCTGGAAAGATGGTTAAGGTTGACAAAGGTCAATGGGACAAATCGAGCGGCCCCGAAATGAATCATGAGTTTAATTTGGCGTGGCTTTCTAGATGCCAAAGAATACTGAAGCCCAATGGAACCATTTGGGTGTCCGGAACACACCATGTAATCCATTCCGTTGGCTATGCCATGCAACAGCTTGGAATGAAGATTCTCAACGATATTGCTTGGGAAAAGCCTAACCCACCTCCAAACCTTTCTTGTCGCTATTTCACACATTCGACGGAGACAATAATATGGGCAGCCAAAACTGAAAAATCAAAACATTGTTTTAATTACGCCAAGATGCGTGAAATCAATAAAGGCAAACAGATGAAAACCGTGTGGTCTTTCACGGCACCGAACGGAGAGGAAAAAGAATTCGGAAAGCATCCTACTCAAAAGCCGGTCGCTCTTTTGGAAAGAAGTATCTTGGCATCAACACACGAAGGTGATTTAATTTTCGATCCCTTTTCAGGCAGTTCAACTACTGGTGTAGCCGCAATAACCAGTCATCGAAAGTTTGTAGGAACGGAACTTGAGTCCGAATTCATCAATCTGTCTATTGCACGATTGAAGCGTGCGATAGGCATCCGGCAATCGTCATTCGAATTCGCACGCTAGGGGTTATTACATTGCAAAGAGAAGATGCAATCAGAAAACTGAAAGAATTGGAAGGTATGGACTTGGTAGCACTTGCTAGTCGATATGATGTCACTGTTTGGAAAGGCGGCAAAAAGAATAAGGGTTGGGCAGGGCATGTGCTTGAACGGTATTTGGGTCTTCCGCTAAATTCAGCCCAGTCGCCAAATTTCGGTTCATGGGAGCTTAAGATAGTTCCTCTCAAAAGACTTGCAAACGGCAAGATTGTAGTCAAAGAGACAATGGCCATTACCATGATTGACCCTTACAATGTAGCCAATACCCCTTTTGAACAAAGCCACCTTCTTGCGAAACTCAAAAAAGCAGTTGTATGCGCTCGTCTGTTTGAGTCTCAGAACGAAGAAAGATCGATTTTTATGCGAGTCGCTGCATTTGACCTTAATGACAAAACCATGTATGAGCAAGTCAAAAGGGATTATGAAGAAACGAGGCATTGTATTTTGACAAAAGGATTTGAGCATCTTACAGGTGCAATGGGTGTGTTGGTTCAACCGAGAACCAAGGGAGCTGGTCACGGCAGTATCAGCAGGGCTTTCTATGCACGAACTCAATTTGTCGCAAAAATACTTGGGATCGAAAAGGTCTAACAAGGCACTGCACCGGATGCGGCAGAGCTGCGCCCGGACCGCAATTAAGAGGACACCCTACATATCTCTTGATGTAGATAGGGAGGCGACATAATCTCTGCAATTAAGTACGGTGTCCCCGAAACTTACAATATAAACTGAAGAGGAAACTATGAGAAAAGACCAAGTTGATGCCCTAATAGAACATGCGAGGACAGCCCTTGAAGGAATTGAAGAGCAATATAACCAGGCGTTAGAGGAAACTACTATTCCGCCTTCACTTTAAATTGACATCAAAAACTATATGGAAAATCTCGGGTCTGCATTGGACTACATTGCTCACGACATCTATGAGCAACAAATTGCGCCCCACAGAGCATCTACCGGGAAACCTGAGACTCCTAAAATCTACTTTCCTTATGGAAAGACTGAAAATGACTTCAAATCAGCGGTTGGCTCAAGCTTGCCAGAACTCAAAAATGTATCACCACGCTTGTATGACACTCTCGAAGCAATCCAGCCATACAAGGTAGGAGACACTTGGCTATTTGATTTCTGTAGAATCTTAAATGAAAAGAAACACGACACATTGAGCCCTCAGAAAAGGGAAGAAAAAAGAGGATTGACCATTGACTTTGGTGGAGCAAAAATCCAAATGGGTCCCGGTTCGTCAATTAGTGGAACAGGATCTATTGGGACAGGGACAGGGAGGATTCACTTGCAAGGCGACAGGATTTCAGGAGATTCACCCGCCCATCGGACAAGCGGCAAAGTAAAACAGACAATAATACGCTGGATATCTTTCAAATTTGCTGGCACAGGCGTCGAGGTACTCCCATTGCTAAAAGAAGCCTTAACAGGAATAAAACACTTGAGTAATGATGTATATCAGCAAATACAACGTAGTCCAGCAAAGACAGAACGAGATAATGAAAATACCCATCTACCAGATTGATGCCTTTACTTCCGAAGTTTTTTTGGGAAATCCGGCTGCTGTTTGCATATTGGATTCGTGGCTCGACGACAACTTGCTTCAGTCCATTGCTGCCGAGAACAACCTTTCGGAGACTGCCTTTCTCGTTCGCAATGACGATGGATTTGATCTTCGATGGTTCACTCCAAGAACTGAAGTCGCGCTCTGTGGGCACGCAACACTGGCTAGCGCTTATGTTCTTTTCACCTGTCGAGACTGGTCGGAAGAGGAAATCCGTTTCCGTACGCGGAAAAGCGGGCAACTCATCGTTGGTAAACACAACGGTCTACTCGAGATGGATCTCCCTTCCAGACCCACCCATGGCATGATCCCGCCCTCTGGTCTAGAGGAGGCATTAGGCGTGACGCCAATCGCAGTATTGGGTTCCGTCGAAGATATAATGTTTGTATTGGAGAGCGAAAAAGCTGTTCGGGAACTCCAACCCGATTTCTCTGCACTCGAGCGGCTTGAGTGCCGTGGCATCATCGTAACATCCAGGGGAAATCGGAGCGATTTCGCCTCAAGATTTTTTGCGCCCGGGGTTGGCATACCGGAGGACCCGGTGACAGGTTCTGCGCATTGCGTTCTGGTTCCCTACTGGTCGAGCGAACTCCACAAGAAGAATCTACATGCATTTCAGATATCGAAGCGCGGCGGCGAACTGTTCTGTATCAACGCAGGGGATCGAGTGAAGATTGCTGGTAAGGCAGCACTTTATTTGGAGGGCATGATAACCATATGACACGTCGAACAAGCACAAGCACGAGACGCGCAAGATCACACCAGTGACATTCGACGTTACACCGAACTATCCCTCACTTCTCAACACAACATGCATCGAGAAATTCTTGACATTCATATTGCGTCGTCATACAGTACACACCTATAGAAGAAGTATAGAAAGTAGGTACAAGAATAGATATTGGTAGCAGTTGGCAATAAATAGTGATGACTTCAGAGATACGTGTTTGCACAAAAGAAGATGCCCAGGTTCTGGCAGGGATTACTCGGAAGTCTTTCCGGGACGTTGCCGAGCGCTTTGGCTTGACTCCAGAGAATGCGCCTCGCTATGCATCAAATTGCACCGCGTACTGGATTCGAAAGGACATGGAAGATGGTGTCACCTACTTCGTCATTGAAAATAGCAACCATGCTGTAGGATGTGTTGCTTTCGAACAGGCGAATCCGGAAGTATGTTATCTTGAACGCCTGGCGGTCCTTCCGGACCAAAGGAGATGTGGATTTGGAAGAGCCCTGGCTGAACATACGTTGTCGGAGGCAAAACTCCTTGGGGTTAATTATGTGAGTATAGGGATCATTGCCGAGCAAACTGAGCTAAAGGACTGGTACAAGAAACTCGGATTCGTAGAGGGAGAGAGCAAGGAATTTCCACATTTACCCTTCCGTGTTACATTCATGTCATACGGCATAAAGAAAAGCTGTCAACAATATACTCCAGTAGACGGGGCAGGACCATGCCGGTTATGCTAAATGCTAGACCACAGTATGATAGCCTGTGAGGAACAGCAATGAAGCGATCAACGTTAGAGTTGCTATGTTGTCCCAGTTGTCGAGCTGCACTTACACTTCGTAATGAATCAGGTAATACGAGTGGGAGCGAGGGGGAACTGTTCTGTCCGCACTGCCAAAGAAGCTATGTCATTAGAGACGGCATTGTACAATTCATCGATTTGCAGGAACTGGAGGGCCTTAACCAGCGTTTCGCTCGATTCTATAACAGGTGGTCACGCTTCGAAGCAATCTTCGATTGGTTATCGTTTCTGCCTATGGGGGGAGAACGCAAGGCACGCACAGAGATTTTGCACAGATTGGAACTAAACAATGGACGAGTTCTGGAGGTTTCGATAGGGTCTGGTGGTAATCTTCCTTATTTACTTGAGTCTCCCAAAGTAGGTGACATATATGGTTTGGACATCTCAGCAGCGCAGCTGACTAATTGTCGCAGGTTGATCACAAATCGAGGATGGCCGGTAGAGCTTTTCCTGGGTAAGGCGGAAGAATTGCCTTTTAAATCAGATTCATTTGAGAGTGTTTTTCACATTGGTGGGATTAACTTCTTTTCAGAAAAGAAGAAGGCCATTGATGAGATGATCCGTGTTGCCCGACCGGGGACTAAAATTGTAATCGCGGATGAATCGGAACAGGTAGCTCGAACGATGGCTCGTTTCTTTCGTTTGTCGCGTTCGGCTCGGGGTAATAAAGTAGACACCTCCGTTCCTGTTCATCTGGTCCCAGAAACAATGAAAGAGGTGCGTGTGGACGGTATTTGGCGGATGCATGGTCGGTATCATGGGTATTGCCTGGAATTCAGAAAACCGGGATGAGTAGTTAGATCCGTTCTACCGGATCAACTTGAACTCATTAACATCCACCGATTCTAAATCGGTCGGCCTGAGCTCGGGAATAGCAGGGAGGGCCAGGCATGAGAGGAGGGCAAAGATGCGAGAATTTCGAGGTCGGCGCAAACAATCAGCCCACCTGGCAGTCAATTAATCCCGTCAATTACCTCAGAGGTGTCCGGGACTTCAGTGTCTGAAGCGCTTGAGCTAGTTAGCCTGTTTTGTGGGTGCAAGGTAGTCGGGAAGATGGGTTTCCACCTGACAGACTGTGGGAATGAAGTATCTCTCCCGCTACAGCACAACCCTAATCCAAAACGCTTGACACTAGGCGGCGCTTCATAATACACTGCGTGATCGTAGAACACAGCAACAATGAGACCACAAAGCGTATAGGGGTGTGCGGCAAACAGCGACATAGGCATGGTCTGCGTTCCTCGGGGAGACCCTTCCGGCCCCTCTTGGAGAGCAAAGGCCCATGAGCGAGGAAATAGCTACGCCGTCCACCCTGTACAACCCAGTCGAGATCCTCCAGAAACTGATCAGGTTTGATACCAGCAACCCACCGGGCAACGAGAGGGAGTGCGTCGCGTTCATTGACCAGCTATTGACACAGGCCGGTATCAAGACCAAGCTACTTGGCAGATCCGATGCGCGCCCCAACCTGATAGCACGAATTGCCGGTCAGGGAAGCGCTCCGCCCATCCTGCTCTACGGACATGTGGATGTGGTGCCAGCTAATAGCCAGCGCTGGCAGCAGCCTCCCTTTTCGGGCATGGTGACCGAAGGCTATGTTTGGGGCCGCGGTGCGTTGGATATGAAGGGTGGAGTAGCTATGATGCTTAGCGCCGTGCTGTGGGCTAAAGCCGAGCAGGTGCAGCTACCCGGTGATGTAGTGTTAGCCATCGTTTGCGACGAGGAGACGTTTGGAGGTTACGGTGCCGGCTTCCTTGTGGAGACGCATCCCGAGTTATTCTCTGGCATTCGGTACGCACTGGGGGAATTTGGCGGGTTTTCCCTTTCGATCGGCAAACGCCGTTTCTACCCCATCCAGGTAGCAGAGAAGCAGATCTGCTGGCTTCGTGTCCGCTTCAGTGGGCCTGGAGGTCACGGCTCGATGCCAGTGCGAGGAGGAGCGATGGCGCAGCTAGCCCGCTTTCTCCACAGGCTGGATAGCCGTAGTCTGCCCATCCATGTAACGCCGCCGGCCCGACTCATGTTTCAAACCATGGCCTCTTCGCTGGGAGGCCTTAGCGGTCCGGTGATAAGACAGCTACTTAACCCGGTATTGACTGGCTCCATGCTCAGGCTCTTGGGGCAGCGACGGCGCCTGTTTGCACCGCTTCTCCGAAATACTGTCAGTCCGACCATGCTGGACGGTAGCAGCAACTTCAATGTGATACCGGACGAGGTGACCGTCGACCTGGACGGCCGTCTGCTGCCGGGCTTCGGGCCGGATGATCTGATCAGGGAATTGCGTACCGTAGGGGGGGATGAAGGTCAGTTTGAAGTCGTGCGATTTGAACCCAGCCCGTCCAGCGTGGATATGGGACTGTTTGACATTCTGGCAGACATCCTCAAGGAAGCAGATATGGAGGCTGTGCCCTGTCCGCTGCTGCTCAGCGCCGTAACTGATGGGCGCTTCTTCTCACGACTGGGCATCCAGACGTATGGTTTCTTACCAATGTCTTTGCCGGAGGAGTTCAATTTCATGGAGACAGTGCACGGGGTTAATGAGCGCATCCCGGTCGGGGCACTGGAATTCGGGACACGTGCCATCTATCAGGCACTTCAGCGCTTCAGTGGCTGACTACGATTTGCAGAGGATTGGGATTCAACTGTACAATATTCAATCAACGTCGTCTCGTGGCAGGGTTATTGCGTTATCGGGCGCGTGGCCAGGATGAATAAATGAACCGGATCAATATTCGGCATCACCAGACTGAGGTCGGCGAACTGCTACTCGGTTCTTTCGGCGGCAGGCTCTGTCTGCTCGGGTTCGGAGACAGGGACTCTAGTAGAGCATTTCATGACCGGATCAGGAAGAAACTGGATGCCGAGTTTATCGAGCAAAATGATGAAATCCTGGAGAAAACAAGAAAACAAGTTGATGAGTACCTCAATGGAAATAGAAAAGAGTTTGATCTTCCTCTGCTAATGGTGGGTACCGATTTTCAGAGAAGAGTCTGGAGTGCATTGATGAGAGTTCCTTACGGAGCCACGTCCACATATGGGCAAATAGCAGAGGATATTGGTAGTCCGAGGGCCGTTCGAGCGGTCGGTAATGCTAACAGGGCAAACCCCGTCAGCATAATCGTTCCCTGTCATCGGGTAATCGGGAGCGATGGGGAACTCGTTGGATATGGTGGTGGATTGTCTCTCAAGGAATGGCTGTTAAGGCTGGAGCAAGGCGACACTCGTGCGTGGATGAACTGACTGAAGGTTCCTTGAGGAGACAGAATTGGTACAGCGTGGTTATACATTGTATGCCGGCAGGATCAGTGCAGAGCGTGATCCGGCGCAGTGCCGAAAGCAGGGGAAAAAATGGATGATAGATCCAGATTCGCTGTATGCGGCATAGACTGCATGGGCTGCAGCATTCATCTCAGGACTGAGGAGGAGCTCAACTACTGGCGGGCCAGGAACGTGGATCTGGATAAGATTGCCTGCGATGGCTGCAGGTCTGACAGGAACGGTTGTCATTGGTCAGGAGATTGCGCTTTGCTAACTTGCTGTCTTTACGAGAAGAAGCTAGATTTCTGTGGACAATGTCCTGATTTTCCCTGCCAGAAGGTCTCAGAATGGGCAGAGGAATGGGAGCATCACAGCATAGCGGTGGAGAGCATGAAGGAGATGAAGGCAGTGGGCAAGGAGAACTGGATAAGACAGAGGCTAGCCGAAGCTAGTCGACAAGTGCACCGTGATATACAGGACTCCGCGGGAGATCATGCGCCGGGGCGGGAAGACAAGATGAGCCCGACCGCCCTGGCCTACGAACGCTTGATAGAGAGGTTCGTGGCTTGGGCCCATACCCAACCTGGTATCTATGCTGCAATGGTTGTCGGATCCCGGGCTAGGGCCGATCACCCCCCAGATGAATGGTCCGATCTGGACATCGTCATGCTCGTAGCTGACCCTGAGCCCTATCTGACTGATGCAGATTGGCTCAAGAATATGGGCGATGCCCGGATCACATTTGTCGAACCAACAGCAGGCGGCGATAGTGAACGCCGCGCACTGTTCAGCGGCGGTCTCGATGTGGACTTTGCGGTCATCCCCTACGACAAGCTGAAGCTGATGATAGAACACGGTGTCCCGCCGGCGATTGCTGGCATGTTGCGGCGAGGTGTACGGGTCCTCCTGGATAGAGAGGGACTGGCGACCCGTCTGAGTTCGAGTGACGGCAGCCCTACCCCTCCAAGTTCAGCCTCACAGGCTGAGTTTGTCGAGGTCATCAGCGACTTCTGGTACCACGCCGTCCTAACTGCGAAGAAACTCAAGCGCGGCGAGTTGTGGTACGCCAAGGCGTGCGCAGACGGTTATATGAAGCGCCAGTTGCTCAAGATGATAGAATGGCATGCTCGGACCATAGACCGGGAAGGCCGCGATACCTGGCATGACGGGCGTTTCCTGGAACACTGGACAGATCCCCGCGTGCTGGAAGGATTGCGTCCCGCCTTTGCCCACTATGGCCGGGATGACATCGGGCGTGCCCTGCTGGCGACTATGGATCTGTTCCGATGGGTAGCAAAGGAGGTTGCTGAACGGAGAGCTTTTGCTTACCCAATGGCTGCCGACGAGTATGCAACAGAGTTGGTGGGCACACTGCTACCACCGGACAGCCAGACATGTACAGGGGATAGCCCATAGCCGTCAGCCGTTGGTGCAATATATCTCGGGAGGCAAACATGATAACGAATCCGACAATCGAAGCTCTAATGAACAGGAAATCCGTAAGGAAATACACCAAACGGAAACTAACCAGAGATGAACTGGAGACTATTGTGCGGGCGGGGCAGCAGGCCCCATTTGCTTCACAGCTTTGCAGTGTTCTGTATAGCACGGAAGGGCCGATAGCATTCCATGCTCCCATATGGTTTGTCGTGTGTGTTGATACATACAAGCTAGAACGATTCATGAAGCTGCGCGGGTGGAGCATCGTCACGAATGACCTGACTCTATTGTTGCTGGGAATGCAGGATGCTGCGTACATGGCACAGAATATGGTCATGGCGGCCGAGAGCCTGGGCATCGGGTCATGCTTTCTGGGAGCAGTCAGCTCAAGTGCGGCAAGGATAAAGACATTAGGGGAGAGATTCGCACTACCAAACCGGGTTCTGCCCATGGTCGAGCTTGTTATGGGTTATCCGGATGAAGAGTTCCCACCTCGCCCCAGATATCCGTTGGCCTTCACTCTATTCGAGAACAGGTACCCTGAATTGAGTGATGAAGATGTAGTAGAGGCCATGAAGGTAATGGACGACGGATATTTGCAGCAGGAATACTACAAGAGAAACGGGGTGAAGATAGGACTCGAAGATGGAAGAGAGGATCGTTATACTTTCGATGACTACAGCTGGACTGAGCATATTTCGAGAAAGTGGGGACAATGGGCGGAATCGCCGAACGACATGTTGGACGCCCTCCAGGAGTGTGGTTTCAGTCTGTTCAAGGACTGAGAGCAGGCCAGTTATAGCTAGAGGCAGGAAAGCCAGAATCTCGAGGTTACCGCAAACAACGAGACCCGTCCTATAGTCAATTAAGCCTGTGGATCGCCTCAAAGCTATCTTGGAGCCTAGTGGCTGAAGCGCTTGAGCTAAGCAACAGGTTCTGCCGGTGCATCGTGGTCAGGAAGAAGGGTTTCCACGTTGCGGATCACCGGAACGAGGTATCCGATCGATGCGGCAATCACTCCAAGTATACCTGCGAACACGAATATTACTGCCATGCCAGACCCCGGACCTGAGCCTACCAGCGGCTGGAAGAATTGAGCGAACGCGCCACCGGAGGCCATGGCAGGCTCGAAGACAGCATCCGCCAGTCGCCCTCCCATGATCATGGCGACTGGCGCGCTTATCTGTGCGACGAGACGCCGCGTAGCGAACACCTTGCCTTGAATATCGGGGGACACCTTGGCCTGCCAGATAGCCTGGCTCGAGCCATTAACCAGCGGCATGAAGAACAGTGCCAGAAATGCGCCGGCTGCCCACACCTGGATGCTCCGACCCACTCCTATGACGATCTGTCCGAAGATGCTCAGGAAGACTAAGCCGAGCAGGACACCGTGGATTCGCCTCTTGAAACCTCCCCAGGCAGCAATCACCAAACCACCCACTACTCCCCCGACACCAAACGCCGTCATGGTTGTTGCCAGTATCCCAGCATTGTTTCCTGTTCGGGAGAGGATCATCGGTGCAAGTAGGATCATACTTAGCCCGAACGTGAGATTGGTGGTAAAAAAGACAAACAGCAGACCAAGCAGGCTCCGGTTCGAGAATATGTAACGGAAGCCGAAGACCGATTCCTGCAAGAGAGTTCCACGGCTCGCGCGGCCAACCGCGGTTTCTATGGGATTTGGTATAGTCACCAACAAGAGCGCGCCGATGGCAAACGTAAAGGTAGCAATGTCGATAATCATGATGCCGTTGATTCCAATGAATCCCAACAGGGCGCCGGCTAAGGCTGGGGCGATGATCATGGAGGCTGACTGTACCATCGCCAGCATGGCATTGGCGCGCGTGTAGTGCTTCTTCTCGATCATCGTGGTGATGGCTGCGGAGTAGGCAGGGAACTGAAAGGACTCGAAAGCGCTGGCAAAGAACCCGGCTGCCCACAGATGCCATATTTCTAGATGGCCCGTTGAAAAAAGGATAAGCAGCGCCACGGTTGAAAGGCCGGCGGCGAGGTCGCTGGCAATCATGATTTTCTTGCGACTGACCCGGTCAACAATGGCGCCTGCGATCGGACTGAAGAAAATGGCA
>Ga0255055_10002874_pt1 | contig 11863 bp, 4 predicted proteins | sample JV7_2_27_MG_FD_188633 | JGI IMG/M metagenome (GOLD analysis project Ga0255055, IMG submission 188633) | Seawater microbial communities from Jervis Inlet, British Columbia, Canada - JV7_2_27 | ecosystem: Environmental > Aquatic > Marine > Inlet | place: Canada: British Columbia | collected... | reverse complement strand
TATGGGCTCCGGAGAACATTTTGATAAGGGTTGATTTTCCGGCACCATTCTCCCCGACAATGCAATGGATCTCCCCTTCCCTTAAATCAAATCTAAAACCATCGAAAACCTCTACACCCGGAAAAGCCTTGCATATATTTTTCATTTCAAGAATTAAGCTTTCGGGCATATGATTTACCTCTCATCGTATAGTCGTTTAATCATCTATTCGAATAAATATTGTCTTTTTTCCTAATGGTATTTAACAGGTAAAAATGATTGATAGGAAAAATCATAATTCACGATTTGCAAAAACTCATGCAATCCGACGCGATCAGTGCATATGTGAAACATCCCTTCTTTTTCTCACCTACACTTGTCCAATTCCTCCTTTTGCAATGGCACGTATTGACATGATAACATGAATATAAATCAATAGTGTCCAATTATAAATCGAATAATAGCAATTGGTTATGAGATTCTTCATCAAGCGATTTGTAATCGAAATTCGTAAGTACTTGCCTTATAGGCAATTGCTCAAACACTGTAACACTCAATATTTGCAAAATTGTGTAGAGACTGAGATCCAAATTGAGACGTTTCTTTATAATGGCCACAAGTACATACATAGAAATTGCTATCCAAACTTGAGTCTTTACTGCATTTTTTGAGGTACCATAAAACGCCTTGATTCGCAGATGTTGCTTGATCCATCTGAAGAATAATTCAACCTGCCAGCGACACCGGTACAGCTGTGCGATAGTAAGGGCTGGAATGATAAAGTTGTTCGACAAGAAAGTTAGCATCTTATCCGTCTCAACGTCATAATAACGGGTGCGGCGAAGCTTGTCTGGATACTCTTTAGCTGAGTTGATACCAGTAAGCAGTATGGTTTGATCGCATTTCAATCCAAGGGATTTGTCTACTGGATGAGAATACAGTCTGCGAAACTGGAGGTTGGTTTTAGCACGAGTTACAAAAAAGGCGCAGAATTGAGTCAGGGTGTAGAGCCGAGCAAAGTCAAGGTATGCCCGATCCATGATGTAGTAGGAGCCCGGTTCTGGGATCAAATCGTCTAAAATGTTCACATCATGGACCTTTCCATCGGTGATTTTGATGAATGAGGGCACATTTCCGCGTAGATCTAGTAGTGTATGCAGCTTTATTGCGCCTTTTCGTCTTCGAAATCGGGCCCAAGGGAATAAAGAAAGACATAAATCTATCGTTGTAGAATCAAGTGCATACACCGTCTGATCCAGTTCGACACCAAACTCATCGTCCTTATAGAGGCTTCGAGCTATATGAATAAGTACTTGGGCAAAATCAGCATAAATACGCCACGCTCGAGTCTCGTTTGCATAAGAAAGAGTGCTCCGAGATATTTTACCTCTAAAACCCATGTGATACAATTTGTTCTGCATGGAGTTTAGGCATGACTCAATATCTCGAAGGCTTTCCCTATAGGTCAGTTGAGCAAAGGCCATACATAAAAATTGATTCCAACAGGAAAAACTTTGTACTTTGTAATTGCCATGATAGCGCAGCACGCATTTTTCAAACTCGTATTTCGGAATGAAATCCAGAATTTGGGAAAAGATAGTTTGTCCTGTATACATCAGCCACTCCGTTATTTTGTGAGTATGAGAGTGACTAAAGTATAATTTCTATTTCAAGTCGAAAAAAATATTTTTTCTCTTAATTGATTAATATTTAATTAATTACACGATTTATTACTTAAAACATTTGGACAGTAGTGAGCTAATTACTATAATTAATATGGATAATTCAGTAGATGGTGGATAATCATCAAAAGCTCACTGAAGAAGAAAGATAGACCTACAAAGGTTTAACGTGGGTATACTTCGGGCGATATTGCCAAGAGTTATTCAGACATCCCATAAGAGCAAAGGATATAGATAAGATCCTAGCAATACAAGAATACATCAATGAAAAAGAGAACCAGGAGTCTGTATTAGACTTTCAACTGGCGGTAGCAGAGTATTAACATTGAGATTAATATTACTTGAGTCATAATCTTAGAATAAGACTACATTATCAAAATAAGTAGTTGTGTGATCCCTCCCATCACAGCAACCGTTCAAACTCTTTAACTGAATTGTATCGACATTCATATTAAATCCTATAGGTACTGGTATTGCGAATCGCTCTCCGCCATCCAGAAAAACCATAACACTGTTCTGTTCATAGTCAAATAATAATGATAATTTCCCTTCTTTGATATACTTGTTATTTTCTGGGCTTTCTAAATGATAAGCACCCCCATTGAACCATATTGTCGTATAAATATCATGATTTGCTGGAAATGGTGGCGCATGATTTGTACGAAAAGTAAGAATACTATCTAAACCTCTCATAAGAGTTACCTCTCCACCACTACAACTACTTGTAATAAGATCGAAATCAAACTCTAAAAAATTCGGGGTGTATGATTCAAATAGCTGTGAAACTACGCCATACCCAACCCAATAATGTGCCTGTACTTTTAAACGCCCACTTTCAACATTCGCCTCCGCATAAGCAGTTTTATAACAGTGGGCGTCACTTAAATCATTAAATGTCCATCCGGATAAACCTTGAGAGAAATCGCCATTTTGGATAGCTGATAACTCATTTGCTTCAAGGATGATAGATACCCTTTCATCTTCTAAAGATCTTCCATATTTCCATTCGCGTCTTTCATCTTCATATTTATCTTTTAACCATTTTTCAAGTACGTCTTTTGCAAATTCTGCATAATTATCATCATGATTGACCATTATTGTTGCACCTGAAAAAGTATCTGATAGTATTATGTTTACAGTTTCTTCTGGGGTTTCCCCCCAAAAATGATTTATGAATTCCGAAGCAGTGCCACGATAAGTTGTAACTTGCATTGCATATTGACTTACAGCACTTGTCAAAGTACTAGTTGTAAGAGCACTACTAATAAGCCCCCCCAAATAAGCACCAAGAGAAGAAATTGCCGGTTCTAATGCTACATATATAACCGGAGCTATAGTAATTGCAGTTATTGTGATTATTCCAATAGTTATTGGTTCAAGTAATATCGAATATTCATTGGAATTTTGGTTTTCATTCTGGGGAATCAAAATATTCGGTAAATAATTTCCATTTGGGTCACTAATAATACCAAAAATAGCATTTTCTTTTGTATGGATGGTAACATCAATGTTTGGCAGAGGATCATTATTTTCATCCAAAACATTCAAGCAATATATTTCATTATCATCAAGAGTAAAATATGCAATACCATTTTCATTAGTATAAGTTATGTATCCTATGATTGTATTAATTTCATACAGAAAAAAAGCTGCCCAATTTTTTCCAGGAAAGGGATATGTTCCAGCCCAAGCACTTTCTACGTCATCATCATCATTGTCATCGTAATCTTCTTCAATATTTATTACTTCAGCATGAGCGGCGACATAGATTTTTGTGCCTACTTCATAATCACTCGGCATAGTAATTTCATAAGTGTAAGATTCTATAGCTGGATAATGAGATTCTTTATAGGAGAATTTACCTGGTTTTGGGTTTCCCTTCTTAGTTTGAGGTATTGAAGTTAAATCCTTACTCATTGCTAAATGAGTTTCAGAGAGAACCCATCCATCATTTGTCGAAAATGTTACATAAAGCTTTTCTAAATCCCTTTTAATGCTTACGATACCTACGTTAATATTTTTTCCAGCATACAGCGTTGCTATTGATGAACTTTTTAGGTCTCCAGATGATGTATTTACTAATTTAGAAATATTCCAGCTTGACACATCGATAGGATTAGGAGCATAGTCACATCCAAAAACAAATACACTTAAAAAAGATACAAGCATTATCGCATATATAACTTTCTTCATTTTAGGCCTCCTTAGGGTATTTAATTCTATTCCTATAAAGGAGCAATATTCATAATCGGAGATATTATAGCATATTATCAACTTTAACACAATATTTTAAATAATTAATATTTATACTGAAAAATCAATTTATCTATGTAAAATGGGATTCATCAAGGCCGCCCTACCAAATGTGCAAACATTATCGTGTATATTGACAACAAAACTCCTTCTCAATTGTCTATCGTACATTAAGCTGAATGTATGATATACTTATATCATGCTCATTAAACTCGGTGAGATCATAAAGGGTGCATGAGAGTACAAGGAAACCACACGAGCAGAGCTTGCTGGGTATGCGTTCGTTTAAGAAGAACAGATTGAAGAGATTGAGGGAGGCCACACTATATTTGATATCGATACCTTCCTGTTGATCTGTCATTTACTCGATATAAATGTGGATTGGGGTTGGCTCAGATTAATTACCGAGATTGCAAACTTTGAATAAAGGAACCATTTGATATATACACTGTGAATCATTTACCTCTATCTTTTATTCTTACAATTCATCGGGCACTATTTTCATTATAAAAATGTCTGTTCCACCATTGGACGTTCGAGTTTCTCCATTTCCAAAATCAACGGTACCTGAAAAATACCCAGTTAAATAGGCATTATCCAATGAATCAACAATTACAGAATAAACTCGATTATTACCTGTTGAACTCAACACATGTGTACCTAAATAGATTCCATCTTTTGTGAGTCTGCTAATAAATCCATCCTGACCGCCCTGACTTGTTCTATAATCAACAGCTTCTGGTCCTAGGCCAGGATCGAAATCAGCAGTGCCATTAAACAAACCGACCGAGTAAACAATCCCATCACTTGTTACAGCTATTGATTGACCGCTGTCCCACGGACCAGTCCCAATTATGGGACGAGTCCAGGCATATTCACCATCACTATCAAAACGAGTGGTAAATGAATTATGATAGGTTCCAGATACTCCAGCAGTTATTAAATCAACATCTGGGCCAGGATCGAAGTCAACTGTTCCAGCAAATCCTCCGTTAACATAGATATTGCCTTCTACATCAGTAGTAACTGCTATCCCGCTATCTTCCCAGGGACCACCAAATGTTTTTGTCCATGCATATTCGCCATCAGGATAAAACTTTGTGAGGAAAAAGTCATAGTTGCCGTGCGAAGTATGTAAATCAACTTCTTCTGGTTCTTGACCAGGATCGAAATCTACCGTTTGTTCAAAACCACCCGTATGGTAAAGGTTACCAAATACATCAATTGCAATATCGTGAGGTGAATCCCACCCACCGGATCCAAAATTATCGGTAGATATATACGTCATATCAGTTTGTAAATGCGTGAGGAAAATGTCGTTGATACCAGCCGAAATTCTGCTGTCCGGGGGTGGTCCAGGATCGAAAATAACAGTATTTCTAAACATGCCTGAAAGAACAAGGTTTCCCATGCTGTCAACAACAGGAGATGACCACGTATCATATCCACTCCCACCGACAGTATATGTCCACCCGTATGAAAGATCTCTATTTAGTCGCGAAAGGAATATATCAAAAGATCCGTTTGAAGTAGCAGTGTCATCATCAATACTCGGATCAAAATCCACTGTCCCTGAAAATACTCCTGAATAATACAAGTTACCCTCAGCATCTATCGCGAACTTTCCTCCACCATCAGCACCTGACCCTCCTATTGTTTTTACCCATTGATAATCACCGTTGTTACCGAGCCGCAGGAAAAAGACATCAGAATCGCCATTAGATGTTCGATTATCAATCCCTTCATCGGGATTGAAGTCAGTGGTTGCTTTGAAATAACCAAGAACATTGACATTTCCGTCTTGGTCTAATATAAGGGAGTGGCCACCATCGTCAGCAACACCTCCCAATGTTTTCAACCAACTGCTCTGGATGATTATTAAATAATTAAAATATGTAGCCCAATTCTTTCCTTCAAAATCTTCACCATCTCCCCATGCAGTCTCTTCTTGAATTACATTTCCCTCTTCATCAAACTTTTGTACATTTGCATGTGCAGCAAGATAAAGTAAATCATTTGAATTGTAGTCATACTCTGCAAGACTTATTTCATATGTATATTCTTTCACCACTTGATCGTGTTCCTGATTATGTAGAAAATGGCCAGGTATGGGATTATCAGCTCTGTTCTGTGGTATGCCTTCCAGAGTATCAGCAACGGCTAAATGCGTCTCACCTAAGAACCAATCATCATATGCAACAAACTCGACATAAAGGTTTTCTTCGTCGTTTGTTACGTTTATTTCACCTGCATTTATTCCCCCGTGGAGGACCAAATCACCCACATCCATAACTTGGAACTGCCCAACATCAGTACCTCCAACTAAATCTTTTGACGAGTTGCTACACCCTGCCAACACAAAACAAACAAAAGCTATAATAATTATAAAATACCATGCCTTTTTCATTTTAAGATCTCCCTTTATAATAATTTAAATAGTAGCACCGAAATAATGTAAAAGCGATAAAGAATTTAGAATGTGACCTATTAGATGAGTTTTCAATTTACATATTTATTACATTCATTTAAACTTACATTTTGCAATACGAAAACTGTATTAAAAATATTCGTAATTTTTCATTGCTTTCATAATACTATTTCACTATTGCAATTAATAGAATCCATGAAATAAATAATACTATGTTTATATTTTTTCCTTAAAGAACGATTACTTTTAAGGATACATAACGTCTCTCAGAACAGATTTAATCGATATAATGTCGAATATTTGATCAGTCCCCACTCTTTGTACCACTTCGAGAGTTAGAATGTTAAGAAGGCAAGTTTAATACTATCTATCCACTGGCCACTATGGGCTGAATGTGATACAGTATGGATGATGGTTTCTTGAATTGTCATTTAAATATGCTTTTCTGAAATTACATTGCCATCATCTACTAAAAACACTTTACCATTTATCCTCGTCCGATGTAAGATTTCCCTTTCTTATATTACACTGGATTCGATCTAAGAATTCAGTTGTTTTATAATGGACATGAAATTTGGTAGTAAACGGGGACAAATTCAGGTCATGATCTGGGTATATCGTTTCATAATCATCTGTTTTGTTCATCATTATTGCGCTTTTGGACTGATCCTGTACCTGAAATGCCAAGAATTGGGTATGATTCCGTACTACTTTTCCTACCAAAAAAGGGGTAGAAAACGAGGGACTTGAATGGCTTATTTAGGCGAAAAATTGCCGAAAAAATAGCCGTAGAAAAGGTAAAAAATGGCTAAAAAAGTTGAGAAAGAGGGTGGAGATAAGTAAATATGCCATTCAAACTGGTACACCTATGAGGGGTAATTGAATATGCGTAGCAAGTCGCTGGGTTAAAAATGTGTCTGTTCTATGCCTGTAAATACTACGACGAGAGACAGAATGATTGTACCTATACCTGCATTAGGACATTGAAGATGAGTGATATGTACAAAGAGCCGGTATAGAAGAAGTAGAAGGTTAAGCAGAATTGATGGCGAATTATCGAGATTTAATAAAACAACCGAAAACTTAAAACACTTTGACTCTCTGGTCAGGATGCGTTCTAATATTTTGCATACTGTATTAGAACGGTTTACTTCAAGGATTACCAGATTCTAGTTTTTTTCAGATTGGTAAAACCATGTTCAACAGTATATACTTTTCCACTTACACATACCTGAGTTAGATTTTTGCACAGAGGAATGAATCATTCAGATTGAAAAGGTCGGATGACGGAGGAGTCTCTATCGATTGTATACTGCTCATCTAGTATCTCGAAAGGTTCATTACTGACAAAGTGAAACTTGAAATATCCGATCCTTCCCTTAACCGGTTCTAAATCCCACAGGTCACGCCGCTTGTTAAGAGCCTTGATGAATTGATCCTTAAATAGAGTTTCCATACCTTCCTCCTACTTGTTTTATTTATATTTATTATAGTTATTGATTCATTTTTAACAATAATAATATTGACAAATATTTAGGCGGTGGTAGAATAAATAGGAGAATTATTCTACGTGGTCGTTCACCTTTCTGGTTGATCTACAGTTCTACCTATTACTCAATCTGCACTAAGTGTTCATTAAAGGAGGAACGGAAGAATGAAATGGAAACAAGTTTCGCCTTTCACTGCTATATTATTAGCAACATTGTTTATCTGGGGATTTAGTTGTAGCCAAAAGGGTAAGGAGTTACCCCCGGAGGTATTAGACTCACTTACCGACGAACAAATTGAGCAATTGAAAAACCACGGATTAACAATTTACGAAGGAACCGATCCTCCAAACGTTGAAGGCTCCTATCTTACCGATGGTGAGTTGTGTATATATTCCTATGACGATGACACTGGTTGGACTACATCCCCTTACTATTATAACTATACAAATCAAAGTAATGAGAATATAACGGTAGCATACAATAGTCCAGATGCTGGGGAGTCTGCCACAGGGGACGTTGGCTATATTTCCGGTAGTGGGAACAATTTTTCGATTTTTGTAATCTCAAACGGAACATCAGATTCAATTTATTCTGATCATGTAATTAAGTATACGTTGGTAACAATATACTCAGGTTCAATTGACACTGATGGTATTCATGACTTCGAGTACGCTTTTATCTGTACTCACAAAGAAAATGACATTCATGAAGAATTCATGGATGTGAATGGTGATAGGGTATTCAAGGAGGAGGATGGTCTTGCGGAAAGACTATCAGAGTGGCCTTTTTCAACACGATCAATCGAGGATACAATATCGCAGTTTGAAAGCGCTGCAAATACTCAGAATTTTAACTCCTTTAAAGATACGCTCAGTCAGGACAGTCAATTCTGGATTACCGGTGATCCTGCGATTCAATCCTTTCTTGAAGACTACCTTGAAACACTCATTCCAATCACTTATGGGAATCTATCCATAAGTGAAATGGGAAATGACGCAACAGTAACCACTACAGCAACGTATAATATTCTTCAAAATGTACCCATCAGGTTCGAGATGAGGAAACACGGTGAGGTGTGGAAAGTAAAAGAGTGCTGGGACGATCCTGAGGGAGATGGTCTGGAGTTTGTGTGGCTGAAAATCAAAGATTTTATACTACTTGAAGAATGACCTCACTTTTTAAAACCTATCATTCCCAGTGACCTGCCTCCCTATGAAGTTTTCACCCCTCATCCGAACATAACATCTGGACCAGTTTTTGGGGGGCAGGTCAATCAAGTTTGATGAGGTACTGTTCGGGAATGACGATAAGAAGGCAAGCCTCACGATATCAGGCCACAGGCCGCTCTGGGCCGAGTTTGAGGTGAGTGTGGATGACGACTAGGGGGTGTTTTAAGAATCTGCTACTTGTATTAGAACCCCCATCAGAATGCCTCAATAGTTGCTCCTTTGCTCTATACTCGCATGTGCGAGACAGAAGACTTTTCCTCTCCTAGATACTCAAGTAAAACATAAACCCATCAATAAAGTCTTTTATTATAAATAATACATGCTATGATGTTAACATATCTAGTTAATGGATCCTTGTGGATAAATAATAACGGGCAAGGAGGTATACTGATGAGTGTATTACTTGTCGGTCCTGAAATTGAAGAGAATCTTTCGATCCGTTACCTATCATCCTCATTGCATGCTGCAGGTCATAAAGTTGATATTGCTCCTTTGAATTGTAGAAATGATATTGAGTCGGTCATTTCTGCGGCATCAAAAGCGGAGCTTGTTGGAATTTCAATGTGCTTTCAGGTAAGGATGAGTGAGTATCTGGAGCTTGCTCGAAGGATTAAAGCAGTAAATCCCACTAAACTGATTGTTGCAGGTGGACACTATGCCTCATGTGCCGCAGAAGATTTACTTCAGCATCACCTAGAGATCGATTTGGTAGTTATTCATGAAGGAGAACAGACACTTGTTGAGATTGTTGAATCGTATCCAGATCTTCATAATCGATTGCCACAGATCAAGGGTATTGCTTATCGACAAGGGAGAAACGTGCATTTCACAGCACCAAGGCCAATCAATGAAGATCTTGACGGCATGTCTCTGCCAGACCGCCGTGGGCCAATACGATTGCTCTCGGGGGTGCCGACAGCGTATATACTAGGAAGCAGAGGATGCTATGGTTCCTGTGATTACTGTTGTATCTCAACACTCCACCGACTTGCACCCGGTAAGCGATTCCGTCAGCGAAGCCCTGAAAACGTATCTGATGAAATGGCAGAGTTATTCCATGAGCGTGGTATCCGCCAGTTTATCTTCGAAGATGATAATTTTCTTGTACCCTCCAAGGAGAAAAATATCCGCCGACTGGAAGCTCTTGAGAATGCACTTAATAAGCGTGGAGTAAAGGATATTGGATATGCAATTAAGTGTCGTCCTGCAGATGTTGACTATGATGTTTTTAGAATACTAAAACAGATGGGGCTGTTGCGAGTGTTTTTAGGGATTGAATCTGCAAACACAATTGGTCTTTCTTCTATTGGCCGAAAACAGACAGTAGCTGAATCCGAAAGGGCTCTTGGGATATGTGAAAAATTAGAGATTTCATCTCAATATACCTTAATGATATTTCATCCTGATGCCACTATAGATACAATTAAAACAGATATTGAGTTTATGAAGAAGCATATCAAGCAGCCAATATGCTTAACACGAGTGGATGTATTGGCGGGTACACCACTTGAAAAACGTCTCATAGAAGCAGGTCGAGCTCAGGGTGATTATCTTGGCCGATATTATCATTTGAATGATCCAATAGCTGATTTGGTTTGCAATATTGCCCAGAAGACGATATTGGCAAGGTATGGCATGAATAAAAATCTGACATATTTTGCTATCGGAATGGATCACCTTGCTGAAGTCTTAAAACATTTCTATCGGGGAAATGAGGTAAATGAACTACATAAGGATATTCATACATGGTGCAATGAAGTAAACGTTAGTAATGTCGATTTGCTAGAAAAGCTTTTGGATATATGCTCATCGCGCAGTAACACATTTAAGATGGATACGCAAAGTGATTTTCAGAAATTCTATAATGAAGAGAGTTCTTCACGCATACGTTTGCTAAAAGAAGGTGAAGAACTTAGGATTCGCCTGGAAAATCTTGCTGCACAAATGGTGGGTTTAGGAAATGATGCAAAGCCCCTTCAAATAAATCACTCGAAGCGGATTATCTTCGCACGACATGCTACAGCAGTTGCGCTCGCAGTAGCTATTGTAGGAGGCATCCCATCAATGGGTATTGCTGATTATGCAAAGGAAGAACGATATTGGGAAGATGATGATGAGCTCAAAGATATCTATGAGGACGAAATCTTTAATACGGATCCAGAATCACATGATACAGATAGGGATGGAATTCCTGATGAGTTTGAAGATCATGATGAAGATGGAATCCCTAATATTGAAGAGCAAAACTTTATGGATCGTTTGATGGAGGCTGTTGAGATTGGAGATATAGGAGCGGTGAAGTTTTCGCTTGATACTGGTGCATATGCGGATGCTAGGGATGATGAAGGAATGACAGCACTAATGCGTGCTTCATTGCATGGAAATATGGAGATAACTCAAATGTTACTTGAATCAGGAGCTAATATAAATGCTGTGGATAACCATGGAGCAACTGCCTTGATCCGAGCATTAGAAAATGAAAACACAACAATAGTCGAGTATCTACTACAAGCGGGGGCTGATATAAATCCTGTAACAGATGATGGTGTAACGGCATTAAATGCCGCTGTTACAAGTAATCAACCTTCTTTACTTCAAATGCTGATTGAGGCAGGGGCCGATGTGAATGCTCGAAATTGGCAAGGAATAACACCATTGATGATCGCATCGCATCATGGAAATTCAAAAGCTGTTGAGTTGCTTATAGATGGAGGAGCGGATGTTAATACTCAGGACAGGAATAAAAACACAGCATTGATATGGGCATCGGCTAATGGAAAACCAGAAAATGTCAAGTTGCTC
>Ga0255055_10002872_pt1 | contig 11865 bp, 8 predicted proteins | sample JV7_2_27_MG_FD_188633 | JGI IMG/M metagenome (GOLD analysis project Ga0255055, IMG submission 188633) | Seawater microbial communities from Jervis Inlet, British Columbia, Canada - JV7_2_27 | ecosystem: Environmental > Aquatic > Marine > Inlet | place: Canada: British Columbia | collected... | reverse complement strand
TGAATTCTCGATACCAACCATTACAGGTGTTGGAGCTGGGACAATCTTGCTAGATAACTCCATGGTTTTGACTTGTCCTGTTTGGGCAGTAATCTCCTGAATATCTGTTCCAAATGGAAAAGTCATCTTTGTAGAATACATTGGTAGAACTGGAGCGCTAGTTTGATATAAACAGCCATCTGCTCCACTATAGGACAACTCAATATAAGAATCTATATTGCTGTCAGTTACTCCTAATCCTGAAAAAGTTAGACTTATTGTTTCTTGATTTGCACCAGCCTCTTCACTAATTCCTATTGTAGCAAGACCACTTAATACCAATAGTCCTACCACTAAATATGCTATTTTCTTCATTTTTTTTTTATCTCCCTTAGATTAACACTCGTTAATAGTTTTTACTTTATTTAAATTTTATGGATAAAAATAACTAAAAATTAAATATATTAATTAAAAGAGAAGAAATATTATAAAAATTTTAAGCTTGTTGGGTGGGGAAGTAAGGAGATGGAAAGGAGAGGAGGTTAAAGGATGAAAAAAATATTTTTCCTTCCCCAACTCAACAACTCTTATTATACTTACTTTGTAAGTTATCTTTAAAAGGATTTGTTGTACAATTATTACCAAAGGTCTTTACACTTGTTATCAAATAAAAAATAACGAATTTGAACTAATTTTCTTTTTTAACTGCTCCTGAGACCTTTTTCATTAATATTTCCCTTATTTCTTTAGGATCCGTAGTTTCAATTCCAAAGTACTCTGGGAACAGATGAGTTGTTGTAAGCATCTCTGTTGAACCATGTTGTTTAGTATGAATAAGTTTCTTTGCTGCGAGCTCATCAACATGTTCATAAGCTTTTGTTCCAATCATTCGTCTGAGATTAGATTGTTTAAGTGGCTGGTGAAAAGCAATTAATGTTAGAGTTTTTAGCAAATTATCTTCGATTTCAGGTTTTGCTATCATTACAGACTGATCAGTAAATTCATTTTTTACCTGCATTGTATACTTATCTCCTGCTTTAATGACTTCCATAGATGTATCATTTTTTCGTGTAACATTGTAATCCTCGCTTAATTCATCAAGTGTTTTTTTAATTTTATTTGGGCTCAGGCCAGTTGCTTCTTTTATTTCATTAACGCTTATCGGTTTACTTGCAGAAAATAGAACAGATTCAATTAAACGTTTTTCCTTAACACCCATTTGAAACGCCCCTCTAATTAACTATATCCCATGTTTTTAATAAATATTTTTCCATATGGAAATTTCTTTTGATAAATCAATATTTTATTATCATATGCAAGAAACAAAACAGACATCAAAACTCTTATTAACTCATCCTTTCCCTTTTTTTCACATAAATCCATTAATGACATTGTTTTTTTCGGATATTCCTTAATTCTATACCAAATTGCCTCCACATCTTCCTCTAAGTGATCTTCATGTGCTGTCCCTTTCATCCTTTTTCTAGCTCGCTCTGCTAATCTTTCTCGTTCTTCTTTTCTTTGTTGTTCTATAAGTATGTGTTCTTCTGATTCTTTTTTTGCAAGGTCAAATGCATCCAATAACTCGATTAAAGTAACCTTTCTTTTTGCATTTCTCCGAATTGGTTCATCCAATGGTGATTTAGGCATATTCATTACAAGGCTTGTATAGGAATAAGCATCATCCTTGCTAAGCCACATCTCTGTAGGAATATCCCCCCACCCAAAAGGTTCATATTGTTCTTCTTGTGATTCCATTGATACCACAAGATCATCACTCTGAAGTTTTAATACCTTCCAAGCCATGTATATAATGCGACCTGCAGTTATCAAATCTATTTTTTCTTCTTTTGCTCTCTTAAGATACATTGTTGTAAAATTAACAAGGTCGATATCCCAGGGATTAAGATGTTGTTTCATAACTAGCTCGAAAGCGATAGCAATCGAGCGGTCAAAGGGATCATCTATTGAGATATATTCTCCATCATCAGCCATTTGCAGCATATTGACATATTGATTAATTCTAGTAGCATCGTCTTTTTCATCAATTAGTGATTTATGAAATAGTAAATGGTTAATTACCTCGTTGTCAATCTTAAGCTGCTCCAATCCTCTTTCCTCCTTCAATGTTAATTTCTCCCTTGGGGCCAACTGCAGATGGATCGATATTTCCAATCATATCGGAAACACCGGTATCCCTCATTGTTACTCCATAAACATGATTTGCCTCTTTAAGTGCAACTTTTCTAAGAGTAACCATGATAAACTGAGAATCCTCAGCATTTCGTTTTACCATACGAGATACTATTTCTGCATTTACTCCATCTAAAAACATGTCTACCTCATCAAGAACGTAAAAGGGACTTGGATCATAATGTTGAAATGCGAAAATAAATGCAAGAGACGCAATACTTTTTTCACCACCCGAAAGCGCTGAAAGTAGCAAAACCTTTTTTCCACGAGGTCTTGCCTTAATTGTAAGACCACTATCAAAAATTTCTTCAGGATTTTCAAGTTGCAACTCAGCTTCACCACCTTCGGATAGCTGGCCATAAGATTCTTTGAAATTTTTGTTTATCACATCAAATACTTCAAAGAATTTTTCCTTTTTCTTCTCTGTAACTTCACCTACAAGTTTAATAAGATTTTTCTTTTGATTTTTAAGATGCTTGACATCTTCATCAAGTTTCTTTTTACGCTCTGATTGATGCTCATATTCTTCTAGTGCTCGCATGTTTACTGGTTCTAGCTCCCTCATTGATTCTTCAATAACTTTCACTGAATCTTTTAATGATTCAACATTAGGTAGTTTTGTTTCAATTATTTCTACATTATAAAGCTTCAATTCTTGCTCGAACTCTTTAACGGAATCCTCGAGAGTTGGAAGTCTATATTTGGCTCTTGAGATTAAATCGAAATAGGATTCAATACGAGTATTGATTTTATCAAGTTCATTTTCAACTGTTACTGTCTGCTTGTAGATACTATCACGTTTGGTTGTTAAATCCTTTATTTTTCCAGTCATTTTTTCTTCAACTGTCATTAGAGCCTTTAACTCATCGTGGTAAGATGACTTTGATTCTTTTAATTCCTTAATTGAATTTTTATAATCTTCAATTTCTTTGCTCTTACTTTCAATTTTATCAGTGATTTCGTTCTTTCTTTCTTCAAGAAGCTCGATTTTCTTTTCTAATGCATCCTTTTCAGAATTAAGTCTAAAAACAGATTCTTGAAGTTTATTAACCTCCTCTTCTAAGATTCTTGCATTCTGAGCTAATTCTTTTTTTGTTCCTTTTAAAAGAAGTTTTCCTTTTTCTTCCTTTAATTTATCAAGTCCCTCAATTCGATTCTCATATTCTTCAATTTGGGAAACAACCTCTTTTTTCTTTGTTTCCAAATCTTCCTTTTCTTTGATTTTTCCCTCAAGATCTTTTGTTAGAATCTCTAGTTTGCCAATGAATTCTTTCTTTCTTACATCCAAATCTTTAGCTTGGATCTCTTTGTCTCCTACTGTTCTAATATCTCCTAAACTCCTTTCTATTTCTCCGATTTCTTTTTTTAACTCAATATTCTCAGATGAAACGCTTTCTTGACTATCAATAGCAATTTGAAGTTCCTTAATTGTCTCCTCAAGTTTACTTCTATCTGTACTACTAAATGAGAGGTGTGTTTTTGATTTACTTCCTCCAACCATTGCACCACTTGCTTCAATTAAACTACCCTTAAGATCAACAATTCGAACTCCGCCCATCAATCGACGTGAATCATCCAATGCTTTGACAATGACCGTGTCTCCAAATACGTACCAAAAAGCTCCTCTATACTCCTCTTTAAATTTCACCAAATCAATTGCAAAACCATGGGCGTTTGGATCTTTTACGGTCATAAGTGCTTTGCCACGAGGTTTACCTGCAATCATCTTATTTAAAGGTAGAAATGTAGCTCTGCCAAGTTTTTCTTTCTGTAGGAATTTTATTGCTTGAGCGGCAACTTCATCGTCTTTTACAACAATTGACTGCATTCGTGCTCCAGCTGCAATTTCAACCGCTGTTTCAAATTCTTTATCAACCTGGGCAAGTTCTGCAATTGTTCCATGAATTCCTTTAATAGATCCCTCATTTCTTGCTCTAATAATTTCATTAACTGCTTGATTGTATCTTCCCTGAACAGATTTTAATGCATCATATTCCGCCTGAAGTTTTGATTGCTCACGTTGAAGTCTGATAATAGCCTTCTCTAAATCTGCGAGTTGTTCCGTTAGTTCAGATTCTTTTTTCTTTTTTTCAAAAAGTTTTTTCTCAAATTCCTTTGTTTTCTTGCTTGTCTCCTGATGATCCTTTTTAAACTCATCAGATTGCCAGTCAATATCCTTAAGTTCAAACTCATATGTAGTTTTAGTTTCTTGCATTTCAGCAATTTGTAACTCCAAAGCTTCTATTTTGTCTGTGAATCTGTTACGTTTAAGTTTAAATTCATGGATTTCACTATTTTTCTCATTATACTCTTCACGCATTTTAGCAAGTTCATGAGTTAAATCCATTGATTTGTCATCAGATTGAGCAATATTTTCCTTTAAACTCGTAAGTTCATTTTCTTTCTGTGATAGTTCTGTTTGTTTATCATTTATCTCTTCTTCAAATTCTTCTTTTTGAGATGTATTTTCCTCGAGTTCTTTTTCTAATGATTCAAGATTTGTTTTTAGTTCAGTAAGTTCATTATTGATTTCTTGTATTTCATCGTTTGAATAATTGATTCTTTCTTCAACTTTTATTCCCTCACTTCTTATTGAATCAATTTTTTCCTTGATTTCTTTTACTTCATCCCCACCAACTTCACCAATCTGTTTTTCTATTTCATCAAGCTCTTTTTGGGTGTTGGCATATTGTTCTTTTAATTGCTTACTTTTTTCATCAAGCCTTCCCTTTTCAGATTCATAAGATTCAATTTGTTTCCCAATCTCAGCAATTTGGACTTCAACATCTTGTTTCTTCTTGATAGCGATTTTTGCTTTTGATTCGTATAATTTGTCCTTGAGTTCTTTGTATCTAAATGCTTCATCTCTATCATTTTTAAGTTGCCTAATTTGACTTGAAATTTCAGATAAAATTATTCTAATTCGTTCAAGGTTGCTCTCAACTTCATTTTCTTCTTTTTCTGCTTTTTTAATATCATTATCAAAGTTACTTATTCCAGCAATATCATCAATTAATTTTCTTCTATCAATAGATCCCATCTCTGTAAGGCTAGTTACATCACCTTGCTTTACGATATTATACCCATCTCCTGACATTCTTGCATGAACTAAAATATTTTCAAAATCAGAATAAGTAGCTGCTCTATCATTTATGTAAAACTTACTGTAATAATTAGATGAATCATTCTTCAATGGTGCTCTTTTGATCAAACGAGTGAGTACTATTTCATTAGAATCAACAGGCATACGTCTACTAGAATTATCAAAAACAAGGGATACTCTACAATATTTTGCAGGATTTTTATGTTTTTTACCTCCATTGAAAATGAGGTCAGTAAGTCTTCCAGCACGCATTACCTTTGAACTTTTTGGCCCTAATACAAATAATATTGCATCGGCGATATTACTTTTGCCTGCACCATTTGGACCAGTTATAGCTGTAAATCCTGGAAAAAAAGGTACAGAGAGTTTTTTTCCAAAGGATTTAAAGTTCTCCATTCTAACTTCTTTAAGATACAAATTGCATCCCTTCATACTCTACAATACTTAAGTTTATCTGGTACCCATCACTTTTAGCATCCCTATAATTGAAAACGATTTTGAGTATATAAATTTTAATGATATTTTAAACATTTTATTTTTGTTATTAATTATAAAAGTTTATATTTTTAAAAAATTGAATAATCTTAAAAATTATGTTACTTTCTTTTAACATGCCACCTCCCATTTTTTATTATTAAGAGGATATTTATAATTTGTATGTAAAATATATGCAGGAGAAATTAGTAAATAATATAATTTAGAAGTGCCGAGAGTGGGAATAAGGTATTATTATACAATGCCCTAACAATTTTAGGAATTGTATAAAAAATTGCTATAAGAAGACCCTTACTATTATGAGCTAAATTTTATATAATAAATATCTTTATTTTTACTGATTGTATTATTAAAAAATATAAACAAAAGTACAGGGGAAGGGATTTGAACACCAGTTTACCGGTAAAAAATGAAATTGATAGGGTGTAGGCCGTAACCTATATCTTTATACTGCTCTGAGAACCCAGTTCTAAGACGAGTTCACAAAAATAAATGTCTTTGATGGTATGATATAAAATTAGAAGGATATTTCCTTCATTTTTTTATTTTTTAAATTTTTACCAGAGATAGACAATGCAACCAATAGGATACAATTTCCGGATGATATCAAACTTGGAAATATAAAACCCAATGATATAGCATCATTTTCCATTAAACTGTTTAGCATGTATAGTAATGTTAGTGGTGAAATGATAATTCACATTCAAGACTTGGACAATAAAGAGCTACAGGAAATTTCCATTCCACTAAAAACATTTAACTAACACTAGAAACTAACTGCCTTTTATCTTTCAGAGGTGTGGTACAATACGGGTAAACATTTTCATAATATTCCAGATATCACTGACCATATTTTCACAGATAGAAAAGTTAAATTGAGAGAATTTTATTATTGTTATATAAACATAGAATGTGTTTATTAAAATATGTCAAGAGATGTATGCCCAATCTGTGAGACAGAAGAAGCTTTACCTCATAAAACTAAGTTTATTATTCAATGTGAAATTAAAAAAGTACTTAAAACAGTTATTTATAAAAATTTAGGAAACAACTATTGCAGAAAATTTAATAATTATTTTTTAGTTATATGTTTCATGATATAAAATAAATATTTTATAAAATAAGTTTGGAGGAATTAATAAATTTAATGAAAACGATTGGAAATATTAATTTTGCAGAGATATATCCAAATTTATTAAATTATATCCCAGATTTTCAACAATTATTAAATATAATTTCAGCAAGCGCCACTACTATTGATTTTATTTTTTGGTATAAAAAATTTATTGATAAAAAAAAAGAAAAGTTAGATCATATTGAAAATCTATTTAGCTTTTTGGAAAATGCCGATTTTAATACAGGTGTTGTTCCTCTTGATGATAGACATTCCTTACAACTTTTTAAAAGATGGTTTAATAGATATTTTAAAAACGAACGAGAATTCCTTTATTACAGAGATATTGGTGTCCCTGATATTAATAAGGATTTATGTTCTATTGGTGGACCTGTTGATCATATATTAACAAGACATGGTATGTTTTATGATAAGTTTAGGAAAAAATGGGAACCAATATTACCTTATATATTCCCTCTTGAGGAAGCAATTCAAAGAAGAGAATCTGGTGAAGAAGAATATACAGTAAAAAGGATTTGGAAAGGTAAAGAATGGAAAACAACAAATTGGTATATTGCTGATAGATATGGTGAAAGACCAATATTTAAACCAGAAAAAGATGAAAATGGTTATCTTAAAACTGATTATCTTATGCTAATATTTGCACCTAATTTTTTAACTGATAAAGCATACAAAAATGGAAAAACACATTTAATGATAGCTCCAACCCATGGATTGGCTCAATTAGCTATTGAAGATGCCTTGGAAAATAAAAATGTATTGGAAAAATTAAGTAGAGAAAAAGAAAAAAGCATATATTTTCAAGCAGTAATCAAAATTCCTGGAAAATGGAAAAGAAATGGATATGTTCCAACAGGAAGATTTCCAACTGTTGTAACTAAGGAAATCGATATTAACGATTTTAGTAAATCACCACATTTTAAAGAATGGCTAAAACATAATTAACTCATTTTTTAATTCTCGGGTAATATTGATAATTTTACAAACTCTCAATTCTATAACAAATATCTATTATATTATGGTATAACTAAATATTACTCACAGAACGAGTTTTTGTTTTTGCAATAAGGACTATGTAAAAAGGGGATACCAAATTTAGAATTGAGTATTTAATGTAGTAATAGACGAGTGTAAATCTCTTCATCCTTTTTCGTTTCATCACTTATGTTTCATCATAAACAATATCCATTCACCAACACCATCATTGAAAGTATGAGAATCCACAACTTCCCAATTCCTGATGTTTTCTAAATTTTTACATTTGTTTTTATCGTCAGCGTTACAAAGGTACAAGTAATTATCTGCTTGTTTCTTCTTGAAACTACCATCTGTAACATCGAAATTACTCATTGCTTTTAGCTCTATTTCAATAAGATTACCATTAATTTCAACGACTAAATCTGCACCTTTATTCCGCAGATGTTTGATATTTTCTACGGTCAATGCTTTTGCTGCCTCAACTTTGAGCCATCCTTCGATACCTATCCTAGTTGTTTTTTTACTCTTTTCTAGTTTTTTAATTTCAGTGAGTGAGTCAGCTCTCTTCTCCACTCTGTTTGCTATTTGCCTAAAAATATTTTTTAATTGTTGATATTCATCTTTCATTTTCCCTCTCCTTTTTTCAAATTATTTCTTTTCATATTTAACATAACATGGATTATTTTACCATTCTGTCCTTTTTCGTTTTTCTTCTTCATATATCCGTTTATTTTTTCCACGGTAATCCATAATAATTTCTAGAGGAATGGCAGCTAATAAAAATGTAACAAAATAAAGAAAATATCCAAAATGATCTTCGATAAAGATCTCGCCTGTAGATAAACTTATATAAAAACTTGCACCTTTAATAAGAACTATAATAAATCCAAAAGGAATGAAAAAGGAACCTATAATTCTACCAATATCTGCTCCAAGTAAGGAATCAACATAATGAGATGAACGTACAAAGAGTAACACCAGCCATCCAAAAATTAAAGATTCTATAAAGTTGTAATTTACAAGAATAAAATATGTTTGAAAGATGATTAAATAAACAGGCAGAACAATCAATAAAGCAGGTATTTTTCTCGTTTCTGTTTTCTCCAAATAACTATAGTTATTTAGATTAATAATTTTTGTAAATAGTCTTTGTACCATATCAAATGAAGATACTGCAAAATAAATACCAAAAAGAAAATAAAAAATTAATGCTACAATAATTAAAAGACGAGCATATACGTTAGAATTTGGAATTTGAATATAAGACGAAATAACGATAAATATTAAGAAAATACTTACCCAAAAAATGAAATGTTTTCCCCAAAATGATTTCCAAAAATTGAAATATTTTTTTATTTTTTCCCCCATATTGCATTTTCAAATCTAGCATACACATATAAAAACACCGTATAAATAATAACATTGATCCAACACTATCAAATTATACAGAATCGATAATTTTGGATTTTATAGTCTCATTCAGTAGTTATTAATACAAACCATTTTTTTTAGTTATAATAAGTAGTTATGCAAAAAAGGTATTTAATGTTCAATAAAATACTTAAACTACCAAAATTTTCCTAAATGTTCTGTAAACTTTGTTACAAAAGGAGCTGCGTATGGACCTAGATTTTTAAGAGTATCAACAATTCTATTTAACTTTGATTTATTAGGAAACACCTTTCGTGACTCTTCTTCAAATTCTTTTACAAGTCTGTCAACTTTTTGTTTTACTTCTACACTAACTTGTGTATTTGCTGATGCAATTGCAGTTGGAGTATTATAGATGTTGATAGATGGTATGTTGTCATTAGATTGGTTAACATTGGGATGTTCTGATATATCAATACCCATATAACTAAGCATTCTCTCTAATTGACTAGCAGTTTTTTCAAGAGTTACATGGATTTCTGATTCATCTGCAGTATCTAAAAAAAAACCGCCTTCACTAACTTCTTCAACACTTTCATAATTATCTATCCACTCATAATCATTGTAATACATTTCTTTCTTTAGTAATTCTATATCTTCAACATACTCATTGCATTTCTTTGGACTGATATTTTTATTCATATCTCTTATAATTCTACTATGAAGTGCTTTTATTCTATTGCAGAGTTTTTTCTCATCCATACGGATATAAATCGACAAAAGAATATTTAAATTTTATTCCAATTCATAAACTATATAAAATTAATATATTTACATATTATTAATTGGTTTAAGTTAGGGGGGAGAATTACAAAAATTCAGAAAAAAAGAGATGAGAGTGGGATTTAATCCCAACCTGTACCCGTGCACCAACCATAAGCAACCATTAAAGGATAACCATCATCTTTTGTACCACGTGTCGTAGTATCAAGATCATAAGGTGTATCACCAATACCATCAGAATTAAGATCACTACCGGTATAATCAGCCCAATAGTTGCCCTCACCATTTCCAGTCTTCGTCAAGGTACTGTTGCCTGTTTTTTCCCAAATGTTCATTAGACCACTGCTTCTATCATCATGTGACTGATTTACTGGTCCTGATGGATTACCGTTGCTTATGAAATCATTGTAATAGATAGAATTATTAGATGGATCCGGAGGAAGAAAAACTCCGAATTGTATATTACCAGTGATATTGTTTTGAACGATCAAGTTATCTTTTGCAAATATTCCAAAAAACTCAACTCCCATCAGGTTTTCCCTGATACGACAGAACTCGATCTTACTATCCACAGAATCCTTAATATAAACACCCTGTGTCCCCTTATAAATGTCACAAGTGCTAATAGTAGTATTAGAAGCCTCATCCAGATAAATTCCTCTATACGTACCGAAAGGCAATGGTGAATATGCATCTATGTCACATCCAAGGATATAATTATTATCAGATTCATCCAGATAAATTGCATTGGTGTTCAACTTGAACGTGCAATCATTTGGATACCAATCATGTATAGAAGGATTACCAATCCAGTTATAAGAAGAACTGTATATGCCTACACCATTGTAACATCCTTCAATCTCACAATCATCAATAACATTATACATCGCACCATTACATATTTTAATACCCGCATCAGCTTTATCAATCTCACAATTCTTAATTGTATTATTAGAAGAGTTATCGATGTATACTCCATAGGTAACTGGTCCAGGAATAATACCATTCTCGATAGTTATGTTTCCTGTACCATTAACTGTGCTGGTGATTTTTAAACCGGTTGTCCCTCCTGTTATTGTAAAATTCTTGATGACTATTTCATCGTTTTGAACATCAATTCCAATACCAACTGCGTTGATTATTACACCGTTTTTATTCTCACCAAAGATCGATATAGATTTATTGACAAGATATGGATTATAACTACCATTGTAAACATATATAGTATCGTTATCATTGACATCGTTTATTCCCTCCTGAATACTATCCCAGCTATGATTAGCAGGATCATCAGTAAAACCATCATCAACCAAAGCATCAACAACTAAAATATTCTCAGTCTTTGTTAATCGCACTGTTGAATTATCACTATCTGTTGCAAACAAAGAAACCATATAAAAACCACTTTCATCATAAGAATGAGTGATATTATTACCATAACCCGTAGTATTATCACCAAAATACCATGTAGTGTTAACAATACTACCATCAACATCAGAAGAAGTAGAATTAAGTGATAATGTTTCATTCACTAATACAACTCTGGAACTAACATTAAACGATGCAATTGGAACAGCATTCTTAGTAACAATTTGTTTAGTAATGTTCGCAGATTTATTCGCACTATCCACTACAGTCAACGTAACATTAAAAATTCCTGCATTAGAATAGTTATGTGAACAGTTTTGTAGATTGGAATAGTTACCATCACCAAAACTCCAATTCCAGCTACTTAAAGTATTACCAGGTGAAGGCATCGATAAGTCAGTGAAATTTATCATTTTTAAATATTCAGTGTTACGTTCCCATGAAAAATTCGCAATAGAAT
>Ga0255055_10002869_pt1 | contig 11872 bp, 10 predicted proteins | sample JV7_2_27_MG_FD_188633 | JGI IMG/M metagenome (GOLD analysis project Ga0255055, IMG submission 188633) | Seawater microbial communities from Jervis Inlet, British Columbia, Canada - JV7_2_27 | ecosystem: Environmental > Aquatic > Marine > Inlet | place: Canada: British Columbia | collected... | reverse complement strand
CGCGACAGCGCTCCTGCGAACGGTCGGCGAGCAGGAGGTCGAGGGCCGCGGCCGCCAACTTGGCGTTGCCGGGCGGTACGACCGCGCCCCATCCCTCCGAGTTGGCGATGTCTGAGGCGGCCCCGCCCTCGCTGAGGAGAAGGGGCACTGCGGCCCACACCCCGTCGAGCGCGCGGGTGCGAAAGCTGAGGGTGGTCTCAGGACCCGGCCTATGAAGGACGGCGAGGACTGCGCTGCGGTTGAGAATGAGGTGACGCTCGGCGTAGGGGGCCCAGTGCTCGAGTGGCACGATGGCCGGTTTTTGCAGGCCGTGGCGTTCGCCGGCGGCCTCGAGGTCGTGGGTCGTCAGGTGGGTGCGGCTGCCCGGGCGGTCCGCGGTCGGTACCACCACGCTCACCTTGGCCGAACCGAGGCGGGCGCGAGCGGCAAGCAGTGTGTCGAGATCGAGCCACGGCCAGACGCCGCCCCACCAGAGGACCACCGACCATCCGGTGGGCACCCCTTCGATGGAGTCGATGTCGGTCGCCGGATCTGTGTCCGGAATGCCAAATGGAACGTGGATCAGAGGCACCTCAATCCGCCCGGCGAGATGGGCCGACCACCATCCGGCCTGCTCGTCGCCGGCGACGAGGATCGCATCGGCGCGTGAGGCAACCAGCGGTAGCCGGGCGCCGGCGGAGCGATGCCGGTGCGCGATCTCCGGCGTCGCAGGGCTGGCGGAGAGTTCGGCGAGAAGTGGAGTGACGCCGTCGATCACCAGCAGTTGATTGCCGAGGAACGCTCGGGGCGGCAGGCACCACGGCGGCGAGAGGATTGCGTCCGCCCACCGCCACGGCGGCTTTGTAACCACCGGCGGCCCGTGTCCCTCGGGATGCGAGGACCCGACTGCGGCTGAAAGCACCACCTCGTGGCCGGCGCCGAGAAGGACCCGCGCGAGCTCCCAGGCACGGAGAGCGGATCCGGCCATGGACGGCCCCACCAGGTCGTCGGTGAGAACCAGGACCCTCATCGAGGGACTTCCGGAATCGTGTCGAGCCGTGGGCCCGGCGTCTGTCGTCGCCAACCGCCAGCCACCAGCAGAGGAAAGACAGCGGCGACCGCAGCGGCGGCTGGCAGCGCCCGCCAGTTGCTGCGACCAAGGGTCGGGACGGCCCTGATCTCGCCGCGCAGCAGACGCGGCAGCGCCCTGAGCAACGCGGATGGGCTTAAATTGCCGGCAAGCGCTCGCCACCGGTTGGTGAGCACCCACCACGGGTGGCGCCAGCGCAGCGAGGGACCGCTGGCAGATCCGAAATGCTCGGCCCGCGCGCCGCCGACCCACTGGGCGCGCCACCCCAGACGGTGGAGACGGAGACCGAGATCGAGATCTTCGTGGTAGCAGTCGAAACGCGGGTCGAGGATCTCGGAGTGAGGCAGGGCTGCTTGATGCAACGCGTCCATGCGATAGAGACCGGCGGTGCCGGAGATCGCGAGGACCGGCCGCTCCCCCTGATCGTCGTCGATGGCCAGGCCGCGGTCGATCTGTACCGGCAATCCCCAGCGATCGAATGCAATGCCGCGACCATCTATCACGGTGTGGTCGTCGGTCACCACGGTGCCCTGGACTGCCGCCACCTCGGGGTCGCGTTCGAAGGCGCCGGCGAGGGCACCGAGCCACCCCGGGTCCGGCAAGGCGTCATCATTGAGCACGGCCACCGACTCGACGCCCCTGGGCAGGACGGAGATGCCGGCGTTGACCGCCGCCGCGAAACCCAGCCGATGGCGGTGGCGATGCACGTCGTAACTATCGGACCGCGCCGGGGCGACCGCGCCTCCCGACAGCACGAGGACCCTCACATCGGGGGCCGGGTCGAGCGCGGCAACCGCATCGAGACAGCGCTCGAGGTGCGGTGCACCGAGGGATGGAATCACGAGGGCTGTTCGCATCGGCATCAGTATAGAGAGGAAAAGGAGTAAAGGGTTAAGAGTTAAGGGTAAAGCCTTTAGCTGTTAGCCATTAGCTTTTAGCTCTCATCGCGGGTTGTCTCGAACGGGTGAATTCCGATCTGCCCTTGACGTGACGTGGGGTCGAGCCAACCTGTGCTAACAGCTAACAGCTAACAGCTAACAGCTGGCCGCGTTGACTCTCAACCCTGGGGCGATGGTGAACACTCGAACAGATCCAATCCGGGGTTGTTGCCTTTCAACGCTACAATGGCCGCATGGCATTGCGTTTGGCCCTGGATGGGCGGAAACTGACCGACTTCGGTATCGGCACCTATTTGCGTGCTCTTCTGCGCGGCCTCGATGCGCGCACGGACGTCCATCTGACTGTGTTGACGCGTTCCGGTCACGAGGAACGGGTGGCGGCGCTCGCTCCGAGCGCGCGGGTGATCACGACCTCGGCTCGCGGTTATAGCGTTGCCGAGCATGTCCAGGTCCCGGCGGCCCTGTGGCGGGAAAAGGTGGATCTGGTCCATTTTCCCCACTATGTGGCGCCGCAACTCATACCCCGTCCAATGGTTGTGACGGTGCACGATCTCATTCAGCTCTTTTACCCGCCACGCGATCGGCCCCATCTGGCACGGCTTTATATGCGGCTGATGATCGGATCCGCGCTGCGGCGCGCACGGCGGGTGATCACCGTTTCGCGCTCGTCGCGACGAGACCTCATCAATCTCTTTGCCGCAGACCCCCAACGGCTGATGGTTGTCGCAAACGGTGTTGATCCGAGCATTGCCCAACGCCCGAGCAAAGAAGATCTGGAGGACCTCAAGGCCCACTACGGACTGCGCTCACCGCTCATCCTGGTGGTCGCCAACGACAAACCCCACAAGAACCTCGATATGGTCTTGCGCGCATACCACCTGGCGGTGCGCCAGCACCGGGTTCCAGGTCAGCTGATTTTCCTGGGCGGCGCCGACGCTGAAGGTCGGCTCGCCATTCGAGCCGAGCGTCTCGGCCTTGGGAGTCGCGTGCGCTTTTTGGGGCGCGTCCCCCGCAACCACCTGTACGCGTTGTACCATGTGTCCGCGGTGCTGCTGCACGTTTCGCTCTATGAGGGTTTTGGGCTGCCGGTGCTCGAAGCGATGTGCGCCGGTCTGCCGGTGATCACCTCCAATCTCGGTGCGATGCGCGAGCTCGGTGATGGCACCGCCAGGTTGGTCAACCCGCTCGAGGTGGACGAGGTTGCCGAGGCCATCGAGCGGGTTCTGGTGGATGATCCGTTGCGAAGGCGGATGATCGAGTCAGGGCGAAAGCGGGCCGAAAACCTGAGCTGGGAGCGCATGGTGGAGGAGACTGTAGCCGTCTACCGAATGACCCTCGGGGAGGTTTGAATGCGGGTTGCTCTGGTGCACGATTGGCTGACCGGCATGCGCGGTGGTGAATGGGTCCTTTATGACATTGCGCGCCTCTTTCCCTCGGCGCCCATCTACACGCTGGTACACCGTGCCGGCAGTGTTGCACCGCTTCTCGAAGAACATCCGATCAAGACCTCGTGGTTGCAGGGTCTGTCGTTTGGTGGCCGGCGTTGGCGTTACCTGCTGCCGTTGATGCCGGCTGCTGCTGAGTCCTTCGCCTTTGAGGATTTCGATCTGGTGATCTCGACCTCACACGCGGTCGCCAAGGGCGTGATCCCTCCGCCGGGAGCCTTTCACCTGAGCTACGTCCACACCCCGATGCGCTATGTGTGGGATCAGAGGAACCAGTACCTCGACCCGATCCCGAGGTTGTTGCGACCGATTGTGGAGATGCGCTTTGCTCGCCTCCGCCAGTGGGATATGGTGTCCTCGGCCCGCGTCGACCGTCTGGTCGGCAACTCGCGTCTGGTGGCATGGCGAATCAAGCACTACTGGAATAGAACGGCAGAAGTCATCCCACCACCTGTTGCGACCGAGTACTTCACCCCTGGCGGTGAACGCGGGGACCATCTCTTGACGGTCGCCGCTCTGGTTCCGTACAAGAGGGTGGAGGTCGCGATTGCGGTTGCTCGGAAGCTCGGTCGAACCCTGGAGATCGTCGGCACCGGTCCGAGGATGCGGGCGTTGCGCCGCCTCGGCGGGTCTGATGTCCGCTTCCTCGGTTGGTTGGAGCGTGACGAGCTACGCGAGGCCTACCGGCGCGCGGCGGCCCTGTTGGTTCCCAACGTGGAGGACTTCGGCATGGCATCGGTGGAGGCGCTGGCCTGCGGCACACCGGTCGTTGGTCTTGCCCATTCCGGCACCGCCGACGTTGTTCGGGGCGGCGTCGAGGGCGAGCTCGCCGAAGAGTCGTCGGTCGATGCGCTGGTCGAGGCCACAGACCGCGTGCTCGGTCGCGCCTGGGACGCGAATCAACTCCGCAGTCGCGCCGACCTGTTCTCGCGCGAGCAGTTCCGAACCCGCTTCGGCTTCCTGCTCGATCGTCTGGGTTTCGGAGAGACGCCACAGTGATTGAACGCCGACGGCAGATCCAGGTCCTGCTGCAACTGTTAGGCGACATTCTCGCTACCGCTGTGGCAGTCATCATTGCCTACTGGCTGCGATTCGAGGTCCAGGTCCAGCCGGTCACCAAGGGCTTGCCGCCATTCAATATGTACCTTCGCCTCGTGCCTGCGGTTGTGGTGCTGTACCCGTTGGTTTTCTATTTCCAAGGCCTGTATCAGAGGCGACGGATCCGTTCGCGTTTCGACGAGTCGATGCGGGTTATGGTCGCAGTGCTCCTGGCGACAGTACTCCTGACGGCGGGCCTGACCTTCTACCGGCCGCCGGACTTCACCTACTCGCGACTCTTCCTGGCGATCTTCGCCACTGTCGACACGGTCCTGGTGGGCCTCACCCGTTGGGTCATCGGAGTCACCCTCGCTCGCATCAGAAGGTCCGGAGGAAATTTGCAGCGGGTGCTGGTGATCGGCGCCGGCGATCTCGGGCGCAAGGTTGTCGATCGTCTGCAACTGCACAAAGAGTACGGGTTTTTGGTCGTCGGCTTTCTCGACGACGATCCTGGCAGGCAGCAGCGTGACATCCAGGGCGTGCCGGTGCTTGGCACGACCGGCGAGCTGGAACGAATCATCACCGATGAACGTGTCGATCAGGTGATGATTGCCCTCCCGTTGGAGGCGCACTACCGCACTGTCAAGCTCGTACGGCGGGCAGGCAAGCTTCTGGTGGACATCAAGGTGGTGCCCGACGTTCTGCAGTACTACGTCATGCGTGCCGGCATCGAGGACCTCGATGGCCTGCCACTGATCAACCTCACCCAGATCCCGCTCCAGGGCTGGAACCAGATCGTCAAACGCGCCTTCGATATTGTTGGCTCGACGTTGCTCCTGCTGGCGACCTCGTGGCTCTTCCCGATCGTCGCCTGGCTGATCAAACGCGAGGACGGCGGCCCGGTGTTCTTCTCCCAGGTGCGGACGGGCCTGGACGGACGGTCGTTCCGGCTCTTCAAGTTCCGCTCGATGCGGGCAGATGCGGAGGGGGACGGCGAGGCTCGCTGGACCCGAAGCCGCGACTCGCGGGTCACCCGGATTGGCGATTTCCTGCGCCGGACGAACCTCGACGAGCTGCCTCAACTTTATAACGTTCTTATCGGCGACATGTCGCTGGTCGGCCCCCGTCCCGAGCAGCCGAAGTTCGTCGAGAGGTTTCGGAATCGTTACCCGACCTACAATACCCGCCACCGGGTGCGTTCTGGCCTTACGGGGTGGGCGCAGGTCAACGGGCTGCGCGGCGATACTTCGATTCGCCAGCGAGTGGCCCACGATCTCTACTACATCGAGAACTGGAGCCTCGGGCTCGACATCAAGATCCTGTGGCGAACGTTTCGCGTTGCGTTGCACGACGCACGCGCGTGACGCGACGATTTAGGAATGAGGAATTTCCGTCCGCCCACGCTCCGTCGTGATATTTCCGACGTCGAGGTGGCACGTACTTCAACGCTCTTCCCGAGAGGATGCCAGGCACGCCGACGTGACGATGAGGACATCGTCACATCGGGAGCCAGGCACCTCCGCTGAATATCGTCCACCCGCCCTGAATGCGAAGACGACCATGCCCTGGGGCAGGGTGAGTGGGTATTCAAAACTCAAAACTCAAAACTATGCGCGGAACTCGTCCGAGCCTTCAACGGGCAGGCCGGCGGCGTTGCGCAGGACCTGGGCGGTTGCCTCGGCGGCGCGATCCCACGAGAACTTCTGCGCCCGCTCGCGGCCGAGAGCCACCAACCGGTCTCGGTGCTGGGGGTCGCGGAGGAGGGCCGCGGTCGCGGAGGCGATGCTGTGCGGGCTTTCGGGATCGACGTAGACCGCAGCCGGACCGGCGATCTCGGGCATTGCCGCGGTACCGGACGTGATCACCGGCGTGCCGCAGGCCATGCTTTCGATCAGGGGCAGGCCAAAGCCCTCGAGCCAGGATGGGAAGAGCAGGGCATCGGCGCCGCCATACAGCGCGGCGAGCTGGGGACGGTCCACATAATCGAGGTGGCGGATGCGATCGTGGACCGGCGACGATTCGAGCTCGTCGCGGATCGCGTCAGTCCGCCAGCCCCAGCGGCCGACCATCACCAACTCACCCTGATATCCCCACTCGACCAGGAGGCGGAAAGCGCGCAAAACTCCAACCACGTTCTTCCGAGGTTCGAGGGTGGATACGAAAAGCAGGTAGGCGTCCGAAATGCCGGATGGTGGCTCGGTTGCCGCACCATCCGCAAAGCCCGGGTCCACACCCTCATGGATCGTTCGGGTCGAACGGGGACTGACGCCGAGGCGATCGACGAGATCACCGGCAGTGGCATCGGAAACAGCGATCAGAAGGTCTGCGTGGTAAAGGGTCCGCGGCAGGTATCGTTTGAGGCCCTCGAGGGTCGCCGGCGACACCGTATCCGGCATGGCCGCGAAAGCGAGGTCATGAACGGTCGCCACCTGTGCCTGCCCAAAGGGTTCCTGGTCTCCGTGAAGGAAGAAGTTGGGCGCAAAGATAACCTGATTGCCGTCCAGGATCCGCAGGAGGGGCTCGACGATGTTTCGCAACAAGAACAGAATCGGTCGGACGGGCAGCAGAAAACCGGGTGGTATCTGGTGGATGCGAAGCCGCATGGTGCGGTTTCCCGGCATCTTCGGCGGCGGTGGATCGTCCGGGGCGAGAAAGGTGCGGGCGTAAAGGTTGTAGGCGATTCCGTCGTCACGACGGTCAAGGGCGGCGAGAAGGTTCCACTCGTACCATCCGACACCTGTCATGCGTTCGAAAAACGGATAGACATCGACCCCGACAGCGGCCTCCTCCCGGTTGTGGACGACGCGGGCATGGAAGCGTCGCCAACGGGCGCGCAGGGTGCCAGCCAGGTCGCGGGCGATATCGACGAAGAAACCGGATGTGGCCGTAAGGCGGTGGAACATGGGGGACAATCTTACCGTAGCCGGAATATCGGAGTCGGACCCGCCGATCGCTATCGCTATCGGAATCGCTATTGCTATCGAAAAACATAGAGCCGATTCGCGCGTTCGATATCGATACCGATAGTGGTGGATCATCCGGGCACGGGCACGGATACGGAGACGGGCACGGGTTAAGGGTAGGATGGGCACAATGAAAGTCGGGGTGATTGCCGCCGAGATGGAGGGCCGCGCGACCGGTGTCGGCCGCTACCTGGAGGGGCTTCTCCAGGGCCTCGAGCTGTGGGATCACGGAGTCGAGTGGCATCTGTTCTTTCAAGGGGATCCTTCGCCGTCGCTGCCCTTCCAGGATGGCCCCATCCATGCGCACTATTCGCGCCACCACGGAAGTCGGGTCCTGTGGGAGCAGGTGCTGGTCACGCGCGAGATTGAGGCAGTCGAGCCCGATGTCGTCTTTGGGCCTGCCTACACCCTGCCCTTCGGTCTGCGGGTGCCATCGGTGGTGACGATCCACGATCTCAGCTTCGAGGTATTGCCGGAGGAGTTCGGCGTGCGTGAGCGGTGGCGGCGACGGTTTTTGGCAAGGCGTGCGGCACGAGTGGCGCGCCGCGTGATCACAGACACCAAATTCTTGTCCTCTCTGGTGGCCGAGCGCTACGGCGTGGTCGAAGAGCGCATGGCGGTGGTGCCTCTCGGGGTCGATAGCAAGAGCTTTTCCACACCTGCACGTGACGATGACATCCAGGTTTTGAAGCAGCTCGAGGTGTGCTCGCCATACGTGCTGTTGCCGGGCACAGTGCTCGAGCGGAGAATGCCGCGTCAGGTTTTGGAGGCATTCGCCATTGTCAGAGGTGATCGCCCGAAGCTCGAGTTGGTGATTGCGGGCGCCAACCGCATGCGGCGGCCCGAGAAACTCGGTATGTGGATCAAACAGCTCGGGTTGGAACACGCCGTACGTCGGCTCGGGTGGGTGGAGGAGACGGCCCTCGCTCCTCTCTACCGCGGGGCGGAAATGGGGATTTATATCTCTCGACACGAAGGGTACGGTTTGCCGCCGTTCGAGTGCCTGGCCTGTGGGACGCCGGTGGTGGTCAGCGCCGGTCTCGGTCTGGACGACGCCTGGCCGGACTACCCGTTCCAAGCCCCAGAACTCGACGCGGAGAGCATCGCCGGGGTGATGACGGAGATCTTTGGAAATGAGGATCGAACGGCCCGGGTGATGGAGGAAACGGGATCGGTGTTGGCCCGCCTCGACTGGGAGCAGAGCTCGCGTCAACTGGTGGCCGAGCTCGGGCGGGCTTTGTCGCCATGATCTCGGTGATCATCGTCAATCACGATGGTGAGGCCCATCTCGGCCGCTGCCTGGAGAGTCTCGACGGGTCGGGGGCCGAGGTGCTGTTAGTCGACAACGCATCTCGCGACGATTCCCTGTTGCTGGTGCGGGATCGGTTTCCAGAGGTGGAGGTGATTCCGCAAGAGGAGAACCTCGGGTTCGCCGCGGCCACCAACCTGGCCGCTGCGAAGGCGAGTGGCGAGGCGCTGCTACTGCTCAACGCCGATGCCTGGTTGGAGGTAGGGGCCCTCGACCTGCTCACGGCAAAGCTCAGCGGTCGCCCCGATGTCGGACTGGTCGCACCACGATTGTGCTACCCGGATGGCCAACGCCAGTTCTCCTGGTCGCCCGCACGTGGGTTCGTTGGCGAGGTTCTGCAGAAGGCTCGCAACCCGTTCGAGGCGCAGGCCTGGGCGCATGGTTCGCTTGCCCGTTGGCTGGCGCGTGTGGTTGGACCCACCTGGTATTCGGCCGCCTGCGTGATGGTCCGGGCCGAGGCATTTCGAGCGGTTGGGGGCTTCGACGAGAGCTTCTTCATGTACTTTGAGGATGTGGATCTTTGTCTTCGTCTCGAAGCCGCCGGGTGGCGCCTGGCCCAGGAGCCTCGGGCTGTCGTTTGTCACGCCGGCGGTGTTGCGGGCCGGAGCGAGGTCGAGGACCTCTATCGGCCGTCGCAGCTTCGCTACTATCGGCTCCACCGGCCGCAGTGGGAAAGCCGCCTCGTTGAGCGTCGCCTGCGCCGACGATGCGGAGATGCGGCGGTGGATCGCTGGCTGACGGTGGGGAGAGGCTGATGAGGGCAGAGCTTGTCGTGGCCATGGTGTTGGTTGCGATGGTGGTCGGGGCACTCGTCCTCCGCTGGTTTGTGCGACGATTTCGGCGTTTGCGCCGACTCGAGCGGGCCACGGTGGGCGTTTCGAGAGCGATGGACGACGGTCGCCTCACCGCGGCGACGGGAGAGGCTCTCCTGCAACACCTCGATGGCCTGCGGCGGGCCTGCTCTCGGGGGCGGGAGGGCTGAGCTTTGCGGCTGGGCATCGACGCTGGGCGGGCCCTGCACGGTCGTGGCGGTGTCGCGACCTACACCCGTGAGCTGATTCGGTCGCTCGTCGGATCCCCTCGCGTCGATGAGGTCATTCTCTTCGATCTCGACCGGGGTTGGTCGAGGCGAGACGCCTTCGAAGGCGAGCTCGGTCCTTTGCCAACCAAGGTTGCGGTGGCCCCCTTGGTCAGATCCGAGCTCGAAGGGTTGAATCTCTTTCACGCTCCGGGCTACGCGATGCCGCCGGTGGGCGCACCGCGCCATGTCTTCACCCTTCACGATCTGACGGTGCTCAGTCACCCACATTGCCACACCCTCGACAATCGGGTGCGTTCTCTGGCTTCGGTTTCAGAGGCCCTGGTCAGGGGCGCCACCATCCTCGCGGTTTCCAAAGCCACCAAAGAAGAGGCGGTCCGCCTGCTCGCGCTGCCGGTCGATTCGGTTGAGGTCGTGCCGCCGATGCTCAACCCAATCTTCCGGGTGGCAGGTGATCACGATGCGGACGCCACGGCCGCCGCTCGCCTGGGTGTCCGGCAACCCTATGTGCTCGCGGTCGCGAGCCTCGAACCGCGCAAAAACTTCGGCCGGCTACTCGATGCCTGGAGCTCGCTCGGTGTGACCACCGGGGCCCATCAACTGGTGGTGGTGGCGGCCGAGGGGTGGCGGCAGGGGAGAATCCGCCGCCGGCTCGAACGGATGACCGGTGATGGGTCGGTGGTGAAGATCGGCCATATCTCGGACGACGTTCTCGCCGCCCTCTACCGTCGGGCCAACGCATTCGTCTTTCCCTCCCTGGCGGAGGGCTTCGGCCTGCCGGTGGCGGAGGCCATGGCCTGCGGAACTCCGGTCGTGACCTCTAAAATATCCTCGATGCCCGAGGTCGCGGCGGATGCGGCGCTGCTGGTGGATCCGGAGGATGTCGATGAGATCGCGGCCGCGATCGCCCGCCTGCTCGGAGACCAGAGCCTGCGGCGCCACCTCCGCGATCGAGGACTCGAACAGGCGCGGATCTTTTTTCCCGAAGCGCTGGTGCCCCGATTGTTCGAGGTCTACCGCCGCGCCGCCCTGTGATCTGAGGATTGGCCAATTGTGGGCTAGGATAGGGACATGGAGAAGCCAGTTATCGAACAACGGGACGGCCCCATACTCGTCCTCACCCTCAACGATCCCGACCGAGCGAATCCCCTGTCGTCGGCGATGGTCATTGCCCTCTCCGAGGCCCTCGAACGGGCCGCGTCGGATTCGGACGTGCGCGCAGTCATTCTCACCGGCGCCGGTCGCCACTTCTCGGCGGGGGCGGATCTCGAGGCGCTCGAGCGGATTGCGGAGGCCGGCGACGAAGCGGAGAACCGCTCCGATACCGAGCAGCTGCGTCACCTCTTGGAACTCCTCCTCGGACACCCCAAGCTGACGGTGGCCGCGGTCCACGGCGCTGCGGTGGCGGGCGGATGCGGGCTTGCCACCGCCTGCGACCTGGTCGTGGTCGAGCCGGGCGCCCGCTTTGCCTACACCGAGGTCAAGATCGGCTTTCTCGCCGCTATGGTCCTGACATTTCTCACCCGCCGGGTTGCCGGTCACGTCGCCCGGCGGATGCTCCTCGACCCCGAGATGGTTGACGGTGCAAGGGCAGTCGAGCTCGGTCTGGCGGACGAGCTCGCGGCTGAAGGAGAGAGTGTGAGCACCGCGGTTACTCTCGCGCGGGCGGTGTGCACCAAGGCTTCGCCGTCCGCCCTGGCGGCGACCAAGGCTCTTCTCAACGAGACGGTAGGGCTCGGCTGGCAGGAGGCGATGGCAATCGCAGTGGAGGCCAACGTTCGGCAGCGGATGCACCCCGAGTGCAGACGTGGCGTACGCGCCTTTCTCGAGACCAAAAAGCTCCCGGATTGGCTCGACGAAAACGGTAACGAATAGAGGGCTCGGAGCAGGGGAGCAGGGGAGCAGAGGAGAAAGGGTGCTGGGGAGCAGCTCGGCGCTCCTATCCGGTTTTTGTGAGCACCTCTGTCAGGCCCCGGACGGCAGTTTGCCATTTCGCCGCCGAGGGGGCGGTGACCGCAATTCGGACGTGACCTGCACCGCCGAAATCATCGCCAGGCCACAATCCCACGCCGGAGCGGCGGGCGACCTCGAGACTCCCTTCAACAGCGTC
>Ga0255055_10002868_pt1 | contig 11873 bp, 16 predicted proteins | sample JV7_2_27_MG_FD_188633 | JGI IMG/M metagenome (GOLD analysis project Ga0255055, IMG submission 188633) | Seawater microbial communities from Jervis Inlet, British Columbia, Canada - JV7_2_27 | ecosystem: Environmental > Aquatic > Marine > Inlet | place: Canada: British Columbia | collected... | reverse complement strand
CGGCATTTTTAAGAGCCAACTCAAATGTACTCATATTTCTTTCATCTATTTGATCTTGTACTTCTTTTTTGAACTCCAAAAATTCGTTTTCTTTTTCAACCAAGGCCTTCCAAAATTTAGCCGCCGCCTCCTTCTTTTTCTTTAACTTTTCCGCTTCTATTTTATCTAACTCAGCATCTAAAACTTGTTTATTTAGGGCATGTTCAGCAGCAGAGGCCTCTCCGGCCACTAATAGTTTTTCTCTTTCGTCAAATAACTCCTGTGCTTTTTCTACCCGATATTCAAATTCATCAAGAGTCATTTGCTTTAATTCATCAGACATCGTTTTTGATAGATCTACAATCTTCTTCATCGCTGGAGTAAGCCCTGATTTAAGAGATCCCCCTAATCCCAAAATGGAAGCTGTCTGCTTATCCAAGGTAGTAACATTTTTTTTTCCGACTTCAATTGAAGCCTCTTGAAGTTCCTTACTCTCTTTTCCTGTACTTATAGCACGCAACAGAGCATTATTATTGCCTTGATATTTATAAGTCAGTTTCTGTAATTCCGACTGGGATATCCCCGCTATCTCTGCTATCTTATTTATTTTATCCCACAACCTTTCCGAGGCATCCCCCAGCATCCCAGATCCCTCAGCCACCTCTTTTAGCTTTTTCTTAAAGCTAGTGAAGATCGCAACCGCCACCGTTACTGCAGCCACAACAGCCGCTATCGGCCCTAGGGCGGCGAGAAGGCCAGCACTCATAGCCCCAAGGCCAGCTATTATTCCTGGAAGAATCATAAGGAGTGGACCAAAAACAGCCATGAGTCCCCCCAATGCTCCCACAAGTTTTAAAATTACGCCTGTCAATACAGGATGTTTTTCCGTCCAATCAGAAATCGAGTTTATAATTTTCCCCACCTCAAGAGCTACTTTTCCGATTGTTGGGGCTAATTTATCTCCTAATCTCTGTCCCAAAACTACCGTCACTTGTTTTAGTCTCTCCATATTGAAACCAGCTTCATTGATTCCGATAGAAATTTCATCAAAGGCTTCGTCTAAAGCTCCAGAGGTATCTCGCATAGCTTCTAATTTTCCATCAAACGTGTCAGCTTGTTTTCCTGTCAAGGCAAAAATGGCAGTTAAAGCCTCTGTCCTCATGTATAATTTAGCTGCACCTTTAGCCGTTCCATCTGTAGTTGCCATAAGTTTTCTCAGCGATCCCACCAATCCAAGCTCTGCAATCATGGTCTCTGCTGAATTGAAGCCAAGTTGTTCAATAGTCTTTGCCATTGTTTCAGTAGGCTTCATCATGCCTCTTAAAATTCCGGCAAATTGAGTGCTAACCTCATTTGCATTTCCGGTCACTCCAGTTAGGGTTGACATGACAGCAAAGAGTTCTTCCTGTGAGACTTTTAACTTTGCGGCATTGGGGACAACTCGACCAATAGCTGCTGCCAATTCTGGAAAGGTTGTTTGTCCTAACTTAACGGTAACAAATGCCATATCGGCAGTTTCTTGAACCGCATCTGCCGTGACATCTCCATATCCTTTCGTCACAGCAGAGGTAAGATTAATAGCATCTGTTGTCGTTGCCATTCCAGCAGCGGCAGCCCGGACATTAATCTCTAGTTTTCTGGCTGTATCTGAAGCATCCCCAAAGGCAGAAACGACTTGATATAAACCACCTGAAATATCGGTTGTGCTTTTACCATATTTTATTGCCAAGTCCTGAACATTCTTTTTTAATTCTTTGATTCTTTCAGTTTGGCCGGGAATAAGGGTGGCGACATTTGCCATTTCTTTATTAAAGCTTACGGCAGATTTAACCATAAGACCAAAAGAACCGACAATGGCTGCCCCGGCAATAGTCATTGCCTTTCCAGCTTTCTTCATGGCATCCCCATGCTTCTTGGCAAAGGCAGTCATTTTTTTCTGGTCTTCCTGAACAGCCTTGACAGAAGCATCCCAGCCCTCTTTATCTAGCTTTAGTTTGCTTACAATAGCACCAACAGAAAATTCACCAGCCATATTATCCTCTTTTCTTCATTCTTAGAAATGCCCAACTCGCCGCATAGGTTTGTGTCTGAGCATCCTCTGGGGGAGGAGAAAGTGTGCTTATTCTTTGTATCAATTGTTTCTCCTTTCGTTTAAAGTCATCGCCTCCATGCGTCCCCATAAAGGAAAATTGCAACAGCTTCAAATCTCTTGTCGCTTCTTTTATTAACGCTTTTTTTGTCCAATATTGTTCATCCCAAACGTCAAGATTATAAAGTGCCTCATCCGGAAACTGGCCTGGAAATTCAAATGCAATACGAGCTACGCTTTCTCTCCAGACCTCTTCACGTTTTTTGCTATCTCTTCGGTTGTCTTTTCTACTTCAACAACTTCTTTCATTTGATTGGTCACAGACTTTATCTCAGAGACACTTTTTTTCATTCTGGCTCCTTGTCTCTTGAGGAGCTCAGTCTTAACTTTTGTGAACGCATCCTCGATTTCTGCAAATTCAGTCTCAGCAAGCTTTTCATTCGTTGTTGCAAAAACAATTCGCATCCAATTGCAGTAAGCGTCCCATTTCTTTTCGATTATATCAGCTTCAGATTCCTCTTTGCTAGGTTCTCTAATCGACTCAATCTCTTTTTCGTGTGGGGCAGCCTCAATCAATAAAGGATGTGTGAATTTTCTACTTTGATAGACTTCTCCATCAAGTGTAACTTCAATCGGCGGATAAAGGCTTTTTCTCTTTGGGATTCCTTGTTTATTGTCTTGAGTCATTATTTTTCTCTAGACTCAAGCTCCAGCATCCCCTATTCTCCACAATGCACCGATCACTCCTGAAAGCCGTGTTGGATAACCCTTAAAAAGCACAGTGGTCATTCTTTGTCCGGCGTTGTCCCAAGTGTACTCCAGCGTGATCCTTGGAAAAGCCTTGTGGATGTAAAGCCATTGTGATGCAGTGGCTGATACAACCCCGTTGATGATGGGCTTGACAATGACCCGTTTTGCTAATGCAAGAACGGCCTCTCCTACAGGATTTGCGACCTCAAGATTGCTGGCCTCTGTAGCATTGGCAAAAAGAAGAACGAGCTTATCAAGGTCTTCCCGAGTAAACGGAACCTCAAGAACTGGGTTGACAACTCCGGTAGTGACATCATCCACATCGGTTAGCCCCTGCTGGTCTTCCTTGATAGGTGCTTGTAATTCCTCATATCGGAAGACAACACCTCCGAAGGTCTTTTGGAATACGGCTGTACCATCATCCCAATCAATTACACACGGCCCTAAGTCTAGTAAAGCTGTTGGCATATTAGCCTCCTAAAAATAAATTCTTATATCAAACTTCTCGCAATTTTACGAGATAATTCGTACTATATAAAAACCGCCCTTGTTCATCCTGACCAATATAAGTGGGGTCGCTTATCGCCTCAATGATATCCGCGACATATGCCTTATCAACAACCGGAAAAGTCCATTGTGCGGATTTAAGAATCCCTGCGGTATTTCCCACAAGTGCATTATATATTTCCCAGGCATCATCTCGAGCATCAAAAATATTAGCCAATTTCCCCCTAGTCGATCTCGATATAATCTGAAATACCTTATCGATTCTATCCGGAAGGTCAAAATTAGGAGATCCCCCCACAGATTCAAGGATAACATTACACCTATCGGGAGCTGTCTGAGGAGTAAATCCTACCTGTAAAGTTGTCCCCACAACAAATGATGTACGATCCTCAATCCACTCTGCGAATTCCTTTAAAATTTTAAGCCTCCATTATACCTTTGTTTTCTCAATGGCCTCAGCGACAAGCCCTATATATTTCTTTTTATGCCTAACCATTTTTTTTTGAAGGAACTTTGGCCCAGGTTGTGACACCCGAGCTGTCGTATATTTTCTCACCTTATGCGTTCCGTCTTTTCTCTCTCCCTCATGTTGATAGGCCGCATACTTGCTTGTATATCCGGCTTTAATTGAGATTTCATCCTTAGTTATCTTTGGTTCCTCTATCTTCCTTGATCCCCGCAGGAATGATTTATCAAACGGGGTCTGGGGAGCTTCGTTATCTGCATCTTCCAGCATTTCAAAAGCAGCCTTAGCAAGTCCCTTCCTTGCAGATCCCGGTATAGATTTTTCCACAAGCTTAAAAAACGTCTTATCAAAATCCGTAAAATCTATTTCAAATCCCATTTAATTCCCACCTTGACTACCACCTAAAAATACATACACCCCGGCTGTAAAATAGCCCTTAGCTGGGAGCATTGCTATAATTTGATGATCGATATTTGAGTCGCTTGTAGAATCATATATCCTCAACTGGTCGTTGTGTCCTAAATCAGTATCCTCTTTTATAAGTACATTCCCCATTGAAACAACATCCTCTCCGGCTAGGTTTTTAACAAGCTTTGTCTTCCACTGAATAAGCCCTTTAATGGCTACGACTATTGGGGCATTAGGTTCATTATAATCGTTATAAGGAGGGTCGGGAGCTTTGACCGTCCACAAGTCATCAACTAAGTATGAATTAATCAATTACTCCCCTCGTTTCGAGTGCTGCCAATGAAGTCAGGGTTGCGAAGTGCATACAATTCGGATGGAATGGAGGCCATTCTGGAATTAATTCATATCCTGGGGTCTTCCCGCTTATTGAATAAATCTCTCCTTCAAACTGTTGACAAATATTACTCCTACAGGTTGTCCCATGCTTTGAAATCTCAACTAAATCCATATCAAATTGTTTGGCCATATTTTTTACTGCCTCAGACTGAGCCTCCCTCAATGTTGTCCTAGCGACCATCTTCGCATACTTAATCATGTCATAATTACGCCCATTGATAAGAATAAATTTCCTCTCATAAAGTTCTCGTTTCAAATGAATTCTAATTAATCTCTCGAGATCTCCCAGTGATCCTCCTCTTGCGGCCTCTTCTCGTAAAAGCTCCATAAAGACCTCTTCATCTGCATAACTAAATTCCTGGATCTGCATTAATCCCCTAAAGGCCTGTCTTGCTAGGTAGAGATAAATCGCTACGTTTTGTTTTATACTCATGTTCGCTTTGAGAAGAACGTCTATTGTCTTGTCTATATCATTATCTATCGTGTTTTTATGAGTTATCGGAGGAAATTCTATGTCTTTCTTAGCACCTAAGACCTCAAGCCTTATTCTTGATACCTCAGCTCCTTTCCTGTATGCCTCCGGAATAGAGTCATTCGTCCATCTTACGGCAGACCTGTTGAGCCTTTTAATTAGACGGTCAACCTTCTCTTCTGTTCTCATAACTTTCAGTTCTTGGAAATCTCCAATATCGAAACGTAATAATTCGGCTGCAATATCTTTTCCAGCCGTTCCGTATATTCTTTCAAGTTCCTTGACTCTACCTCTTAGGGGGATCAAACCTTGTCTTTCTGGCATCAGCTATATGTATATGTCGCCCGGTTATCCCAAATATAAATGTTTGCATTATCCCCATTTGGATACCGTTTATCTGTCTCTTGGATTCCAGAATATATATATTTCTTTATCCTCCATTTTGCCTCACTCGCAAGCGTTCCGGGTTCAGCTTGTCCAAGATATTCCAAGCGACCACTTGAATCATAGGCTCGCCTCTCTTTGAATTCATTCATATCATTCTTTGTCCTCTAATTCATACCAACTTAACTTAAGAACTACCTTATTGTTATCTTCCTCGCTTTGTGCTCTAAATACGTTTCCCATTTTCTTATTTTAAAAATCATCCACCTTTGTATCAACAGATTCATCCTCATCGCGGTCAATATCCACCATACCAAATCCTATTGCAGTCAAAAACCCTCCCCCATCCAACAAGGCATCTACGAATGGAGGGACAGGAAGGCTCATTAAATCATTCTGGCTGTAATCCTCCTTGACAATGCCGGCCTTAATTGTTGCCATTGCCTGTAGGCCCTTCCGGCGGTCTTCATCATCTAAATGCGTGGCTAGATAATAGGCCATTTCGCCATTCACTTTTTTGAGTATTACTAATTGGACAGCAGTAGCATCAGCATAGATTGGTACATTATATCTAGGATCATAATAGATGCGGTTGTAGCCATTCGTTACGGCCTTCGTTTTGAGTGCATCGGTAGATAAGGCATCCCAGGACGCTGTTATCAATCGCTCATCCACAAAATAAGCCTTAGCATCATCGAGGTCGTCAAACCATCCTACTGGCATTTAATCCTCCGTTTTTCTCATATTAACAAACTCGAATTATTAAAAGAGCCATACATTAGTCTTCTATCTACTTTCTGGGCATTAAATCCTAAATCATTTAACCTATCAAGGATATCAACCCCGGCTGATTTTTTCAAAGGAGAAGAAGTCAAGTCTCCAAGTATCCTGGTATGAATCGATACTGATATCTGGTCAATCCTTGATGCCGTTTCTTCTGTCATCGCTGCCAAGACGTCTCGTTCTGCACCTTCAATATTCATCTTCAAATAGTCTATCCTGTCAATCCCGAATTCGGAGAATATGTCATTTATCCCAAATGTCTCAACCTCGTATCTTTCTATCCCCTTAAATTTCCTTGAAAGCCTATCTTTTATATATGTTTTCTCAAATCCGACACTTCCCGAATATGGAAGGCCAACATATTTATGATAAACCATTTTCTCTTTCTGATTATAACCAATAAGAGCTTTTTCGCATAATGTCACATTGGAATAATTCTTTTCCCTCAATACCTCAATGTGATCCCGGTCACATTCGATTGCCACGATTTTACAGCCCTTAATCCTTTTAGATATTGCTTCTATATATTTACCCATGCAAGCCCCGGCATCTATGATTACGGGATTATCTCCCGTCCTTTCAAAGTCAATGAAATGGATGCCGATTTTTTCTAACATTACCGTTCTTTTTGCCCTCTTATTTGATCTTCAAGGATTTTATACTCACGACTGTTTTTCGGTAATTGAGACTTAACCCACTTTAACGCCGGAGGCTCTAGTATTCCTTTCTTCAAAAGTCCCCTCGGAGGATAATCGATAATATTAATCTCCGGCCACAGAATACGCCAATGTGTTTTCATTTCTTTAAGCCGGGCTATTCCCTTCTCCTCGTGCTCCCAGGAGGCCTCTCCCTCCCTCATTACATCGAATAGATATTGCTTCTGCCAAAACGCCATTTGGAATGTCCAGGAAAACCTTCTGTCGATTGGATATTCTCTAAACCCCTTGATATCAGTTTTTATTGTGTGTCGATCAAAGTATTTTTTGGGAGCATGGTTTAATCTAACGCAGCCAAAATCCCCCTCACAAAGCCCCTCAGCAATTTTGACTCGCTTAGTATCTACGGCTTGCCTTATAATATGATCCTCATGGATTAGTATAAGCTTATCTTCTTTTGATTGCCTAAGATACTTTAGGAGTTCGCTACTCCAGGATGACTCGCCAGCGTAAAAAACTTTATGGACAGTTTTTATTTCTTTTGTCTGTGTTAATATTTCTGTCTTATACGGATTATCTGGCCAATATCTCTTATAAAAGCGAAGGAATACACGGACTAAATGCGAATTCTTATCACACGTCAGTATTAAAACTTTCATTCTGGTCTCCTGTTTATAGATATTTTCATGTCATATTTCCAAGCCACATAAGGAAGGCTTATCTGGTCTCTAAAAGAATGTTCCTCAACCTGATTCCACCATAGCTTCATAAACTCTTTTAGACGTTTTGTGTGCCGCCTAAAAAGCCAATATGCAGCATAGAGTCCATTATTAATCGGATAGCCATCCTTCCTGTATGAATCCAGTTGCTTTAATATATCCTTTTTGTTTCCCTTCCCTAAATCTATACACTTTCTGCCCTCATCATAAACACAAGTCCTTTTTCTATGTTTAGATATTAGAAAATCTGAATCCGGCCCTACGCAGCCTAACAGGTGATCGAAATCAATCCCGGTTGGATGCTTATAGTCCAGATAAAGACTATACTCATAGTTATCGAATATCTCATCAGGAATACAGATTTTGACAAACCGGTTTCTCCTTACCGGATCAAGATGGTCTAGCCGCATTTTCTTTACATCATAGAAAACATGAGGCTCAAAAACGCCTAAGTCCGTATATAGAATCCTTTCTACATTAGGGTCGGCAAGCTTAGGCATCTTGAAATTGCTTTTCTTCCCGAATACCGCCGCATAAATCATGAATTTTTTCATGTCTTTATCATGACCCCAATTCCCAGGCAACCCGCATTTGCCCTTTTAAAGCTTCGTCTGCAAATTGAAAGAAAGGTAAATCTTTCATAGCCCTCTAATTCTATGAACGCTTTTTCTTTCAGTTCATCCCAAAATTTCCAGGCCGTTGACTTATCATCACTCCCATTTCGGCCTAGCTCTATGTCATGAATCGCTACAATATCCGCACAAAGCGGTGAGTATATCTCAAAATCCTTTTTTACATCCTCGTATCGATGAGAAGCATCAATAAAAAGAATGTTTATCGGTTTTCCTTTTTCTCTAAGCTTTTTCTTTAGTGCCTCTTGAGTTCTAACGCTGTGAGTGTTTCCAGTAATATCTGGCGTACAGTGTCTCCCATTTATATTAATACCAATATGTTCAGCCCCAAAGAGTTGTTCGTAAAACTTTTTCTGATAGTTTCTAAACAGACCCAACTCTACAACAATAGGATTTTCAATATCATGTTTTTCCAGATATGTTGAACAGACTTCAAGGAACATAAGCCACTCGGAAGGCTGTTGGTTAGGAGCCCCTTCAGCCATCAATTTTTTATAAAGGGTCAGATCCATCTTTTATTATTACTCCTATTCCTAGTCTTCGATCCATTCTTCTGTGAATACAATATCTATGTATCGAAAGGAAAAGCCATTCCTTATATGGCCCATCCTTGATATACGATTCCTCTTTAAGATCATCCCAAAATTTCCAGACTTGTTTTTTCTTGACCCCCTCAAATCGTCCGGCTTCAATATCATGAAACGCGACAATGCCACTACAAAGGGGCGAATATGCCCAAAAATCCTGCTTCACTCCATCATAAGTATGCAAGCCGTCAATGAAGAGAATATCAATCGGTCTCCCTCCAAGCCTTTCCTCTAATACTTTCAATGTCTCGGGATCTCGACTGTCTCCGAGGATATCGGGAACTTTCCGCCCATCGCTACAATCGATCCCTATATATTCCGCGTTAAAGAATTCTTCATAGAATTTCCTCTGTGTCCCATATAGAATACCTATCTCCACAACGATAGGCTTTTTAATGCCATGCGTTTTTAAGTACATTTCACAAAGCTGGAGAAACATCATCCATTCTTCCGGCTGCTGTGCCGGGCGGTAAACCCTCCGCACTCTCATGAGTTCATTAAAACGTGTTAAGTCCATCTTCTCCAATCCCATTCTTTATCATGAGCCCAATCCCCTGTCGTGGTGACCTTTTCCTTTTTAAACGACATTGATGTATCTCAACAAACATCGTATGTTCATATTGTCCCGTTCTTGAATAGGAGAGCTCTTTCAGCTCATCCCAGAGGACAAAAACATCATGTTTCCTTCTTATGCTGCCCCTTCCAACTTCTACGTCATGGAATGCTATAATATCATTGCACAATGGCGAATACAGTTTAAAATCACGGCTTACATATTGATAACGATGAGAAGCGTCTATAAACAGGATATTGATTGGCTTTCCCCCAAGCATCTCTTTGAGCTTTGCCACAGTTTTCGGACTCTCTGTAAACCCGACAATATCAGGAGTGCACCTCTGGGTAGAGGAGTCAATGCTAATATGCCGAGCCCCTAAAAGTTCCTCATAGAAACGCTTCTGCATCCCGTATAGAGTGCCAAGTTCAACGACAATCGGGTTTTTGATCCGGTGTTTCGCTAGGTACGCTTCACAAAACTCAAGGAATAATTGCCACTCAGGGGGATTCTGAGCCAGCCTGCCCTCTTGTTTCATGAGTTCATCATAAAGCTTTGCGTTCATTGTTTTATCATAACTCCTATTCCCATTTGGCTTTGATCGGCATTATCCCTATATTTATGTATAGAGAGAAATAAATACTTCCCGTCTTTATCCGTTTCTTTGTGTGCCTTTGACCTCAATTCATCCCAGAACTTCCAAACTTCTCTAGTTTTTGTCTTTTGGTATCGGCCTCTTTCTATATCATGAAGTGCAACAATGTCGCTACATAAAGGAGAATACAATTCAAAGTCCCTTTTTACCTTCTTATAGCGGTGCGAGGCATCGATAAAGAGGACATTAATAGGCCTTCCGTTTAGCCTCCTCTTGAGTTCTAGCATTGTCTTTCGCTTCCCGGTATCCCCATGAATATCGGGGTTCCCTCGATTATTAAAAGAATCAACGCCTATAAACTCTGCCCCAAATAACTCTTCCCAAAACTTTCTCTGTCCATCTCTCCATATTCCTAATTCCACAACTATTGGATTCTTGATCTTTTTATTCAGATACATTTCACATATTTGTAGGAATATCTGCCATTCAGGCAAGTGTTGAGATGGTCGATGTTCTTGTTTCATAAGCCTATCGAAGAGTTCTAAGTTCATTGCTTTGTTATCACCTCTAATATTTCATCTATCCTGTTTGACGCTCTATGATATTTCATAGCAAATTTATGGCCTTCCTTGGCTATGGATTCGGCTTTATCCTGATTCTGTATGAAATACAATATCTTTTTCCAAAGCTCCATAAGCCCCTGGTCTGAAGGTTCATAAAATATACAATGTTTTCCATCAACGAGGGAGTGGACAAGCGGGAAATACATCTTATCGACAAAGACAAGGGCTCCATTCGCAAGGGCTTCCCATATCCTGTAGTCCCCTTCCCACTGGCCAGGGCTACAAGTAACAACAATGCGGCTTCTTTTTAGAAGCCTGAAATAATCTTTCATCCTTGAATCATTAAACTTTCTATGAGACCCACGATTATACTCACCTATTATGCTCTCCCCAGGAATCTTTATCTTATCTAAAAGCTTCATAACTCTGTCTCTATTAATATTCTTATTGGCTGCCCTTGTTTTTCTCAACGTACAAGATAAAGCTACGTCTCTCTCTATGTCTTCTTCTACCATAAATTCATCCATTATAGCGAATGTAAGAGGGTGCATCTTGAACGGCTTTTTGTATGGATTTCTTATAGTATAATTATCCTTTGCCTCCCATTCCGTCCAGCTCCGCTTGAAATAAGCCACATGGCCATTGTAAGGAAAAAACCATCCCGGCCTATCGTGGTAATCAAGAATAACTGTCTTCTCTGGAGGAAATGGGCCTGGGTAAACTAAGCCTTCACGATATCCACGTTTCGTATAGTAAAGCTGGAAAATATAATCGCTTTCCTCTGGGCTATCGACAAGCTCAACTCTTGGATTATTCACAAGCCCCTGTTGAATCAGGAGATATTCTCTGGTTATCCTGTAAACCCAGGGTGGATAGTATATTTTAATCATTTCTTGTCACTAAATTAAAATCAATCCCCCATTTATAGCCCTTCCTCTTACGTTCATCGAAAACCTCGCGGTCTTTGGCTCTTATCCTACGTGCTAGTCGCCATGTCTCATCTTTATTCCTAAAATGTTTGACTCGACACTCCTCCGGAAGATAGACAATCTTGCCCAACTCTTTGACAGTCCGGAAGAGTTCTGAATCAGAGCCATAATGTGTAAAATCAGGACAAAAGACCTCCCGGTTAGGAAAGCGGTCTACAAACTTATCTCCAAAAAGCCCAAACGCACATCTTCCCTGCCTCCCAATTCCAACCACGCCATTCCCATTAGGAAAACACCCCACCATCTTCTTTACTGCTTGTTTGACACAATCGGGTGGAAAGATAAGATCATCAGAAGCAAAGATGTAATATTCTGAGTCGAATTCTTTAAGCACTCGATTTATAG
>Ga0255055_10002867_pt1 | contig 11875 bp, 14 predicted proteins | sample JV7_2_27_MG_FD_188633 | JGI IMG/M metagenome (GOLD analysis project Ga0255055, IMG submission 188633) | Seawater microbial communities from Jervis Inlet, British Columbia, Canada - JV7_2_27 | ecosystem: Environmental > Aquatic > Marine > Inlet | place: Canada: British Columbia | collected... | reverse complement strand
GCCAGAACAGAGTAACCCAACTTAGTAAGTATAGTAGAAAGTAGAGAGGCCAACATTGTTTTCCCTACTCCCCCTTTGCCACTAACGGCAATTTTCATTCCCAAGCGAGGAATTATATCCTGCATTAACAGAAGAAATCAAGCCAGAAGTGGCTATTACTCAATGGAGTCAACTCTATGTTTCGAACGAGATTACTTCAGCTGATTTCGCTAGTCTGGAAACGCTGTAAAGACGGATCAAAATAGAGCTACCCACAACAGTTTGCTCGCAGAAAGCAACAGGTGATAGAATGCAAAGTCAGGGCTGCACCAGCTGGTCTCCCCGGTTCAACTGGGTGCCAGAGGTGCTTTTTAAGGGAGGGCGATATGCCGTACGGATACGAGATAAATGAACTGGCCAAGGAAGAATCTTGGCGAATGTTTCGGATAATGGGTGAGTTTGTGGAAGGGTTCGATAGCCTCTCTGGTATTGGACCGGCAGTAACCATATACGGCTCGGCTAGGCTGGGAGCAGACGATGAGCTATATGGGGAGACGGAAGAAATAGCCTATCAGCTTGGACAGTTGGGCTTCTCAATTGTAACTGGTGGGGGACCGGGCGTAATGGAAGCCGCCAACAAAGGTGCATTGAAGGCCGGGGTTACATCGGTCGGGCTGAATATCTCCCTCCCCGAAGAACAGGCCTGTAATGACTACACCACAAAGTCGATAACTTTCGATCACTTCTTTACTCGTAAAGTCATGCTGGTGAAATATGCCATTGCCTTTGTCATAATGCCGGGTGGATTAGGTACGCTCGACGAGCTGACAGAAGTACTAACCCTGATGCAGACCCACAAGATAAAACCTTTTCCCGTGATATTGTTCAACAGCGAATTTTGGGAGGGATTTCTGGATTGGCTGCGGAGTCCCGTCTTATCCAGGAAGTATGTCTCTGAGCATGATTTGGACCTATTGAGGGTTCTGGATCGCCCTGATGAGGTAGTTGAGGCTATTCGGAAGTGGTATGTTGGGCGTGAGGTTGTTGGCAAGAAGGCCTTGCTCAAATGAGTCTCAGTCTACATTTTTAGCTTTTCGTTGCCTGATATGATGTTTGGGTAGATATAAAATCCTGTTTCCGTTTCTCTTGCTGACATGTCTAATTGCCCCTGGAAGACCCAATAACCCTCCTCGTTAGCTTGACACCGGGCAATTTGGGGTGTAGAATTCCCTTTTCTGTATGGGGGTGAGAAGATTTACGCTATTATTGAAGTAGGTGGCAAACAGTACAAGGTAGTCCCAGAACAAACACTGGAAGTTGAGCGTTTAGCCGTCCCTGAAGGGGACAGAGTTGAGCTCGACAAAGTATTATTTATTGGGGAAGATAAAAATACCCTTATAGGCAATCCCGTTATCAAAGGGGCTAAGGTTGTGGCCACTTCTTTAGGAGAAACTAAAGGAGAAAAAGTTATCGTATTTAGGTATAAGTCTAAAGTTCGCTACCGAAGCAAAACAGGGCATCGTCAGCCTTATACTAAGCTATTAGTAAACGAAATAATTAAGGGTAAAGGAAAGTAGGCATGGCACATAAAAAAGGCGGTGGCAGCACAGCTTATGGGCGAGATAGTCAAGCTAAGCGCTTGGGAGTGAAGAAGTATGGGGGAGAACAGGTTCGCGCTGGAAATATCTTGGTTCGGCAACGCGGGACTCGTATACTGCCGGGAAACAATGTCGGCCTGGGCAGAGATTATACGCTGTTTGCCTTAATAGACGGCTATGTTAAATATGAGCACGCAACCAGATATAAAAAGAAGGTGAGCGTTTACGAATGAAGGACAAAATCCATCCTAAGTATCATGAGAATGCGAAAGTGACTTGCCTTTGTGGTAATACCTTTACGCTTGGTTCAACTAAGCCAGAAATCAGGGTAGAAGTATGCGGCAAATGCCACCCCTTCTATACAGGTGAACAAAGGATAGTGGACGCTATGGGCAGAGTGGAGCGCTTTAAGAAACGATACAAGATGAAATGATGAAATACATTCAATTTCCATGTCAACTCTCTGTTTCTTACTGTTTATCTGTGTCAGGCCGGAAGCCCGGAGGTCTGTGATTTCTCGTTGTCACTAAATACAAAACGGTAGACGTTTGCTTTTAAGCTTACCTTGAGAAACGAGAAATTCATCCATCCCCCCGCTGCTTTAAGAGACAGACTTCATATTTTCAGCAGTTTTGTCATAATACGATTAAGGATTTCTTATGGAGAGACAAAATCATAGCCTTTGCTTTAGGCAGATGGAGGCATTGAGGCGCTAATGGCGAAACCCTTTCGTTACGGTGGCCAGGCGGTCATGGAGGGGGTGATGATACGGGGGAAGGAAGGTGTGGCTATATCTGTACGCCAGCCTAATGGGGAATTAACCACAGTTAGGCAGCCCCTCGCCAGTGTATACAAGGGACGTCTCAGAGAGATACCTTTAATAAGAGGAGTAATAGTCCTGGTTGAAACTCTGGTCCTGGGCACACGGTCATTGCTTTACTCTGCTCAAGTCGCAGCAGCAGAAGAAGTAGGGGATAAAATACCTACAGCGGCTTTGTGGGGGACGGTAGCGGTGAGCCTTGCTCTAGGTGTAGCCCTCTTCTTCATGGTTCCTCTCCTCGCTACCCGCTACCTTATCGATCCTTATATCAGTTCTGCACTATTGAGCAGTATCTTCGAGGGACTTATCCGTATTGGCATTTTCATCGCTTACCTCAGATTAATAGGACTAATACCCGATATAAGGAGAGTCTTCGCCTACCACGGAGCCGAACATAAGGTTATTAATGCCTACGATGCTGGCATGCCTTTAGATGTGGAGTCGGTTAAGGATCATTCTACTGCACATCCTCGCTGCGGCACTGCCTTTCTATTCATTGTTCTAATGGTAGCTATCCTTGTTTTCGCCCTGGTCGGTCAGCCAACCTTATGGGTACGCATACTGTCGCGCATAGCCCTCATGCCTGTTATCGCCGCTATTAGCTATGAACTCATGAAATTCGGTGCAGCGCACATCAATAACAAGATAGTCCGAATTCTCCTGGCTCCAGGGCTTTTGTTGCAGACCATGACCACCAGGGAACCAGATGATGGTCAAATAGAGGCTGCTCTATCAGCGCTAAACGAAGTCATCGAGATTGACCAAACTGCTGACTCTAGCTGCAGCACATAACATAATCATTGACAGAGTAGTACGGATTTGTTATCATATAGAACAGCCATTGACCCTTGAGGCAGTGAGCTAGTGGACTAGGTAGTCAGAAGTCCGCTTGGATCGGTGCTGACCGAGACGGACAATAGCAGTTGTCGCAATGACCCTCTCGGTTGTGCCGGGAGGGTTTTTTGGTTTCTGGTTATGTATGGCGCTATAACGGACGTTTCAGGAGTTAAAGTCGGGCATTATACCGATAAGAAGGCAGCGACCGGCTGCACGGTAATACTTTGTGAGCCAGGGGCTATTGCCGGCGTTGATGTCAGTGGCTCATCCCCGGGGACCAGGGAAACAGACCTGCTCCGGCCGGGCAATTCAGTGGAAATGGTTCAAGCTGTCGTTCTCAGTGGAGGCAGCGCCTTTGGTCTTGATGCTGCTGCCGGGGTAATGCGGTATTTGGAGGAGCGAGGATTTGGTTATGAGACTAGCGCCGGGAGGGTGCCAATTGTGCCTGCTGCCATTATTTTCGACTTGAATATAGGTGATTCTCAAATCAGACCAGGAGCCAGCGAAGGCTATCAGGCGTGCCTGGCTGCTACTGATACCGAGGTGGTTGAAGGATGTGTTGGCGCTGGTACAGGAGCAACAGTGGGCAAGGTTCTTGGCCTGGAGAAAGCGGTTAAAAGCGGTTTAGGGACTGCCAGTCAGAAAATAGCCGGAGATGTTGTGGTAGCCGCCCTTATGGTGGTAAATGCTGTGGGAGACGTGATTGAACCCGGGACTGGTAGAATTCTGGCGGGACCTCGAAAGCCGGACGAAAGCGGATTCTTATCGACATCCGAGCTATTGAAAGGCCAACTTAAAGAATCAATTCCACCCTTTAATACCGTAATCGGTGTAGTGGCTACGGATGCCAAACTCAGTAAAGTTCAGGCAAGCAAATTGGCCCGTGTGGCCCAGGTTGGCATTGCTCGCACTATCGACCCATGCCATACCATGTATGATGGCGATGCTTTGTTCGCTGTTTCCACGGGTGATGACAAGGAAGCTGATATTAATGCTCTGGGGGCAGCGGCTGCTGAGGTTGTCGCTGAAGCCATCATAAGAGCAATTCGAAAGGCGGAGACTTTGGCTGGTTTGCCGGCAGCTAAGGATGTAATCAGATGTTAAAGACAGGCTTCATTGGCGCTGGAACGACAGGCACTGCCCTGGCGGTGAGGCTTTCTCAAAAAGGATGCCCGGTGGTGGCCGTATCCAGTCGGACATTGTCCTCGGCACAGAAACTGGCTGCACTGGTGCCCGATTGCCGGGTTTACCATACAGCTCAGGATGTGGCCGAGGCTGCTGAGCTGGTCTTCATAACTACTCCTGATGATGTCATAGCCCAGGTATGCGCCGAAGTTCAGTGGCGTGAGGTAAATAGCGTTGTGCATTGTAGCGGCGCTCATTCCGTGGATATCCTGGGATCGGCAAAAAAGCTTGGGGCTGCCGTTGGCTCTTTTCACCCGTTGCAGACTTTTGCCGATGTTGATCAGGCTATACGAAATTTGCCTGGTTCTACCTTCGCACTGGAAGCTGAGGAGCCCCTATTAACAACACAGAAGGAGTTGACTCGCCTCCTGAACGGCAATTGGGTGGTACTTAAACCGGGGGACAAGGTGCTGTATCATGTAGCAGCCGTTTTCGCCTGTAATTATCTGGTGACTCTGGTTAAGCTGGCTCTGGACCTGTGGCTGAATTTCGGCGTATCCTCAAAGGAGGCGACCAGAGCTTTGCTGCCTTTACTCGAGGGGACGATAAACAATATCAACAATATCGGTTTACCCGACTGCCTCACAGGTCCTGTTGCCCGGGGGGATTCAGGAACCATAGAGGGGCACTTGAGCGCTCTTGAAACCAGGAATCTCGATCTGCTCACTACCTACAAGGAGCTGGGGCTTCAGACTATTCCTATTGCTTTAGCTAAAGGCAAAGTCAGTGAGCAGAAAGCTGAAGAGATGAAAGCCTTGCTTTCTTTAAAAAGCAGGAAGGGAGATAGAAAATGAGAACTATGATGAAAAGCAAAATCCACCGAGCCCGGGTTACTCAAGTCGATTTGGATTACGAAGGCAGTATTACTATTGACAGGGCTCTTATGGAGGCCAGTGATATCCTGCCCTTCGAAAGGGTGGAGGTACTGAACATTAATAACGGGGCTAGGTTCAGCACTTATGCTATCGAAGGTGTGGTCAATTCGGGGATTATCGGTGTCAATGGTGCTGCTGCCAGATTGGTGGCAAAGGGAGACATAGTGCTCATCCTCTCTTATTGTCAGGTTTCTGACGACGAGGCAATCGACATGACCCCATACATAGTTCGTGTGGATAGTCAAAACAGGATCATCGAGTCTTCGTCTGTAGCCCATATCAATGAATGGCGGAGTGAAGCAGTGGGTGCGGAGGGAAAAGAGAAAATCTCAAACACCGAGTACGAAATACTAAATAATATCAAAGCCCAAAACCCCCGGTGATGTAAATGGGTTGGATTTAGGATTTTAACTATAGAGAGGGCAACAATGAGGATTACTATTACCGATGTAAAAGAGATGAAGCAGAGGAAAGAAAAGATACCTATGCTTACCGCTTATGACTATGTAACGGCCAAAATGGTTGATGAAGCTGGTGTTCCTTTGATATTGGTTGGAGATAGCCTGGGAATGGTGATGTTGGGTTATGAGTCCACTATCCCGGTGACCATAGAGGAGATGATTCATCATACCAAAGCGGTAGTGAAAGGAGCTAAGAAGGCCTTAATAATAGGAGATATGCCGTTTATGACTTATCATGGCAGCGTCTCCGATGCTTTACATAATGCCGCAAAGTTTATTCAAGAAGGGGGAGCGCAGGCGGTGAAGCTGGAGGGGGGCGAGGTTGTTGCTGAGCAGGTCAGACGACTTGTCGACTGCGGTATCCCGGTTATGGGGCATATTGGCGTAACCCCACAATCGCAGCATCAATTGGGGGGATTTAAGGCGAGGGGTAAGGTACTAGAGGAAGCCAGAAAGTTGCTCAGCGATGCCCGTGTTCTGGAGGAAGCTGGTGCCTTTGCGATAGTTCTGGAATGCACTCCGGCACCTCTTTCCGAATTGATTACTCAGAAACTGACTATCCCCACGATTGGCATCGGCGCCGGGCCTGATTGTGATGGTCAGGTCCAGGTAATCAGCGATATGTTGGGTCTTTACACTGACTTTGTGCCCAGGCATGCCAAGCAATATGCCAGGTTGGCCGGAGAAATTAAGACTGCTGTCTCTAGTTACATATCTGAAGTTAAGTCGGTTAGTTTCCCCACCATGGAACACAGCTATACCGTGGATGAAAGCCTCATCAAACAGCTGAGAGCTAAAAGCTAGTGGCATGCAGGTAGTAGGGCCTATCTCTGAGATAAGGGCGTTAAGGCAGCAACTCAGCGGCGCGGTGGGCTTCGTCCCCACTATGGGTTATCTTCACAAAGGCCATCTGGCTTTAGTAAAGCAGGCCAGGATAGAAAATTCCAGTGTTATTGTGAGTATTTACGTGAATCCTACTCAATTTGGCCCCAGGGAAGATTCCGGCGCTTATCCTCGAGAGCTTAGTCGTGACCTGGAGCTATTGCGTGAAGAGGGAGTGGATATCGTCTTTGTCCCCTCCGACGATGAGATGTACCCACCCGAATTTAGCAGCTGGGTGGATGTCGAGAAGGTAACCGAGATGCTCGAAGGAGCATCTCGTGCGGGGCATTTTAGGGGGGTAGCCACCGTAGTGGCCAAGCTATTCAACATTGTACAACCAACCAGGGCCTACTTCGGACAAAAAGATGCCCAGCAAGTGGTGGTTATCAAGAAAATGGTAGCTGACCTCAACCTGGGGATAGACATCGTGGTTGTGCCTACTATAAGGGAGGAGGATGGCCTGGCCATGAGCAGTCGAAATATTCACCTCAGCCCCGGGGAGCGCCAGGCAGCCACCATACTGTTCAAGGCTCTTAGTTTAGCCCGGCAATTATGGCAGGGTGGGGAGAGGGACGCCGACGAGCTCCGCAAGCAAATGACATCACTTGTTCAAAAAGAAACTGTAGCCCAAATTGACTACATCAGCATTGCTGATGCCGAAACACTGGAAGAATTGAACTTGATCGATGGCCCGGCATTGGCTTCCTTGGCTGTCAGGGTGGGTAATACGAGGTTGATAGATAACATGCCCTTGCAGTAGCCTCGTGTGCCGTTATGAGCCACTTCTTAGCTAACATGGCCAATCTTCTTCCGACGGATCTTCAGTATAGAATCACTTGTCCAATGCAGGACAGCATGGACCGGAGAAAGTTTCTGCCAAGTCATGTTGATTTGACAAAAAAATAAAAGGAGCTATAATGCTGTATATTCTGATGTGAGAAACCGTCTCGTGAAATAACAAGGAGGCCATATAGCCATGAATTCTGAATCCGGGAACGCCATGCTGAGATTGTGGCGTCTAATGCACCAGGTCCGCGACATCCTTATGCTATGCGAGGATTCAGTATTTGCGGAATACGGGATTACTACGGAGCAGTTCTCAGTGCTTGCGGCTGTGAAATCACGCGATGGTTCTCTGAGGCCGACTGATCTGGCCTATCTTCTAGAACGTAGCCCGAATAGTATTAGTATGCTGATCGACCGCATGGTCAAAGCTGGTTTGGTCAAAAGGACAAGAGACAGGAGAGACCGCAGGGTGGTGAATGTGTCTCTAACCAGCAAAGGGGAGAACGCCCTCAAACCAGCAATGCCGGCGAGCTGGGAATTCATCCAGAAAATCCTGTCACCAATACCATACGAGGACATATATGCCCTCGCCAATCAGCTTGAGACAGTAAAATGTGAGTTGCTTGGGTACCTGAATCCCGAAATAGATATGACGGAGATCACTAAGAACAGTATCACAAACCAGCCTCGCTTATATGAGCGGATGATAAAGAACATTTTTCCATCCGGTTATAAAGCCAAACTTCAGAGTGGCAAAAAGGAAAAGGCCGCATGATGACGACCGGGATTGCCCCATTGCAGCGCATACGAGCACAGATCGAGTGAAATAGTAGGAGGAAATAAATATGCCGATAAAGTTCAAATTCGAAAATCTGGATATGGGATCGTGGATCCTGTTGCGTCAAGCCCACAACCTTATTTTCAGGTGTGAAGACCGGGTATTTAGTGAATATGGTCTCAGTACGGAGCAGCACACGGTGCTTATGGCTGTAAAAAACATCAGTGGGCCTGTAAGAATAACTGATATAGCCCGGTGGTTAGACCGTAGTGTGAACAGTGTCAGTATGATAATAGACCGTATGGTCAAGGCTGGTCTGGTGAAAAGGACCAGAGACAGGAAGGACCGCAGGACAGTATTTGTGACTCTGACCAACAAGGCGGAGGAAGCATATTTTCCGGCAACCACAGCAGGCTGGGAGCTCGTCCAGGAAATCCTGTCACCATTATCGAATGAGGATAAGCGCGCCTTGGTCAAGCTGCTCGAGACGATTAGAGACAAAACATATGATTATCTCGAGCCTGGAGGAGTTATAGAGGAAGTAAAGGTAAATGGGACCAAGAAAATGAAGCAGTTTATGGAAGAGGCGTCCAAGTACAATGCGTCCTCCACTCCCAAAGCCAAGCGTCAGAGTGGTAAAAAGAGAAAGCTATAGGATAAAGCCAATTAGCTTCACTCGATGATACCCGGCATAGCACTACCGTGGGGTCCACAATACCGGTGGATTGCCTGACACTTTTCGAGGGCTCGCATTAGCATACTGACAGATTTTATCCTCGGAAAACCAAAAATGTTGAATTTCAGACCTTTGGGTTTATTTGACAGCAGAAATGGCGTGTTATATAATAGACACACTCCTGAACGGAGATTAGTTTCGTACGTTAACAATTGAATAGGTTTTGTGTTCTGCCTGGCGTGGGTCAAGGGAGGAAGAGCATAGGGTGGATGCCTTGGCATCAGCAGCCGAAGAAGGGCGTGGCAAGACTGCGAAAAGCCTCAGTGAGCTGTCTAGCTAGCTTAGCTGGGGATTCCCAAATGGGGCAACCCGCTTGGGTGAAACCCAAGCACTCGCTAAAGCGAGGGGGAACTGGGTGAACTGAAACATCTTAGTAACCTGAGGAAGAGAAATCAACAGAGATTCCCTGAGTAGTGGCGAACGAAAGGGGAACAGTCCAAACCAAGGTAGCTAAGTGGGCTTGGATCCTAAGCTATTTTGGGGTTGTAAGACGCAAGGGGCAGATTCCAAGATCTGCCACAGAGTGACAAAACTTTTTCTTAGTCGAATGCTTCTGGAAAGGGCAACCGTGGAAGGTGATAGTCCCGTAGACGAAAAGGAAAAGTCTCTGCTTGTGTTCTTGAGTACCACGGGACACGTGGAATCCTGTGGGAAGCAGGGGGGACCACCCTCCAAGGCTAAATACTGCTGATGACCGATAGTGAACCAGTACCGTGAGGGAAAGGTGAAAAGCACCCCGGGAGGGGAGTGAAATAGAATCTGAAACCCTGTGCTTACAAGCAGTCAGAGGTTCGATTTATCGGACTGATGGCGTGCCTATTGAAGAATGAACCGACGAGTTGATTTGTGTGGCTAGGTTAAGCAACTAAGTTGCGGAGCCGAAGCGAAAGCGAGTCTGAATAGGGCGAGGCTCAGTTTACTGAGCAGGTCGCACGGATCAGACCCGAAACCGGGTGATCTATCCATGGCCAGAGTGAAGCTCAAGTAAAATTGAGTGGAGGCTCGAACTTGTGAATCAGGCAAAATTCTAGGATGAGCTGTGGATAGTGCAGGTGAAATGCCAAACGAACCCGGAAATAGCTGGTTCTCCCCGAAATGCATTTACGTGCAGCCTCAGGAAGTAATTTACGGAGGTAGAGCTCTGGATGAGCCAGGGGCCGTGAGGTTACCGAACTCAACCAAACTGCGAATGCCGTAGGTATAATCCTGGGAGTGAGACTGTGGGGGCTAAGCTCCATAGTCGAAAGGGAAACAGCCCAGACCATCAGCTAAGGTCCCTAAACGCAGGCTAAGTGGGAAAGGAAGTCGTGTCGCATAGACAGCCAGGAGGTTGGCTCAGAAGCAGCCATCCTTTAAAGAGTGCGTAACAGCTCACTGGTCGAGTGATACTGCACCGAAAATTTAACGGGGCTCAAGTCTGCTACCGAAGCTATGGTATCGCCTGCAAAGGCGATAGGTAGGGGAGCGTTGTCATGGCTGCGAAGCAGTGGTGTAAGCCATTGTGGAGTAATGACAAGTGAGAATGTCGGTATGAGTAGCGTGAAGGCATGTGAAAATCATGCCCACCGTAAACCTAAGGTTTCCTACGTAACGTTTATCGGCGTAGGGTTAGTCAGTCCTAAGCTGAACCCTAATGGGGTAAGCGATGGATAGCAGGTTAATATTCCTGCACCGCTTAACTTTTGTTTTAAGGCAAAGGGGGGACACAGGAGGGTAGGTTGAGCATGCCTATTGGACATGGTGTGTTTCCAACTCAAGGTGCATCAGGGCAGGCAAATCCACCCTGATATCAAGCTGAGGGGAGGGAGAATTTGAGGGGCAACCTGAGAAAACTCAACTGATCCCATACTGTCAAGAAAAGCCTCGTTGCTAAAAAGCTAAGCGTCTGTACCGCAAACCGCCACTGGTAGGTGGGGATAAACGTCCCAAGGTGTTCGAGAGAACCCTCGTTAAGGAACTCGGCAATCTAACCCCGTAACTTCGGGAGAAGGGGGCCCACTTGTAATAAAGTGGGGACACAAAATTGGCCCAGGCGACTGTTTAACAAAAACATAGGTCTCTGCTAAAGCGAAAAAGCTGAAATATAGAGGCTGATACCTGCCCGGTGCCAGAAGGTTAAGGGGAGAGGTTAGGATGGTAACATTCGAAGCTTTGAACTGAAGCCCTGGTGAACGGCGGCCGTAACTATAACGGTCCTAAGGTAGCGAAATCCCTTGTCGGGTAAGTTCCGACCTGCACGAAAGGTGTAACGATCTGGGCGCTGTCTCAACGAGGGACTCGGTGAAATTGCAATGGGGGTGAAGATGCCCTCTACCCGCGACAGGACAAAAAGACCCTAGCAGCTTTACTATAGCTTGGCACTGAGCTTAGGCTTGGCATGTGTAGGATAGGTGGGAGGCTGAGAAACTGGGGCGTCAGCTTCGGTGGAGCCAACGGTGAAATACCACTCTTGCTTAGTTTTGGTTCTAACTCACCTTAGGGTGAGGACAATGTCTGGTGGGTAGTTTGACTGGGGCGGTTGCCTCCTAAAAGGTAACGGAGGCGTTCAAGGGTTCCCTCAGCACGAATGGAAACCGTGTGTAGAGTGCATTGGCATAAGGGAGCTTGACTGTGAGACACACAAGTCGATCAGGGACGAAAGTCGGACAAAGTGATCCTACGGTACTGTGTGGAAAGGCCGTAGCTTATCGGATAAAAGCTACGCTAGGGAAAACAGGCTTATCTTGCCCAAGAGTTCACATCGACGGCAAGGTTTGGCACCTCGATGTCGGCTCGTCGCATCCTGGGGCTGAAGAAGGTCCCAAGGGTTGGGCTGTTCGCCCATTAAAGCGGCACGCGAGCTGGGTTCAGACCGTCGTGAGACAGGTCGGTCTCTATCCGTCGTGGGCGCCGGAGATTTGAGGGGAGCTCTCCTTAGTACGAGAGGATTAGGAGGGAC
>Ga0255055_10002865_pt1 | contig 11882 bp, 11 predicted proteins | sample JV7_2_27_MG_FD_188633 | JGI IMG/M metagenome (GOLD analysis project Ga0255055, IMG submission 188633) | Seawater microbial communities from Jervis Inlet, British Columbia, Canada - JV7_2_27 | ecosystem: Environmental > Aquatic > Marine > Inlet | place: Canada: British Columbia | collected... | reverse complement strand
ACGGTGGTCATGAGGAACGCGCACTTTCTCCCCATGTTCCCTGACTGCCTGTGGATCGATATCGCGCCGAAACAGGGATTTTATTCCTCTTACGAAATTGCTGTGCTGTGCCAAAAAGACACTTGTTTTCCTAAAGAAATTCTGCCGTTGATCGAACAGCTCCCAATCGTTCAATCCGGCCGTCCCTTCACTCGAGAGAGCATCTCTTTTCCCCAGAAAAGCCACTTGAAGAAAGTCGTTGTAACCGAAGTATATCATCACAGCATCCGGCTTTAGCTTTATGCCTCGATAGCGGAGATAGGTATATCCCTGAAAAAGAGTGTAGCCGGAAACACCTCCATTGATAACGCGAAGGGGTTTTTTGTTTAAAGATTTCAGATCGCTCTCGATAAGGGCAGAGTACGTGTTCTCATATTTGATCCCCAGACCGAAAGTTGTGGATTCTCCGAGTGAGAGGATGCGAAATTCATTTTTTTTCTTGCGGGGTACTTCGGGAGATCTTAATCCTTTGCTGTTGGTTTCAATGACTCCTCTATTGAGGCTGGATTTCAGCCTCCAGAAAAGAAGAGGATCGAATTCCCTGAGGTTGGTCCATCTTTCATGCTGTTCTGTGATCAAAGGATCTGGAGCGACAGGGAATGTTCCGAAAATGTAGGAGCCGATTTCAAGCAGGAGAAGTGGGATGGCCACTCCCATAAAGATCAAAATGAAAAATGCGGTGATTTTATGCCGGGCAAACCAGTTTTTTTCTGCTGAGTCTTGGATGTGTTTGTTCTTGGATCTAGTAACCATCGTTTTTTGCAAAGCTTAAAGATCGATTTCGGGATATTTTACCATTCTTGCCAGGTGAGTGCTATGGGTGTTGCAATCATCTTAGGAGAATTGATTTTTTTTGTTCTGGAAAAACTATGTTGATTCGGATCAGAATTGAAAATAAAGCCCGATGGTGAGACGAAGAACTTGTTGCGTTAGAGTGGCGATAAAGATGTAGCGGATATCGAAAAGGAGCCCATAATTTTTTGCAATTGGATATTTAAAACCCAATCCTATATTCCACATGAATTTCGATTTTGAGTATCTATCGATCCAGTTCATATATTTTGCGTTCCAGTAGAACCACAAATTCATCATCCCGATTCCTAAGATAACATAGGGAATGATCCGTGTATTTTTTAGGACGAACGTGTACATGGCGGCAAGACAGAAGGACAGAGCCTGGGCTCGATAATCATAGAGCTTCGGCTCGATGTTTTTATAGGTGTTCAAAAAGAAGACGATCTCTGTCATGATCATCAAGCGGGAAAAAATAAACATACCAGCCATTAATCCAAGGAGAAAACTGTTCTCGAATTCAAGAAATCCCATTCCTGTTTTGCCCGATACTTCAAATTTTTGGGCTGCGACCATCGTGAAGAGAAAACAAGTTATCAAGATGATGCAAACTGACTTTTTCATTTTTTTCTCCCTTATATTTGTTGTGTTCAGATTCTAGATATTTACCAAATAATTTTGAAAATCGGGGATAAGATAGTTTTTCCCTTTCTTTTCAACCTTATGGCCTTCTTTTTCGAGGAGTTTTTTCTGGCTTTCAGCTCCTCCCGGATATTTTTCGTTTAAAAAACCGTCTGCTTTCAAGGTCCTCCAATAAGGGGTGTCATTTTGCTTGCCCTCTTTATTCATTTCTTTTGTGGCGTTGGCTGCGGTCATGGTTCCAATTCCTGTGGTGAGCGTGCAGCAGGCTTCGACATCATATCTTTTTGCCAGTTTTTTGCATATCTCATAGATGGTAATGAGCTTTTTTTCAGGGACGGTGCGCATGATCTCTTCGACCTCGGAATGATTGACCAGGACGATATCGTCTCCGACCTTGGCTCCCATTTTGACCGCCGCCTTATAGCATGGAAATTTGGTCTCCAGTGTCAATATCTTCGGAAGGCCTTCTTTGTCGGCCATCTTGTCCTGCCAGGATTTTTTATAGTAAACCATTTGAGAGTCTTCTTACTCCTTAAATGCTTTTTTATAGCGGATGATTATCAATAGGGTGACCGGCAAAAACCATAGAGCCGTGAACGGGCCGATATCGAACAGGCCGGCCTCGCCGGGAGGAGTAGGGTAGGTGTAAATATTTAAGAAAAGACCGGCAGCTCCGAGAAGAATCCCCGCTGATCCGATGATCTTTCCAAAATAAGGATGTTTGAACATCGCCAGGCCAAGAAGGATGAGTCCTGTGAATAGAAAAAGATCCCAGGCCAGGTCTACTCCTAGTTGGATGGAATTGGCTGTCTCCCTTGCGAAACTCCAGGCCTTGATGAGAGTTTCTCCGGAATCTTCCGGTTTAACAGCCAGAAGGGATGCCCGGGCAGCGCCCTGAATCGTTCCCATAAGAGTAACGCATACTCCACCAGCGATAATGAACAGTGTGCCTAATTGAAGGGACAGTGTCTTGCTTTTCAGGCTCATGAAGTGGTAGAGTCCGATGATCGAAACGATCAGCAGCGGACCGAATGACCAGAAAATCGGATAAGCGATGCGCATCGGCAGATTTACTGCGATCGCTACAGAATAGGCGGCACCGGCAAGGATTCCGCACACGATTCCAGTCAAAACCCATCTTTTAGTTAAATTGATATTGTTTGTCATGGTTAAGCTTCATTCCTGTGAATTTTGTCAGCCATGATTCCTTTTAAAGGAATATGTTTTGGTTTAGTGTATATCAGAGGAAGAATTTGCTGTCAATTCGATGGCTTGAAAGCTTCTAACAAGAGAATTTGTTTGAAATTGGCTCAATGGTCTTTATAATAGACAAAAAGGGAGAAGAAAATGACAAATGGAAAGATCACTCAATATAAAATAGTCCTTTCGATCCTGGTGATAGGATTCGTTTTTCATTCTGGTTTGATATGCCTAGGAGCTGTTCAGAAGTTCTACATCGCTCATCAAGAACACAAACTTTTCGCGAAAGTCATGCTTGATGATTCCACAAAGGGGTGGAGTGGAGATCTGCCAGCAGGATGGGACGTGGTCAGCAGTTATCGCAAACCCAATAAATATTATTTTTATCTGGATGAAGTCAAACCGAAGATGTCTCAGGGGAAAGTTGTCTTTTTGGTGTCCAGGTGGAATTTTGTGAATGGGGCTCTCCAGGATGGTTTTACAGGGGAGACGGTAGCAGTGAAACTGAAGAAACTGGAAAAAATCCCCGAAGTCCAGTTCAAGGAAGACATCGCCATGGAGGAAGCCCGGGAAGAATTCAAACAGCTGGGCAATACCGAAATCGATGAGCTAATAGCGGAAGACAGGATCAAAGTCGATTTCTCGATCAGCTCAAAAGGAGCTATCGCGGTCAAGACCACCACCAAAAAGTTTTTCAAGCTCTTTGTGGAGAATTACAGCTCAGCTTGCTACATCACAGTAAATTCTGTTTCAGAGGGTGGGAGCCGGTCTGTTAATGATAAAGTTCTTGTCAAAATGTTGGAACACAGCTGGCGAGAGGACCTTGACGGAGATGGATTGATCGATATCCAGTGGAATCCCATTTCCTACAAAGGATCTTCCAGCTTTGAGGTTATCAAAGACTACAGTATCGCTCTGGTCAAGATTTATAAACGCTGAGCCAGATTATATTTAAATCACTGGTATCTCGAGGACTCCATACTTTGTCTATTTTGATTGAATTATTGCCATATTAATTCGCAATAGAATTATGAGTTCCCCAATGTTCCTTATAAGGGCAGGTGGGCGGGGGATTGGTGGGAGGTGTCTCCGAAATTGGTCCCAAGTTATTTACAAAACTAAAGAAATAGAAAAAGACCTTTCCATCTTCCTCGAAGAATCTAAGTTCTCCGAAGCAGATCAGGACAGACTTCTTCTTAACTAAGAAAAATAAAGAATCGAGACAACAAGGTGTAGAGTTTCTGCTTATTAAACTCTACTTCTTGCCACTGCAAAAGCACTTCTGATAGAACAGACTGAAAATAAACAGGATGGCTGCTGCTGCGATTACAGCCCATTTTACCCACATGGCTGGAAACCAGAAGATCATCACCACGATAATACCGGCGGCGAGCAAAGCTCGACAAAAACAGAGTTTCATACCTCTCCTCCATCCATGAATTTTCCCTATTCTATTAAAGATCTCTATCGATTTTCAATGTTTATTTTATTGATTTTATTTCAGTACACCTGAAAAGAGAGATTGACCCTTGAGGTGTTCCTTTATAGACTATAAATTCCATTTGTTTCCTTTGAGATCAATATCAAATCGGAGGTATCAGATGAAGAAAACTCTTTTAGGAATCCTTATTGTTGTTTTTGTCTTCTCTAATTTGGGATGGAGCAAGGAAAAAAGGACTGATAAACAGGAAGGGCTTGAAGCCGGGATTTTTGCCGGTTTAAAATTCAGAGCCATCGGACCGGCTCTCATGTCCGGCCGGATAAGTGATATCGCTGTTCATCCTGAGGACGAGAGCATCTGGTATGTGGCTGTTGGGTCTGGCGGAGTCTGGAAGACAGTCAATGCAGGCACGACCTGGACTCCTGTCTTTGACTCGCAGTCTTCCTACTCCATCGGGTGTGTGGCCATAGATCCCAACTGTCATGATGTCGTCTGGGTTGGAACAGGTGAGAATGTCAGCGGACGGCATGTCGGTTTCGGTGACGGGATCTATAAAAGTCTGAATGGCGGAAAGACCTGGGAGAACATGGGACTCAAGAAATCCGAGCACATCTCTAAGATCTTAGTAGATCCAAGGGATTCCAATACCGTTTATGCGGCTGTGGAAGGCCCACTCTGGTCGAAAGGCGGGGAGAGAGGTCTTTATAAAACCACAGATGCGGGAAAAACCTGGATTCTTTCGCTTGAGATCAGCCCGGATACAGGTGTCACGGACATCGTATTTGATTCATCTGATCCGGATATCATATATGCTGCGGCTTACCATAGACGGCGCAGTGTGGCTGCATTTATGGCCGGCGGGCCGGAATCCGGCATCTATAAAACAAGTAACGCTGGAGATACTTGGCGGAGATTGGAAGTGGGTCTTCCCAAAGGGCACATGGGTCGGATCGGACTCGCTGTCTCCTTTCAGGATTCCAGCCTGGTCTATGCCACCATCGAGGCCAGCCGTGAAGAGAGGGGATTTTACCGTTCTTCCGACAAAGGGGAAAGCTGGGAGAAAAGAAACAGCTATATAAGCGGAGGAACAGGGCCTCACTATTACCAGGAGATCTACGCAGATCCTCACCGCCTCGACTGTATTTACCAGATGGATGTTTGGATGCGTGTCACAGAAGACGGGGGAAAGACCTTTAGGCGGGTCGGAGAGACTTTCAAGCACTCCGATAATCATGCACTGGCATTTTCTTTAAACGATCCGGATTATCTTCTCTCGGGATGTGATGGAGGGATGTATGAGACTTGGGATAGAGGAAAAGCCTGGAAATATGTGGCCAACTTGCCCGTCACACAATTCTACAAGATGACCCTGGACAATGCAGAACCCTTCTACAACATCCATGGAGGGACGCAGGATAACTCATCCCAGCTGGGTCCCTCGCGGACCATGAATGTCAACGGGATCCGGAATAGTGACTGGATCATCACTTCCGGAGCGGATGGGCACGCGTGTGCCATAGATCCTGTTGATCCAAACATCATCTACTGTGAGACTCAAGTTGGAGGTCTCAGCCGTTATGATAAATCAAGTGGTGAGTTGGTGTATATCAAGCCTCAGCCAGGAGAAGGAGAGGAGCCTTCCCGCTGGAATTGGGATTCCCCTCTGATCATCAGCCCCCATTCTCATACTCGGATCTATTTTGCATCCCAGCGCCTCCACCGTTCCGACGACCGGGGGAATTCTTGGGAAACCGTCAGCTCCGACCTCACCCGCAGCATCTTCCGGTATGAACAGCCGATCATGGGAAAGACCTGGAGCATAGACGACCTCTGGGACCATGGTGCCATGTCATATTTCAGCACCATCACCTCTATCTCCGAATCCCCGCTCGTGGAAGGACTGATCTATGCCGGGACCGATGATGGATTGATCCAGGTAACGGAAGACGGCGGCCAAAACTGGAGAAAGATCGACAAGATCCCTGAAGTTCCGGACTATTTCTATGTGAACGATATACGGGCTTGCAAGCATGATGAGAATACAGTGTACGCTGCTCTGGATAACCACAAAACAGGGGACTTCAAGCCATATCTTATCAAAAGCATGGACCGGGGCCGGACATGGACATCCATCGCAGGCGATCTTCCTCATCCCAATATTGTTTGGGCTATCACTCAGGACCATGTGAAATCGGATCTGTTATTTATTGGGGGGGAATTCGGAATTTACTTCACTCCGGACGGCGGGAAACAGTGGATCAAACTTTCAGGAGGAGTTCCTACGATCTCCTTCCGGGATATCGAGGTGCAGGAGCAGAAAAACGATTTGGTCGGCGCCTCTTTCGGGCGGGGATTTTATATTCTTGACGATTACTCACCGCTCAGGCATATCGATCCAGAGTCCCTTGGCAAAGAAGCCTTATTGTTTCCTATAAATAAAACTTTGATGTACATCCAGAGCAGACCTCTTTCCTTGCGGGGAAAAGCATTTCTGGGAGATTCCTTTTACCTGGCACCCAATCCTCCCTTCGGAGCTGTGTTCACCTACTACTTAAAAGATTCTCTTCATACGCAGGTGAAAATGAGGCGGGCGGAAGAGAAGAAAGCCGAAAAAGAGGGAAAACAGATTAAATTTCCAGGTTGGGATCAGTTGAGGATCGAGGACAGGGAAGATAAACCAACTGTCATCTTGACCATCCATGACGAAGACGGCCAGATCGTCAGAAAAATGACAGGCCCTGCAAGCAAAGGGCTGCATCGTATTGCTTGGGATCTCAGGTATCCGGACCTGAGCCCGACAAGGCTTGATTCAGGAAGTATGAATCCCTGGGAATGGTCGCGATCAGGCCCTCTTGTGGTTCCAGGAACCTTTACCGCTAGCCTGTCCAAGCGCGTCGATGGTGTCTTAATCTCTTTAGGTGAGACTCAGACTTTTGAAGTCGAGTCACTGGGATTGGCATCTCTTCCTGAAAAAGACAAGACAGCTCTTCTTGCTTTCCAGAAAAAAGTGGGAGAAATCCAGCGCGCAATGATGGGCGCCGGCGCGGCTGCTTCTGAGGTAGTTGATCACCTCCAGTTTATCAAGAGAGCACTTTTAGATACAGCGGATGCAAAGCCGGAGCTGTATGAGCTATCCGTTGCATTGGAAAACCGGCTCAAGGATATCCAGATGAAACTCTACGGAGACAGGATCAAGAGTCGCAGAGACGAACCCACATCTCCCTCCCTTATGTGGAGGTTGAATGCCCAGCTTTCCTCGACCAGCCCCATCACAGAGACCAACAAACAGAACTATGAGATCGCAGCTGATTCTTTCGAAAGCATTCTGGAAGAACTAAAGCAAGTGATCGAAGTGGACCTCAAGAAGCTCGAAAAAAAGATGGAAGCCGCCGGAGCTCCCTGGACCCCGGGTCGCGGGATCCCTACTTGGAAAAAGAAATAGAGACAGAATAACAGCAACTCCGTTTATTTTGCCTGAAAAACTAACGGTTTGAAGGACCGGACAGCGGAGTTTTTTGCGCTGAAATATCCCCCCTCATTTCACCTCAAGAGGCGATTGTCTCATTTTTCCTAATGACGCAAAATGAGCACGATGAGTAAGGATTTGGACTATTTTTTAAGGCGGAGATAGCCATATGTTGGTCATCCCTATCGGTCATGAGCAGGAAACGGTCCGAAGACTGCCCTGGATCACATTTACATTGATGGCTCTCTGTGTCGTTGTTCAGGTTTTTATAACGACCGAGGTCAATAAAAAAACCGATTTGCTTATGGAATCAGCGGAAGAATTCTTTACATATTACGTTGAACACCCTTATCTCGAATTGGACCCTGAGACCATGAAAATGATGTTCGGGGATGAATTCGATCAGAACACCCAGCAGCTGTTTGATGTTTACCGCTATGGGCAGTCTCGTTCATCTCCTTCGCAAAGGGCAGAAGAGCAGGAACAACTCGACCAGCTCGCACAGGAATTTTTGGCCCTTTCCCAGGATTTTCCCTACAGAAAATGGGGATATATTCCAGCTGAGAAATCGATATCAGGACTTGTCTCCTATATGTTTATCCATGGCGGTCTCTTGCACCTGCTCGGGAATCTGCTTCTCCTGTATTTGACCGGTCCTTTTATCGAAGACAGATGGGGGAGGCCTCTTTTCCTAGCATTCTATCTGATCGCCGGAATATTTTCTGCGCTCATGTATGGAATCCATTATCCGCATTTATCAGGCCCGCTTATAGGAGCATCGGGCGCTATCGCCGGTGTCATGGGAGCATTTCTTATTAAATTCTGGAACACCAAGATCAATTTCTTCTATTGGTTTTTCCTCTTTTTCCGGGGAACCTTCCAGGCTCCGGCTTTTATCATGCTTCCGCTCTGGTTTGGTTTTGAGATCCTCAATGCCCGCGTCATAGATGCACTCAATCCTCAAGGCGGAGGAGGGGTTGCCCATTGGGCCCATGTCTGGGGCTTTGCCTTCGGCCTGGCGGTGGCGTTCGGGATCAAGTCTTTGAAGATCGAGGAGAAACATATCCATCCCAAGATCGAAGCGAAAATCGTGAATGAGGAGGAAAAGATATTTGAATCTGTCAGTCATGCCATTCACAAGAATAATCTCGGACGGAAAGAAGAAGCGTATGATCAACTCCTTGAGCTTGCCGGCCAGCATCCTACGAACAGAGACGTGATCGAGGTGCTATGGCAGGTGGGAGTGGGAATTGAAAAGACGGAAGAAGCTGCCGGGTATTATGTCCATCTTGTGAAAAGCGAGATCAGACGTGATCAGCTGGATATGGCTCTCAAGCATTTTAAAGAAATTAAAGAGAAACATCCCGTGAATTTCCTTGATTCGAACTATGTACAGGTTCTGGCTGCGTATTCAGCCAGTTCAGGAGATCAAGAATCGGCTAAAGAACTTATCTCCGGTGCTGTCGCTGATTTCACCTCTGACACATCGCCAGTGATGCTGCAGAAATATGCGGATCTTGCCCTTAAGCTCGAGTCTGAAATCGCAGAAAAGGTGATCGATCTCTGTCTTCAAAATCCAGAGATCTCTCCTACCAAGAAGGAGTTGTTGAAAGGTGCTCTTGCAAATCTTCAGACTAAACAGCCGTCATGGAAGTCTGACAGGGAAGGAGTGCCGGGAGAACAGAGTGAACAGATTGTCTTTCAACAGGCTTCAGAACCGGAGCCAATGCCAGAGGAAGTTCCTAAAGCTCGGCCCATTCCCATTACAACGGATGAAGAAGAAAAAGACTGATAGTCTTTATCGAAACAGATCTAACACCTCCTGATATTCCCCCCTTTGATGAAATCAGCTGTCCTTTCAGTTTAAGTCTGAGGATTGATCTATTGATTCCAAGGGTGGGATTTTTCAGGTGATGCGTTTGGATTTCCGGTAGTTACTCGAATAAACAACCAATAGAAGGATCATTACAAGGAGAACGGTTCCGATGAAATACCATCCCCCCTTTTCTCCCCCTTTGACCAGACCGATGCCAATACTTAAAAAAGTAAATATCACGAACAGAGAAAAACCAAACAGAATAAAAGCATGAGAGAGGGTATCCTTATCACCGGACCTTAATCTTGTAAAAAATTCCGGGATCTCATATCTGAATTCGAAACTGCCTCTCACTCCCTTGAGCTTTTCTCTCCCTTTCTCTCTGTAGAAGATTTTTTCCCGGTCATGATCCTCAAGTTGTGTTTCAGGCCTGCCGGCTTTGTAGGAATACGTTCCATCCAGTTTTTCTAACTTCCAGGAATGTCTCATGAGGACCAATCCGATCACTCCAGCCAAAAATCCCAAAACCGCTAGGATGATACTCAGGTAGAAAAGAATTGAACTCATGGTCTTAGGAAGATATCGAGCAGGATATCTTTCATCCCATTATATGAAATATGAACTGTCTTTCATAGTGGATCTGACTGGATTTTTAATGCTTCTGAAGAAAGATTATTTTTTTCTTGACATATCAATACAATAGAATTATAGTTTATAAATAATGAAGTATATAAATAATGAATAAAGAAGGAGTCAACGTTATGAGCAATGCATTCTATATCTCCAAATTGAGAACGACCCAAAAGGTAATGATATTCCTGACAGCGATCGCCATCGCGTCCTTAGTCTTCTCCCGGATCTTTTTTGGAGCACTGGGCTTTTATTGGGCATTAGGTGTGCTTCAGGTTGTAATGACTTTGATCCATTTTATGGTCTTGGTCCGGACACGCAATCCGGTTTATTTGATCCCGGTTTTTATGTACGGTTTTTGGGCATTGACCTTCCTCCCACCTTTGGAAAATATTCCTGGTCATAATGCTATTGCCATTGCATCGGCCGTTTTTTTGGCTGCATTCATCGTTACTCTTTTTTCAAAGAAGATAAACTGGAGGTACCGGGAGATCCTTGAGCTGGCGGCAAAACCGGTGGATGATACTGCTGATGGATTTACTTCCCGTCCGTTTCCTGCTGGGAAAGCAGACTTCAATAGAAGAGATGTGATCGGGCTTGCCCGTTTTCTGATGAAAAACGTGGTTGTTTACCCGATCATCGAGAAGGACCGTGTGGTGTTGGTCATCCCTCGTTACATGTGGAGTTATATCCTCTTTTTAAGACAACGGTATGATAAGGAGACCTACGTGGCTTTCACATATTCGGGCCGGATCAATGTCTGCATCGCTGAGATGGATTATAAAGCCTACAAAGAAGAGCTGACTTTCGATCAGCTCTGCGCTTCACTGGGGGACATGTTCAAGCAATTTTTGATATGGTACAAATCCGGAGAATCGAAGAAGATCATAGGAGAGCTGAATTCCACTTGGAGGAGTGAAGCGTGAAAAACATGGAGAACAAAAAATTTGAGGCTGCTCAGAGATTTGCAGCTTTGATCTCTAAAGAGTATGCCCGTGAATTTTTAAGGCTTCTCATTATATATAAAAACATCTCTGCTTCCGAGGCAGCAGCTCGGCTTGAGCTCCATATAAAAACCGCGCAGGATTTTTTAGAAGGCTTGGAAAAGGCAGGAATTGTGGACAAGCGAAAAGCAGGTGAGAAAAAAAGACCTTACTTCCGCTACTCCCTGCAGATGAAAGAAATCTGTATCGAGATCGATCTGGGATCACTCTATGATCCAATTGCCTATTCATCCTGGCAAGAATTGTGTATCAGGGAGAAGAAAAACTCCGGCGCAATGTTCAAAGAGGGGCAAGACGAACGGATCTCTTCTGTGCATATCTTCCAGGGAAAAGGAAGATCCCGTGTGGAGAGAAAGCTCAGCTTGACTGAAGCTCAGGGACGGTTTCTCTTCCATCTTCCTTTTCCGACAGAAGCACCTTTGAGTGTAGCCGAGATATGCAAAAAAGCGGGATTAAAAGAAGATTATTTGCCTGAGATATTCGATCTGATCGAGGTCTTGATAAAGAAACAGGTGATCAGTGAAGAAAAAGAGTAGAACGTGAAGATTTCTGTGGTCACATGGAAAAGAATTCCGTGTTGCTGCCCTTGAAATAGAATACGATCAAACGACCGGCGATGAAAAAGATCCCGATCAAAATCACGATGGAGTATACAGTCAGGAAGATCGTATTTATAAGGGATTCCCTTTTGGATGCATCGATAGGGAAAAAAAGGTCGAAGATCGTTTTTCCAAATAAAATGAGCATGATGGCGACCGCGGCCACAGTCCGGTACAGATAGGTTTTCACATTCCAAAATTCTGGAGAGTTTATAGTCAAAATGGGAAAAAGGAGCCAGGCGACAAAGATCCA
>Ga0255055_10002864_pt1 | contig 11883 bp, 8 predicted proteins | sample JV7_2_27_MG_FD_188633 | JGI IMG/M metagenome (GOLD analysis project Ga0255055, IMG submission 188633) | Seawater microbial communities from Jervis Inlet, British Columbia, Canada - JV7_2_27 | ecosystem: Environmental > Aquatic > Marine > Inlet | place: Canada: British Columbia | collected... | reverse complement strand
CGAAATAGGGGCTTAATTAGAAATCGATGTATTACAAGCACAAGCTGATTTTTACCGCTTCCGATATTTACCTCTAACCCTCTTCCAAAACTCTGACTTCGTTTGTTCTTATACGCAAGCGTTCACTCATTTCCAAAGCGATATTGCGAACCAGTTTAACAGCTATTTCCGGGGTTTCATCCTGTAAAACAGCATATTTATCGGGAGATAGCAGATATGTTTCTGAGTCTTCATCCGACCACACATCGGCAGACCGTGGATTCCCATCTAAAAAGGCCATCTCCCCAAACGTCACCCCTGAGCTGTAGGTGATCAGACGTTTATACCGGTCGCTTTCTGGAAGGTGAATCCGGACACTCACGGATCCTTTTGTCAGGAAGAATAAATTTCTATCCGTATCCCCTTCTTTTAAAATTTTTTCTCCTCTTTTGAAGGCCTTACAGGTCAACTTTTGCTTTAAAGCGTGGATTTCTTCCTGGGTGAAATCCTTGAAAATATCCATCTGTTCAAGTTGAATTCCGCCCAATGTTCCTGCGAGTTCAATTGATTGAGTCAGCACGTTATCCTCTGCCCATTCAAGAGCCGCATCGGTATCCGGGAAAAAACAGTTTTCCGCTAACATTTTATATACGCCCATCGCTTTGAGGAAATCCGATAATGAAGTGTTATCCGTCAGGTAACTGATCAGAAGATATTTACCGGATTCATCTATTTTTTTACTGATCCGACCTAAAATTTTAGCACCCGTGCTGTCAATCTCATCGACTCGCTTCATGTCAAGGATGCAATACATGTAGTGATTCATTGCGCGCTCAATTTCCATTGCCAGATTATCGGCAGAGCCGAAAAATAACGGACCCCGGAGTTCAAAAACAATGATCCCTTTGCCTCTTTCCTGCAGCAAAGTAATGTTTTTAATGCTACGAACCTTTTTAGAATGTATCTGATCGCCAAAATATTTCCTTTTTATGATGGATCTCCCCATTCTCACAACGAATAATCCCGACGCTATGGCGATACCGATTAAAACTGCAACAATGAGGTTAACGCACACCGTGATAACCGCTACAACAATGGTAACGGCAAGATTAGAGAGGATTCTTTTTTGCTGTTCACGAGTTTGCAACAGATTTCGAAATAGATCAATCGTCCATTTATCAAACAATCCGAAACCAACAGATACGATTATTCCGGCAATAACTGCCAGAGGAATTTTTCCAATCAATGATTCCAACGTCATTACAATTAAAAGAATTAAAAGCCCACAAACCAGACTTGATAAGCGGGTTCTTCCACCGGCTCTATAATTTGCCATGTTATGGAGCTCTGATCCTGCAGAAGGCAGGGCAGAGAAGAGTGAATTCATGATATTACCGATGCCCTGGCCCATGAGTTCTTTGTTACTTTTGTGTCGCGTACCGGCCATATTATCCGCAGCTACAGAACTCAGCAAAGACTCAAGAGAACCGATAGACCCGAGAACAAATCCGGTAATTAAAATGCGAGGGAGGAGATCAACGATATCGATGTCCGTAATTAATCCGGAAATTTTCAGGAAAATATCGGGTTTTGGCCATTGAAAATTAAAATTTCCGACGACCGGACCTAATGTGGAAACGTCCCCGATCGCTTTCAGGGCGTAGAACACAGCTGTTCCGATTACAAGCCCTACCAGCGAAGCCGGTACCGCTTTAAAAAATCGCTTAGACAAAAAAACCGCTATAATTGTGGTTAGCCCTACTAAAAGCGTAGACGGTTGGACCACTGAAGGATTGGATAAGACTTCAATTATGGAAATGTGGTTGCCTGCGCCAATCAGCGGCGCAATCTGTTCATAGATGAGGATAAAAGCAATCCCGTTCATGAATCCTGAAACAACCGGATAGGGAACATATTTGATTAGATTCCCCAGGCGCAGCGCTCCGAAACAAAACTGAATGATACCACCTGCTAAAACACATATGGATGCCAAACCAACAATGATCACTTGCCGGGAGGCAGCATCCGGGATCTGCAAATTCGCAGCCAGAGGGGCAACAAAAGAAGCAAGTAATAGGGTAAGCGGCGCCTTCGGGGCGGTAATTTGTATATCGGTTCCTCCTATCAGTGAAGCGAAAATGCCCCCAAAGAGGCAGGCGTATATTCCTAACAATGCTGCAACGGGGAGAAATTCGGCGCCTAGAGGGCTATAAACGATAATGCCGTATCCGATGGAGAGCGGTATGGAGATGATGGCAGCAGATACAGCGCCGGAGAGATCCCCGCTGATATTTGACAGTAATTTCTGGGTGTTCATAGGAATATAAAAAATGCGTTTATCCGTTCTTCTCCATTTCAATGCAGTCATTGATGACTTTTTCTACTTTATCAGGTGATAACCGGCTGCCGGTTTTTCGTGGTGAGCCGCCAATTATAGGGCTTCCGCCCCAGCAGTTTCCCTGCGATGACAGACCCTCAGCTTTATTCAAAGCTTCATAAATTCGGTCTATTGGAAACTTGACGAAAGGCGACATTTTACCAATGGTATAAGAATAGGAACCCTTGCTGCTTTCAACCAGCGCGACATAGGCCTTTATTCCTTCAGAGAACAGTTTCGTGCGCGCGTAAGGCCCCCCTTCAAAGATAAGCTGCCACCCGGTCCCGCCACCTATCGTCTCAAAGCTTGTATCCAAATCTATTTCTACGCTGTGTCCGCTAATAGCGGAATCAATCCTATCGCACACCGACCAAAGGATATTCTCCATTTCATTTTTAGACATGCGGTATACGCTTCCATCCGCTCGGGCTTTGGTATAAGGTTCATATATCCATGCTTGCTTACGAATTAATGGCCTTTGCGGATGGATCGGATAGGCACCGGCTGAGGCATCCAGAATATCTTCAAACATTATTAATTGAAATAAAAAGTTATCAATCCTTAACCCAATCAGTTTATCGGAATTTTTTAGCAGCCAGCAAGATAAGCAAACATCCTGATCGACGTCATTGATGTATACATTAGCATGGGGCTCGCCATGTTTTTGAAATGTATCAAGCAGTCCCAGACAAATATAAAAATATACCTGGGCGCATGTACTACGTGTGGCGATGCGGGCAACACCTTCATGATGATTGAAATTGGCATACGGCCCTTGAATTAAAAATCTTGGAGGTCCTTTAACGTAACCATCAAGGGCAATGGAAAAATTAGGCTTTGAATCTACAAAATCCTCCCAGTTTAAAATAATTCTTGGCTCCAAATAAAATCGAATCATTATAGGCTGCCTTAAATTTAACTAAAAAACACAGCATCTCCAAAACATCGTTGTAATAGGATTCTGAACGACTGTGTTTAAAGATTAAAATTAAGATTTATTAAATAATTACCGGGGTTGGTTCAGGGCGAAAACATGTTCCTGGCCCTTCCTTCCTTTGACAGGGATACTCCCCAGATCCTTTATCGAAAGCAGGTTTTGGACCAGTTCGGCTGTTTGTGAGCAGATAACAATTCTTTCTGAGAGTTCCTTGTTTGCAAGACTGGATAAACGGAAAGCCAAATTTGTACAGTCACCGACCAGAGCTAAATCAGCTGCGCGTGAACCATAGTGGGACAAGATCACCTTGCCGGTTGTAATACCCCATCCCATCTGCAAACTATCAACCGCAATATTTTTTCGGGTTAATTTGGTCCGTATTTCTTCCGTAGTCTGGGTTTGTTCGATGGCGGCCTGACAGGCCAGAACGGCCTGCGCGGCTACCGGTTCAACATCATGATCCCAGAAGGCGTAAACGGCATCGCCGGCATAATCTTTGATGGTTCCCTTGAATTTGGTAATGATAGTGCTGAATGTGTCGAATATTTCTTTCATCAGGGCATAGACATCTGATGAAGTATTTGCCTGTGAAAATGTAGTAAATTCCCTGACATCAGCGACAAGATTGGTAACCACGACCTCGGCCGGGGTCACCATCGTGTACTCAGTGAATACCGGCCTGTCTTTAACCGTGGTAAAATCGTCAGGGTAATACACCTGACAGGAGAAGTCCCCCAACCTGATGGTATCCCCATCCACAAGGTTACCGGATGAACCGGCGGCCATTCGTGTTCCGTTTATCCAGGTACCGTTTTTACTCATATCGGTAATTTGAAGGTTTTTTAACCCACGGCTAATTACGGCATGATCTCTGGATACCTGTTCATGATCCACCAAAATCCTTTTTTGAGGGTCTACCCCCTTGCAGCTTCGCCCGATAAAAACCTTGTCGACAATTTCTAACCGATGCGTTTGTGTATCCTTATCAACCCATTCCAAATACGGATTCGCCATGATATCGCCTTTGATTGCCAGCCCATAAATACCAGACAACAGGGTGGGAGAAAATTTACATCAATTTGTGCGTGGACAAAATATATCCTGCTATAAGTGGAAGTGGTTTCAAAACCTCAGATCACGTCCAAAGACAAGGCGGGAGTCGATGAGAAAGCGCAGCATACACGTTAGTATGTGAGCATTTCGAAGAAACTCGCAATGCACCTTAATACAATAAAATCGATGCGGAATCCCGCTTTGCGGGGCAACGCAGTAATTGGGCGTTAGATGGGGTTTTGAAACCACTTCTAAGCAACGGCAGCCAGAACGACGGTAATATTATCTTTACCGCCGGCCAATTTGGCCGTCTCTATCAGTTCTTCGACTTTGCGGTGGATATCGATTCCGGAACCCAAAATATCGCGAATTTGATCATCCGGGACCATGTCGGTTAAACCGTCTGAACACAGAAGAAACAAATCCTCCGGGCAGGCTTTTCCTTTCAATAGATCTAGTTCAGGCTCTTTTGTCAGACCAAGGGAACGGAAGATAACATTGCGCAACGGATGCTGTTTTATCTTGTCCCGGGTTATTAACCCCGCTTCCAGCTGCTGCTGGACGAAAGTGTGGTCCTGGGTGAGCTGTTCGAGCTGCTCGTTTCTTAAACAATACGTGCGGCTGTCTCCAATATGACCGATAATAAAGCCCTCATCAGAGAATGCCAGAAGCTCTGCCGTACAACCCATTCCTTTGTGATCCGGATTCTGAGTTACATGCTTCAGAATGTTATCATTTGCCAGACGGAAGGCTTTTTGAACGCGATGTTTAATCTCTTTTCCGGATCGATCGGAATTGCCGGTAAACGTTTCTATCGTGCTTTCAGTAAAGATTTTACTGGCAAGCTCGCCTGCCGCGGCACCCCCTACACCGTCTGCGGCCAGACAGAAATGCTGATCGGGATTTATAAAGAATGCATCCTCGTTGTTTTTACGTTTAAGTCCGATATCGGTTTTGCCGGCAAATTTTCTGCGGAGCATATCGCACTCCTCCAGTATCAGTTTACGTTTGTTCTGGGGAGTTGCCGTTTTTCTTGAAATTCTTTCTCATAAAATCTGCGAGGTCGGCAGTGTCAAAAGTAATGTTAAGCTCTTTTTTACATGCCAACAGATCATTGTATAAAGCAGAAGCATTCTGATATCGTCTATCTTTATCCTTTTCCAGGCATTTCATCACAATGCGGTCTACTTCTTCCGGAAGATCGGGCATGGATTCTATCAAAGGATCAATATCTTTTTTTGGAATCGTCCGGATAGCCTCAACATCGCTGCTAAATTTGTATACCCTTTTACCGGTAAGTATTTCATAAAAGACAAGTCCCAGCGCGTAAATATCCGCTTGCTGATCAATTGATTCGCCCAATGCCTGTTCGGGTGATAAATAGGCCAATTTGCCTTTGATAACGCCGGCCTGGGTGAAGCTCGGCTCGGATCTGGCCTTGGATATTCCAAAATCGCTGATCTTCACCTCACCTTGATAAGAAATCAGCATATTTTGCGGACTGATATCCCGATGAACAATATTAAGCGCTTTTCCTTTTTCATCCCGCTTGGTATGAGAATGATCCAGGCCCTTGCAGATTTGTAATATAATGAAAACGGTCTGCTCAACAGTGAGGCCCTGATTCATGGCTGAAAGGATTTCTTCCAGATTCTTTCCGTCGATAAATTCCATTGCAATAAAATAAGCGTTTTCAATTTTTCCGTAGTCAAAAATTTGAACGATATTAGGATGTTGCAGCAAGGCCGCCAGGCGGGCTTCACGGGTGAACATTTTGATAAAATCCTTGTTTCCTGCCAGGTGCGGTAGAATTCGTTTTACCGCCACTTTTCTTCGGAAACCGTCCCGGCGAACGTAATCTGCAAGAAACAGTTCCGCCATACCTCCCCGGGCAACTTTTTGTTGCAAAAGATACGGACCGATCCGCTGCATGCTTTTTACATCCCGGCTAATTTTAAGGGCTTTCGCTTTTGCCCTGCGGTCCAGCCAGACTAAAACGATACTCAACAAAATGATCGACAGGATGACTCCGGACAGATAAAAGAATCGCGCTTGATTAAGGCCTTGATTAAGATTCGCGGCCGATAGCGCCACACAAACCCTTCCAATCTCTACATCTGAAAAAATAATATTTTTAAAAAATCCGATTACTTCCGTTTTATCTGGTGAAAATCCTGTTTTTATCGAAATGCCGTCGATCGTATGGATAGATTTTTCATTTTGCAACGGCACATAGGCTTGATTCATCATGTCCGTGTCTGTGTGAGCCAGGATGTTATTTTTGTGATCCATTATCACCGCAAACTTCAGGTCTTTCACACCCCGCAATTTTCTGACTGCAATATTGAGGGACAAAATATCTTTTTCTAAAACGGAAGGACCGCTTTTGGTTGCCAGATTTTGAGCCTCTGAAAGCCCTTGCTGATATAAAGCGTCATTCATCCGTGCTAGGGCGAAGTGATTCACAAAATAGCCGGCGATATTGGCCGCAAGCCAAATCGCCAGGCAAATGACAATTGCTCTTCGGTTGCGGTCAATGAAACCAATTTTTGTGATGCTCTTCATGTTTCTGGAAAATTTTGTAAAAACACTTGTTGAAACTTCCCTTACTTTTACCACTGTCATCGTGGCAATATCACTGACAAGCATGGAACACCTCCTCTTCTGTCCCTAATCAGGTGTCAGGCGGTCAGGGTTTTAATAATTTCGGTGCAGCGCTGTACGATCTGGCGTCGCATCCAGGAAAGATCTGATTTTTTTGCAAGATCCTCTATATCGATTCTTTTGTAGTGGGCGACATTCGCGGTGTTCGGCCCATCCTGCGAGTTCCCGAGTGTCAAAAATCGGTCAAAATTTGAATGCTGGAATACCTTGTCGGAAAACGGCTTGTGCGTTCCGCACAAAGGGCAGGTAACAAGCGTACCTTTCAAATCCGGGTCTATTGCGGAATTCGAGCGATTAAAATTTACGGCTTTCATCACAGACGCACCGATCGATCGGTAGCGGAAAACCAGGATTAATACCACTAAAGCCAAACAGCTCAAAACCGCAATGATTAAAAATAGACTTCTGGTCCGAAACGTTTCGCCGGTTGACAGCCCGATAAAAATTTCCCCAATTTTAGTACCGGCGTAGGTGATGTCTGAGGCAAAGTTAAGAAATTTTGCGTGGCTTGCAAATCCGCCCTCCCAAACAGATACCTTTTCGACGGAATGGGCAGCGTCTGTCATGTTCGGCATTAGATGTCCGGTACCGGTGAAAGCAATGACTTTATTGCGATGATCAACGACCGACGCATAAATGACATCCTTTTTGCTGGCGGCATCGGTCAGCAGGCTGTGAATCGTCTGATCATTTTTTTCTAAAAGAGGCAGGCTGACAAGCGCAGAAAACTCGTTTGTTATTGCAATTCCGGATGCTTGTAACTTGCCTTTGTGGCGATCTGACCGGAAAGTAATAATTGCATAACCAATGAGCATTGCTAACCACCAGATCACAATGCCATAGATGATATAGCGGGTGTTTAAACGGAAGCCCAATATCTGGATTGAATCCATTCGGAAGTTCTCCCCATCAGGGTTAGAGTTACAGTTCTGCTGTACCGGCCGTTTTAAATAGGTGCCGGTGGATCTATTTGAAAAAGCAAGCTTTATTTATCGTATCCTTTTAAAATATGATGGTCAAAAAGCAATGTCAAGTAAATTACCGGATGGCAAATACATCGGTTGCCAGTTGTGCCAATTGGTTACCAACAGAGCATTGCAGACAAGTTTTGTGTCGACACCGGCCAAGAGCATTTGCATGGCGTTACAGCGTGTAGCTGTTTGATTAGAGCCCAGCCGGCAAACTTACTTGAGTTCTTCGATGGTCGCATTTTCCGGATGGGCCATGAGTAAAGGCCGTGCCATTGATTGAAATATGGCATATTGTTGCGTAAAAGCCTAGATTTTTTTCAATAAAAAAATACGCGCGGTTGTCATGTTTATAATAATTTCAGACTGTTACAGATGGTATTTTCTCCTGTTAGCAAATCTGGCAAACGGAATATATTTATGACAACCGCTATAACGCCTGTCTGTCGATCTGACGATCTTTTTTTTAGGATTGAGACTATGATATCATATTTAAATTGACAAGAAGGGCCTGGTCAGATTAATAATTACAGGTTGAATGCTTTGCGGACGAGCGCTCCGGTGGGGTTTTTAGAGTAAAATTGTCAGGGTCGGTATTCCAGCTAACTGCTAAATAAGAAAATTAATTTTCTATCCATCAGGTGTAAATCAGCAAAAGCATTTAAATACGTGCTGTTTGGCAAATCTTTTTCCTTTTGCTCCTTATGTCTCCGAGGGTTGACATGTTCTCTTTTGGTTTGGCTCAAACTCAGGCAGAACGGTGCTCCGAAATCATTAAACTTCTATGTTTATGTATAATTTTGGGGATAAGTTCGCTTGTTTCCTACTCCTGTGCACCCACAGGAGCGGTGGGTCCGTCTCCGGAGAATAACCTTTTTCGTTCCGAAGACTATATCGTCTATATGCTTCAACAAAACGAAACGCCCGCTGAACTGGCGGAAGCATTTTTAGGGGGTGGGGAAAAATCATGGGTGATTGAAGAAGCCAATGCAGGGGTTCGCTTCGGCACCGGCAACGCGATTGTGATTCCACTGAAAGACAGAAACAAGGGAGGGTTAAGTGCTGCTGGATTTCAGAGCATACCGATTCTAACCTATCACCGTTTTGCCGAAAATTGCAGTTCCCCCTTGTGCATGCCAAAAAGCACATTTGAACTTCAAATGAGATACCTGAAGGAAAATGGCTATCACGTGATTGCAGCCGAAGAGCTGCTGGCCTTTCTTGAATATCGTCAGGGGCTTCCGCAAAAATCTGTCCTCATCACCATTGATGACGGATATCGTTCCGTTTATAAAATTGCCTATCCGATTCTCAAAGAATACGGGTTTACAGCAACATTGTGCATCTATACCAGTTTTGTCGGTGTATCCAAAATGGCCATTACCTGGAACCAGCTTAAAGAAATGCAGTCGGAAGGCTTTACCATCGGTTCGCACACGATTTATCACAGCGATCTTTCCCAGCCCAAAGAGGGGGAAACCGAGCCGGAATTTATGGCCCGGATTAAGGAGGAACTCTATGGTTCAAAAAAAATCCTTGATCAAAAATTGGGACAGGATACCTATATAATAGCCTATCCATTTGGCTATTATGACCAAATATCAATTCAGATGGCCAAGAAGGCGGGCTACAAAATGGCAATGTCCGTTAAAAGAGGAGGCAACCCCTTTTTCGCGAATCCGCTGGTGTTGAGAAGGGATCAGATACTGGAAAGAGATATGCAATCGTTTATTTCCAGGCTGAAAACGTTTAATCATATTTCACTAAAGTGAGACAGCCATGAAACATAAAGCAGGAATCATCGGAATCGTCCTCGTGTTGGTTCTGGCAGTCGGCTGCGCGGGAATCGGTAAAAAATCTCCGGCGCAGCTTGCCGAAGAATATACGGCCAAAGCACAGAATTACGAGGCACAGGGTAATTTGGTTGAGGCTTTAGAGCAGTATAAACTGGTACTGACGGTGGACCCTGAAAATCAACCGGCCAAAGAAAAAAGCACGGCGATCGAACAGGAGCTCCACAAACAAGCTGAGGAGCACTATCAGATCGGTCTTAAATTTTACAACCAGGGCCAATACCGTGAGGCGCGAAAAGAATTTTTAACAGCGTTGCGATTTAATCCGGAACACCCGGAAGCTAAAGACAAACTGACGGCTACCAAAAAAGATATAGAGCAGGTTACAAGGTACATCGTGCACACCCTCCAACCGGACGAAACCATTTCAACACTGGCCGAAAAATATTACGGGAATTACCGCAAATTTCATCTCATTGCCGAGTACAACGAACTGGAGGATGCCACCAAGGTCACTGTCGGTCAGGAGATTAAAATTCCCGTTATCGAAGGAATGCCGATTATTGCAGATCGGGCGGCAATTCAAACAGATACCGGTGAACCCTCTGAACCATTGCCCGGAGAGATTATAACTGTCAAAGGTTATATCACCCATAACGTTCAACCTGGAGAGACGCTCTCAAAACTGGCGCAAATGTACTACGGCGACTTAAAAAAATATGATATCATCGTTAAATTCAACAACCTGGAAGATGGCGCACCCGTGCGGGTCGGGCAGGAACTTAAAATCCCCGAAGTTGAAGGACTTCCATTTTTAGCAGAGGGCAAGGCAGAAGAAGCCAAAGTGGCCGGCATACCCCCTAAAAGGCCGATGGCCGCAGAAGAGTCTAAGAAGCCGAAAAAAGAAACGGTTGTTAAAAAGCCACCAACGATTGAAGACCAGATAGTGAACTATCGTGAGCTGGGCATAGAACTTTATAAAAATAAGGAATATGCTGACGCCATCGCCGAATTCAATAAGGTTATAAGCGTTCGTCCCAATGATTCATTGACCCGCGAATACCTTGCCAAGTCTCATTTTCAGCAAGGATTGGTTCTTTTTGGCAAAGAGGATTACCTGGGCGCCAGAGATGAATTTGAAGCGTCTTTGAAATACGATAAAAAGTGTGGCAAATGTGATGAGAATATCCGCAAATCCGAAGATACATTTAAAGAGGTTCACTACAATAAGGGTCTGGCTTATTTTGGAGAGCAAAGATTAACCGATGCGATTAAGGAATGGGAGTCGGTCTATGAGCTCGACCCGAATTACAAGGAAGTCAACAAGAACCTTACCAAAGCCAAAAATCTTAACGAACGTCTGGAGAGCATCAAGCGAAGCAAGGCCAAGGAGAATAAACAGTAGAGGATTAGAAATTTTTAGATGGTTTTATTCCACCATTCCAATTGGGGCGAAGCCCCTAACTTGCTTATATTACAAACTTCCCCTATGGTTTCGACCTAGGGTGCGGGGCCACCTCGGTGGCCCCTGCTTATATGAATTGTAATAATTTTAAGAACTTACAACTCTAAAATATTATTCTGGAATTATAAAAAAGTTTCCGGCTTTATTTTGCCCGCAACACCTTTTTATCAATTTTACCCACGGCAGTTAGCGGCATTTCTTCAATAATTTCAATTATTTTCGGAACTTCATAAGGGGCGATTTTTTCTTTGCCAAAGGCTTTAATATCCTCCTTCAAAGCCTCCTCGTTGCCGTCAAAGCTGAATGCCGGATCCAGCTGCACGTAGGCTTTGACAATTTCAGAACCCGGTCGCTCGGGATTATCTTCGCCGATGAGCGCCAGCATGCCGATGGCCGGATGTTTGGAGAGCGCATCCTCCACTTTGCTGGAAAAGACTTTGAAGCCGCCGACAATAATCATGTCTTTGGTGCGATCGACAATGGTCAGGTAACCGTCTTCATCCATAATAGCGACATCGCCGGTGCGCATGTAGCCGTCCGCATCAATGGCATGAGCGGTTTCCTCCGGCTTGTTGTAGTATCCCTGCATAACCAGCGGTCCTTTGATGCAGATTTCACCGGGCTCTCCAACAGGAACTTCTTCACCG
>Ga0255055_10002863_pt1 | contig 11884 bp, 16 predicted proteins | sample JV7_2_27_MG_FD_188633 | JGI IMG/M metagenome (GOLD analysis project Ga0255055, IMG submission 188633) | Seawater microbial communities from Jervis Inlet, British Columbia, Canada - JV7_2_27 | ecosystem: Environmental > Aquatic > Marine > Inlet | place: Canada: British Columbia | collected... | reverse complement strand
TCATTGCCGTACTGGGAGCAGTGATGCTGTGGGTGTATAGCGGGAACCGTCCTTCACTGAATGGGCAATTATTCTACACATCAAAGCGCGACGGGTATTATGGCCTCTATGAACGCGATGGTCGTGCTGACAAAAAGATCTTTGACTCAGGTGACATACTGAAGGCTTATCCGAACCTGGCACGGTATCATATCTCCTATGACGTGAGCGCGGACGGTCGTCACGTTGCCTTCAGCGCAATCAACGTGCTGGGCGATGCGGACATCTTCGTATACGACAGGGAGAGTGGGAAAGACCGTAACCTTACCAGCGATACACACACAGATACCTATCCTGTGTTCAGCAGGGGCGGCGAGTGGATCGCCTATCTTTCTCACGAGAAGAGCGGTAGACGATACGATGAAATCTTTCTCATCAAACGCGATGGTTCGGAGAGGATTCGCCTCACCAATCTTCTGCTCAGAATATCATCCCTTTCCTTTTCTCCTGATGATCGGAGCATACTCTTTGTGAAGCAGCTGGGCGACAGGTCATCCATTGCAAGCCTTGACATCGAAAGTGGTGAAATCAGAGAGCTCGTAGGGCCGCTATGTCTCAATGTCAGTCCCTCCTTTGACAGCAAGGGAGATCGAATTGTGTACATCTCCGATTTACATGACAGCCTCGACGTCTGGATCATGAAAAGTGATGGGACAGACAGGAAGCCGCTTTACAAGGGCGCGGGAGATGAGCATGAACCCCATTTTCTGAAGGGTGATGAATCGGTCGTTTTCATTTCGGTTTCTGAAGAGACGGGGAGTGCAGCCCCAGGCCGATTTTCTCTCCTGTCAGTTGATCTGGAAGGCAGCGAAGTCAGTAACCTTTTACCCGGGAAATATCAGAACAGACAGATCTTCATATCCCATCTTGACATAACGCGACCCCAGAACCTCATATACTTTCAGGGAAAGGTGTTGGATAGCAAGAGAAGGGATCACCACACCGTCTTCTCATTGGATATTGAAAAGCGTTTCGTGAGACAAATAGGATCTCGGGGCACTGACATCCTGGATCCAGTTGTCAGATAAGGCATGGAGGGGTATATGCACAGCATTAAAATCGAAAAGATCGATAATCAGGAAGTGGAGAAGCGCAACCTCAAATCGTGGGGTATCTGGGAAAAGGAAGCATCGGAGTTCGACTGGGCATACACAGACGAAGAGCACTGCTACATTATTGAGGGAGCGGCAGAGGTCGAATCCGATGATGGGACCGTGGCTATTGAGAAGGGAGACTATGTGATCTTCCCAGCAGGATTGAAGTGTCGCTGGAAGGTAACGCAGCCAATGCGCAAATACTATGACTTCAAATAATGCTCCAGAACCAAAGCTTCAGGCTCTAACCCAGTATATTCAATCCCAGGGCAGCGCGCTTGTGGCGCTTTCAGGAGGCATCGACAGTACGCTGCTCAGCCTGCTGGCTCAACGTGTGCTTGGTAACAGTGCGCATGCGCTTACCGTGCGTTCAGAGTTTTTCATAAGCAGTGAAGCTTCCTTTATTGAGCGTTTTGTGGGGGAGTTTCATGTCTCACACTCCTTTCTCGAGGTCAGCGTGCTTGGGGACGCGCGTGTTGTCTCCAATCCTGAGAACCGTTGCTATTACTGCAAGCGTCTTATTTTTGAGAACCTCGTCAGAGAGGCCCGCACAAGAAGTTGTGCCGCGGTATTTGACGGCACCAATGTTGACGACCTGGGTGAAGACAGGCCTGGTATTCAGGCGCTGCATGAACTCGGTATTGCATCACCCTATATAGATGCCGGTATAGACAAGCGGGATATACTCCGATTTGCAGCATCCCTGGGTTTGGAAAGCTATATACACCCCTCAAACACCTGTCTTGCAACACGCATTCCCGCTCACACGCCATTACGGGAAGATGTACTGAAGATGGTGGAGAAGGCTGAATCATTTATGCATTCCTGTGGATTCGAGGTGGTTCGGGTTCGTTACCATGAACCATACGCAGCCCGTATTGAAGTGATAGAAAAGGATCTGCCCCGATTGTTGAACACTTCTCTCCGTGCAGAATTGATCTCACGGTTCAAGGATCTTGGATTCAGGCGTGTGTCAATCGATATGGAAGGGTATCGTATAAAAAAAGACCCCCCTGCTGAGGGGTCTCTGTAAGCAAAATATAACAAAGTTGCTTTCTCAGAAGGCTTCGTCATAGATCTGAAACCATGCCTGAGGGAACAGGCAGGTCGGGCATTTCTTTGGCGGTTCAGCAGCTTCGATTACGCGGCCGCAGTTGAGACATTTCCAGAAAACCTTCCCGTCCCGTTTGAAGACAAATCCCTTTGAAACATTTTCGATGAGCTTGTTGTAGCGTTTTTCGTGCCACAGTTCCACAGCCGCAACATTCCTGTAAAGGGCGGCAACTTCCGGCAGGCCTTCTTTCCCGGCAATTTCCGCCATTTCCGGGTATATCTTGGTGTGTTCAGCGTTTTCACCCGCAGCACCAGCCTTCAGGTTGTCGAGTGTGGAGCCCACAACTCCGGCCGGATAGCCGGCAGTGATCTCAACCTCACCTCCTTCGAGAAATGAGAAGTATCGCTCTGCATGCACCTTCTCATTGTACGCGGTTTCGCGGAAGATCTTAGCAATCTGTATATACCCCTCTTTCTCAGCCTTTTCTGCGAAGAAGGTATACCTGTTCCGCGCCTGCGATTCGCCTGCAAATGCGGCGAGCAGGTTTTTTTCTGTTTCTGTACCTTTTACACTTTTCAATGAACTCCTCCTCGTGTCTAAGTGTTTTGTTTAAACTAAGGTAGTCTTTTCGACTTACTCTTGGTGACCGTTGGAATTGTGATTCATACAATTTTTGCAAACACCCTTGAGATAGAAATGCCCCTCATGTACCTTGTGGTTACATATGAAGCCCCTGGTGAGTATGGGACGGCACAGATGAACATCAATGATCTCACCGCAGCGTTCACATTTGAAATGTGCATGTGGAACGATATTCGACTCGTATCGCACTTCGCTTTCTTCGATCGTTAATCCGAGTATAATCCCCCGCTTCTGAAAAAGATTAAGGGTGTTGTAGATAGTGGTTTTAGAAAGGGTGGGGATGTCCCGGACAAGTTCACCATAGATCATATCTACCGTGGGATGACAGAGGTTGTTGATGAGATAGTGGAGTATGCGGAGGCGTTGATATGATGGGTTTATTCCCACATTCGTGAGATAGGTTTTTGCCTCTTCAATGGTTGCCAACTTTTCCACCACACAGAACCACGCTGTTTTATATTTGTTATCTACGTGTGCTGCCCGACAGCAACGCCCCTGGGGCGGAATAGCTGTCAGACAACGATCGTGTCACTCTAATAAATCGTGTGAGTATAAAACAAGTGCTTCCCTAGTCGCTTCCCCGCCTTCCAAGTTGAGCGTTGAGCATGAAGAGACCGTTTGCCGAGCCCTTTATCATCTTGAGATGCTTGACGACTTCAAGAGCCGACGCTTCCTCTTCGACCTGCTCTGCGACAAACCAGCCGAGGAAGTTTTCAGTTGCATGGTCGTTTTCCTTGCGTGCAAGGTCGACCAGCTTATGAATGAGGCCGCTTACCTTGACCTCATGATTGTATGCATTCTCAAAGGCATCGAGTGTAGACTTCCATTCAAAGGGAGGTTTATCAATGGCACCGAGTTTCACCCTTCCATCTCTCTCAAAAATGAAGGAGTAGAATTTACGGGCATGCTCCATCTCTTCCCCAGCCTGCAGCGTCATCCAGTGCGCAAATCCGTTCAGGTTGCCGTCCTCGAAGTAGGCGGCCATGGCCATATACAGATAGGATGAATACATCTCTGCATTCAGTTGATCGTTTAACGCTTTCTCTACCGAGCTCTTTATCATTTCCCTCTCCTTCTCATAAAAATATTAGTGCGGGTGGGCAGTTTACAGTCGTGCCCGGGACGCACGGTCAATGAGCAGTTTAGCGTCGTGCCCGGGACAAACTACAGCAGCCCTCTTTACAGTGAGTTACAGGCCTCATCATGAACTTGGTTGTAATGTCCATGGGGACCTCCTTTCCTCATGTTGTAATTTTATGATACTACTGCAATGCTTCTACAGTTCCTTTTTCAAATGAGACAGCTTTGTGAAATGATTTCTCTCCTCTGTGATAACCTGTTCGATCAGATGACTGTCCTTCTCGGGTACAAATGATTTGATTTCCTGATAGTAGAGTATGGAATCAAGTTCGCGTCGAATACCGAACTCAATTGCTGCTTTTTCGTCTTTAATGGCCTTGATCTCTTGTTCCAGTTCACCCTTTTTGAAAATAAGGTTATCCGCATAGGAATGCAGGTAGGCAAAATATTCGTCAGGGTAGTTTACGGTTTGTTTGAAGTCATCCAGCTTGCCCAGCATCTCTGAGAAAACCTTTATATGTTTTCTCTCCTCATCAGCGAGGAAGGTGAATATCTCTTTGGATGTTCCAGAAGGGAGGCTTTCCGCGTATGCGTTGTAGAATGCAAATCCGTTTTCTTCAATTTTTACTGCAAACTGGAATACCTCTGACGCACTGAGAAGAGCCATTCAACATCCTCCCCACATATCTGCATTATACTCTGTGTGCACGTAAGCGCAGCTTCACCCTTTGTACACCAGAAGAAACAATTCCAGTCACACAGCAATGACTTCAACTACTTCGGGTATTTCCTTTTTCAGCATCTTTTCAATACCCATCTTGAGAGTCATCTGGCTCATCGGACAGCTGCCGCAGGCACCCGTGAGCCTTACTTTGATTATGCCATCTTCACCCACCTCAACAAGCTCAACATCACCGCCGTCTGCCTGAAGAGAGGGCTTTATTTTGTTGAGTACCTCCTCAACCTTTTCCTGCATTGCTCTCTCACCTCATGTTTGTTGATATGAAGATAATACATATTTGAAATGATTACAACTGCATTGTTTGAAATTATACGGCGCATCGGTTATAATGCACGTATAAAGCCGTGTTTGTTGCATATTATACGTCCAAAGAGTGAAGCGGTCAATCACAACTGCACTTTTTGGGCGAATGTCGAGTATAATATATTGGTATAAAAAGGTAATATTGTTATAGACGTAACACGGTAATTTTGAGAACTTCGTAGAAAAAGCTGGTCGGATTCACCTATTCAAGTAAAACAATTGCTTTTCCCGCATGAATTTGAAAGCTCGAAGTTCGACCTTTTTGTTGGAAATCCATCCTGAGGGGCATATAATATTTTATACTGCAATGATGAGCATGAAAAAGGAGCTTCGTATGGATTTGCAAGAGATCATGAATACACGTAGAGCCTACCGTTCCCTCGATCCAGTTCAGATAACCGAAGAGATCGTACAGGAACTAGCCGAAAGTGCCCGGCTTGCGCCCTCCTGTTTCAACAACCAGCCCTGGCGCTATGTATTTGTGTATGAAGAGGAACGGCTGGGGGAGATGTTTACAGTTCTCAACAGGGGTAATCAGTGGGCCGAACGGGCTTCTCTTATCATTGCAATATTCAGCGAACCTGACCTTGATTGCAGGATCAAGGGACGGGATTACTTTCTGTATGACACGGGAACCGCAACGGGGTTTCTCATACTTAAGGCCACAGAGCTGGGTCTGGTGGCCCATCCTATTGCCGGCTTTGATGAAGAGATGGTGAAGAAAATTCTTCATATCCCCGATTATATGACTGTTATTACGCTGCTCATTGTCGGTAAGAAGGCAGCTGATATAAACCCTGTACTGTCAGAAAAACAGGTAGAGTGGGAGAAGAACAGACCCAAGAGAATTGAAGTGGATGAATTCGTATTTCGAAACGATTACACAGGCGGCTGACTATCCTGAAAACCCGGCAAAGCGACTGCATCCCTATCCTTCTGTGAGAATCTCATCATCGTACATCTTTTCGAAGAGCAGCTTGTGTTTTGCCTCTTCTGATGCCAGCTTTGAGAAGAGCTTTTTAACCCCCAGATCAGTGGTTTTTACAGCCAGGTCTGTGTAAAGCCTGTGGGATGACTCTTCTCTCTTCATGGCTGTGATGAGTATGTCCTGGTAGCTCAGTTCTCCCGTAGGCTCATCCTGAACAATATACTCGCTTATGTGAAGGTTCTCTACTTCAGGGATGACCAGCTTCTCAATCTTTTGATCACGAATCCCTTCAAGCATGGTGACGTGTCCCTCTTCCATCCGCTCGAGATTCACAAGCAATTTCACTCGTTCAGTGAAATGGACCGATATCTGCAGTTCATGGTAGAACCGTACCGCTTCCTTCTCACGCTCTATAGCGTAATCAATAATCCGATCAAACTCTTCTCTATTCACCACGCCCCCTTATGTCAGCAGCTGATCGACCTCTGCTTTTTTCAACAGTATGCAGGGTGAAATCGCTGATTCTCAGACCAGTTTCTGTATGTCATTGCTGAGCTCAGTTAAATCTTCATCCCTGGGTATATATTTGATCTTCTTTTTCGGCAGCGTTTCGAATCCGCACTCCTGAAGTGTCTTGTCGATATGGTCGACACTCTGCCCCCCCCATCCGAATGAACCAAAAGCAAAGCCGATCCGGTTCTTCGGTGCGAGTCCCTTCATATAGGTAAGAAAGGATGCCACAGTGGGCAGCATATTGCTGTTGAGGGTTGAAGAGCCTACGCAGATATACTTCGCAGAGATAATATCGGTCATGATGTCAGAAATGTGGGTGTTTCTCAGGTTGTACATCTTGAGGTTGTAGCCTTTCTTTTCAAAGGCGTCGGCAATTGCATAGGCCATCTTCTCTGTGGAGTGCCACATGGTATCGTAGATGATCAGAGCCAGATCATCGGTTTCGTTGGATGACCATTTCTTGTATTCCCCGATGATATCGGCGATGCGTGACCGCCATATAAGCCCATGAGAGGGGCAAATCGTTTCAATATCCAGGCTCGACACTGCTTCCAGCGCCTTCTGTACCTGCGAAGAGTAGGGGAGCACGATGTTGGCGTAGTACTTTCGTGCCTCCTCCATGATGATGTCGAGGGAGTACTCATCATCGAAACGCTGTGAGGAGGCGAGATGCTGTCCGAATGCATCATTGGAGAAGATGATCTTCTCCTCAGGGCAGTAACTGACCATGTTGTCGGGCCAGTGCACCATGGTTGTGAGTACAAAGGTCAGCGTTCGCTTTCCTAAGCGAACTGCATCACCCGTTTTCACGACCCTGAAGTTCCAGTCTTCCATGTAGTGGGCCTTCAGACCCTTGAGACCGTTGGGTGAGGTGTATACATCGGCATTGGGGCAATACTTGATTATTTTCGGTAAACTCCCGGAGTGGTCCATCTCCACGTGGTTCGAAATGAGAACGTCGATCTTGGAGGGGTCGACTACCTGGGAGATACGTTCGAGCATCTCCTCGAACAGATAGTGCTTAACCGTATCGATGAGTGTTATTTTCTCATCCAGGATGAGATAGGCATTGTAGGTTGACCCCCTCTGGGTGAGGTAACCGTGGAAGTTGCGCAACTCCCAGTCGATTCCCCCCACCCAATAGATATCTTCCTTGATCTTGATGGGGTTCATGGATTATGCCTCCGGGTGAAATGCGTCCTTGTCAGCGCCGCATTCGGGGCATACCCAGTCATCGGGAAGATCAGTGAAAGCGGTTCCCGGTTCGATGCCGCTGTCAGGGTCCCCCGCTTCGGGATCATACACGTAACCGCATACTTCACAGACATACTTCTCCATTCTTTTCTCCTCTGTTTAGTAGTGTAAGCTATGCATACATTCTGCCCCGGTCACTCTTCGGGCAGTTCAATCTCCAGTATGTCGATGAGATCGCGCACTTCCAGGCGGAAGGGTGAGCCCTTCCCCTCGTAGAAACCATGATCACCAACCATGTGTATGTGCATATCGGTGAAGGTGATGTCTCGGTTTGATTCCAGATTCCTCACCTGTACATTCGTTTTTTGAATGAGACCGGGATGACCAAAGGGACATGCTAGCTTTCCACGAACCATGTCCACCCTGATTTCAAAATGAGGTGCCACACTGACAAAGTTCCCGAGCCCCTTTTTCCCGGCGTCTCTGAGCTCCCGCATCCTTTGCGCAATCTGTGTATGGGTCAGGTTCAACCGTTTGACCTTATCATCATCCGCTGTCAGTATGTCAATGAGGTTTCTGCTGTCTGTACCAAGAAATCCGTCACGGGTAATGACACCAGGTTTCATCTTTTCCTGTATTTCTCTCATCTGTACTGTCTGCTTCATAGGGTCAACCCCCATCCATATGGTGTACAGAATGCTTTGTATCACACATCATGCAAACTTGTCGTAATAGATATTGTCTTCGTGTATCCCATTCTTTGTCAGAACAGCTATCGCCGCATCAATCATGCCCGGGCTCCCGCAGAGGTAGGCTTCGGTATTCTCCCCTGAAGTAATATGCCGGTCAAGTACATCGGTAATAAGCCCTGTCTCACCCTTCCAGTTGTCCTCAGGAAGCGGTTCTGAGAGCGCGGGGATATATCTGAAATTTGCCAGCTTACTCTCAAGCTCTTTCATTTCGTCGACCAGGAAGAGATCGCGCACGGCACGTGCTCCAAAGAAGTAGAGAGTCTCACGTGGACTGTTGGTCTCCAGCATGTTGTAGAGCATGGATTTGACTGGCGCATTTCCCGATCCTCCTGCAATGAAGATAATCCGCGCATCGGTTTCATGTAGATGGAAGTCCCCATAAGGCCCGTTGATGGTGACCGTGTCGCCCTCCTTCAAGTGTTCAAATACGTAGGTGGTGCAGATCCCATTGGGAATAAGACGGATTTCGAGTTCCACTTCGTTAATCCGTGACGGCTGTGATGCCATGGAGTAGGCCCTGTATATCGACTCAGAGGTGAGTTCGTATTCCGGGACCTGAAACTGTACATACTGCCCAGCTTTGAATTTAATCTCGGAAGGCTCCCTGAGATGCAGATTCACCTGCTTTATGTCATAGGTCAGATCAACAAGGGAGGCTACTTCGCATTCATACTCCCTGACATTGAACAGCTCATCAGGGATCTGTATCGCAATATCCTTTTTTAACTTGAGCTGACAGGAAAGGCGGATATTCTCAGCCTTTTCCTCTTCGGATATCCATGGAAGTTCAGTGGGGAGATAATCTCCCACATCGGATGTGACTTTCACTTTGCACAATCCGCATGACCCGCGCCCGCCGCATGCTGAAGGGATGAATATCTTCTCCTCCATGAGCGAAGAGAGGAGCGGTCTGCCACCTTCAATGGTTACCTCTTTGTCATCGTTGATCTTGATCTGTACATCACCGTAGTTGGCGATTGTTGCGTCGGCAATTACCATGATGATGGCGAGCACTGTTGTGACAGCACTGATCGCACCAATGCCGATCAGTAGTTGTGGTATGAGAGCCATGGTGTACAGATTCTCCTCTTCTCAGGTGATCTTTATCATTCCCGAAAATCCCATGAATGCAAGGGCCATGATGCCTGCGATAATGAGCGTTATGCCGGCTCCAGATAACCCTTTTGGCACACGAGATCGGGCCATTTTTTGCCGTATCCCCGCCATGGCGATGATGGCGATTGTCCACCCGATACCGCTACCCATGCCGTAAAACACCGAGTTGATAAACGTGTAGTTGCGGATGACCATGAAAAGACTCGCACCGAGAATCGCACAGTTTACCGTAATGAGCGGGAGAAAAATACCAAGCGATGCGTAGAGCTTGTCCGATATACGTTCGATGACCATCTCCACCAGCTGTACGAAGGCGGCAATGATGACGATGAATACAATATACCGCAGATAGACGAGTCCAAGTGGTATGAGTATGTAATGATAGGCCAGCCAGTTGAGCATGCTTGTTGCGGTCATCACAAAAATCACTGCGCCGCCAAGGCCCTCCGAAGTGCTTACCTCACGTGAAACAGCGAGGAAAGAACACATACCCAGGTAGTTCGTCAGGAGGATGTTGTTGGTAAAGATCGCCGCAAAAAAGATGGCGTAGAATGCAATTCCTCCACTCATGAGCTTTCTCCTTCCTCCTTGTCACGTATCCCCTTGACAATCCAGATGAATATGGCGAGCATGAAAAATGCACCAGGGGCCATGACCATAATCGACCAATTTGTCCACCAGTCGCCGAGCAGGGGATAGCCCCAGATGGACCCCGACCCCATGATCTCTCTCAAAATCGCAATGACAATGAGCACGTATGAGTATCCAATCCCTGAAGCGATGCCGTCCATGAATGAAAGACCGGGAGGATTTGAAAGGGCAAACGCCTCAGCCCTTCCCATGATGATGCAGTTCGTGATGATGAGCCCCACGTAGGGTCCCAGCTGGCGTGAAACATCCGGTAGGAACGCCTTGAGCACGATGTCGACGATGATCACGTATGAGGCGATAATAAGCGTTTCGACCATCATTCGTATGCGCGAGGGCATGTATTTTCGAAGGAGCGAAACCGTCATATTTGAGAGAGCAGTGACGAAGATGAGCCCAACACACATGACCACCGTGTTTTTGAGCACGTTGGTCACCGCAAGGGTCGAACAGATGCCGAGCACCTGTGCAAACACAGGGTTGTTCGCTCCCAGATCATCCGCGAAAACTTTTTTTATCTTGAAACCTGCCATAGCGAGTACCTCTTGCAACCTTACTTTTTAGTAAATATTATTGAGATCCAACAATCTCCATACGTGCGTATTCCTGTGACGAGTTCATGATGTCCTGTATCGCACTGGTAGAGTACGATGCACCGGTTACAGCCTGGAACTGGTTTTCAGTGGTTGCGTCTCCTTCCGGTACCGTGTGGAGGGGAGGACGCTTCCCCCTGAACTGTTCCTTGAACCAGGCTTCACCGATTCTGCCACCAAGGCCGGGCGTCTCATTCTGATCGATGACCTCGAGCCCCCTGAATGATTCAAGATCCTTGTCGAATCCAACGCCTGCTGTAATCTCTCCCCAGAGACCAGCGCCTGTGCGGATAACAACGTAGCTTTCAACATTGGAAGAGCCGCTTTCAACCACCTCATAGTACATGACTCTTCCCGTGTCATCCTTGACCTCTGTGACGCGATTGTCAAAGGCCCTTTCAATTTCAACCGGATCGTCCGGAAGTTCTACACCTGCTGCATAGAGCACGGCCCGCTTCAACCGCAGCCTCTCGTTGAGAGCAATGGTATCCTTGGTAAAGGTATAGATGACTGTGGTGATTGAGATGAACACGAGGGTTATGATCAGCATAAAGACAACGGGTATGATTCTCTTTTTGGCAACCGATTCCTTCTTCATTTGCCGGCCCCTTTGCTCTTGGCCCGCTTGATATAGTAATCAATAATGGGGTTGAACATATTGCCCAGAAGGACGGCAAACATCACACCACCCGACCAGATGGCAAAGGTCCTGATGAGCACGGTCACAACTCCCACAAACGCACCGTAGATCCACCTTCCGGTGTTGGTCTGCGAGGCAGAGACCGGGTCGGTGGTCATGAACCAGGCACCCATCATGAAACCTCCACCGATAATGGCGCTGAGCGGATCGATCGCATTTCCTATACCGAAGATCCAGAACACTGTCTGGGGTATGAGCATGCCGAGAAAGGTGGAGAGTACAATACGCCAGTTTGCATACTTCCTGTAGGTAATGTATATGCCCCCCAGAAGGAGGAGAAGTGCACTGGTTTCGCCGAGGCAGCCTGCTTCGTTGCCGAGAAACATGGAAATCCTCGATACGTCAAGACGCTGGGTAATTCGCATCATAGGGGTGGCCGCAGTCACTGCATCGGCTGCATACTGAACGAATCCGCCTGCATCTCCGCCTATGTGGTTGACCCATGCTGCGGTCATGGGGCCGCCGAAACTTATATAGATGAATGCT
>Ga0255055_10002862_pt1 | contig 11886 bp, 12 predicted proteins | sample JV7_2_27_MG_FD_188633 | JGI IMG/M metagenome (GOLD analysis project Ga0255055, IMG submission 188633) | Seawater microbial communities from Jervis Inlet, British Columbia, Canada - JV7_2_27 | ecosystem: Environmental > Aquatic > Marine > Inlet | place: Canada: British Columbia | collected... | reverse complement strand
GTCCTTCGACATCCTGAGTTGCTCCTCCGCACGCTGGATGCTGCGCTCGGCCACCCGCACCAACTCGTTCGCCGCCACGGCGTTGAAGAACGCCTGCTTCGTCTGCAGGATGACGTTGAACTCCTGTGCAATCTCCGATGCCTCAGCACTGCGGTAATCGGCGCCCGCCGATCGGTTCTCGGCCAAGCGGCGGAAGCCTGAGAACAACGTCATCGAGGCATTGAGCCCTGCGGAGTATGAGCTGCCGCTCGGCGTGTAGGTGAGGCCGTCTGGGGTAGTCACCGGCTCCACCCCCCGCGTGCTGTACGACGAGCTGGTGCTGAGACTCGGAAGCCAATTCCCAATGGCGCTGCGCTTGCCGGCAGCCGCGTTCGTCACTTGCCCACGCGCTCGGACCATCTGAGGGTTTACCTGCAAGGCCCTCCGGATGGCGTCATCAAGTGACACTGTCTGTGGATCCTGTGCTTGGACGGTTCCCCCCGATACCAGGATCAGCCCAACCACGCCCAGTCCAATCGCCCTTCTAATCCCCTTCATTCTCACCTCTGCCCCCCCCGGCGCCTGCGCGAGCTGTCCGCACGTGCTTCGAGACGCTGGAGTTCCTCACGTTGTTCTTCGTTGAGTAGTGCGCCGATCTCAGTCTTCAGCTGCTGGCGCAGGCTGTCATACCGCGGTGCCATCTCGTGCCACATCTCTCGCATGGCGCCCTGGCGCCGCTCGAGGATCACCTCGACCGACTCGCGCTGCGCCGTCGTCAGGCCAAGGTCACGTTCGAGCCGCTCAGCATAGGACAGGCGTTCGTGGTCACGCCGTGGTTGTATTCCAGTATCGTCTTTCAGCGTGGCCCAGGCTGCGCCACCGACGGTCATGCCAAGCACGAACGTCGCGACCAGAAGCGCCACGGCCAGTGTTTTGGATCTGTTGAACATCTATCTCCCCCACGCCGCTGCGAGCACGACGTCCCAATCTGGTTCTTCCTGGCCGGCCATGAGCGCCGGGACGGATGGCTGGTCCATGTCAGACTGGAGCGGATCACCCAGTGTGGCCTCTGCGACTGCTCCGGTACGACCAACCCAGATTCCCAGGGAGAACGCGCCGAGCGCCAGGAGCAGCATGGCGGCGACGAGCCCTGGCCGGGCCCACTCGACGAGCACCGAAAACGTCTGTACCGGTGGTGCCTCGCCGTAGACGTGTTCGGAAGCGGCAACCACACCTCGGACGAACGGATCCTCGTCCTCCGGAGTCAGCAAATCACGAAGCACGTCACCAAGCTCAGTGTCGGGCTTGTGGTCGAATGGTGATGGATGGGACATCAGCTCTTTTCCCTCCATTCCTTCCAGTCTCCGAGTGCCTCTCGGAGCGCCCTTCGCGCGTGGAATACGTCCGATCGTGCCGTGCCTTCCGGTACTTTCAGAACCTCGCCTATCTCGCGATGCGTGTACCCCTCCACGTCAAACAGCACGACTGCCATCCGTTGCCGCTCTGGCAGGCCTCCTAGGGCTTTACGCAGCACTTCCCTGAAACGCTGACGGTCCGTCTCCACATCCGGTCCAGCCTCATGGGTCGCCAGTACTGGCGATAGGGGCTGAGCCTCCCGGACCCGTCTTCGCCGCCGCCGATCACCGGCAGCGTTGGCCACGATCCTCATCAGCCAAGGCCCAAACGGCCGCTCCGGGTCGAACCGCCCCAGGTGCTTCAGCGCCGACAGGAATCCGTCCTGTGCAGCATCGTCGGCGTCGTCAGGATCGCCGAGGATCGTCCTCGCCAACCTCCGTGCGGGAGCAGCGTACCTCGCGACGAGCTCCCCAAAGGCCTCTCGGTCCCCCGCTTGGGCGAGTGCCGCGAGCTCGGCGTCCTGCATATGTGTCATACGCGCAGCGCAGGGCTCACGTTGACCCCAGATGCTGCTGCATCATGCAGCTCCCAGCCCCAGCCGGTCTTCGATTGGACGCAGGGCCTCGATCACGAACTGCACGTGCTCATCGAACGGCACACCCAATTCCTCAGCACCCTGCTGCATTTCCTCGCGGTTCACAGCCCGGGCGAACCCCTTGTCTTTGATCTTCTTCTTGACGCTCTTGACCTTGAGATCTGCCAGGCTCCGAGAGGGGCGGACCAGCGCACAGGCGATGAGGAAGCCACAGAGTTCATCCACCGCAAACAGGGCCTTAGCCATCAGGGATTCGCGAGGAACGCCAGTGTAGGAGGCGTGACCGAGAATGGCCTGGAGTATGGGCTCGGGCAGCCCCTTTTCCCGAAGCACGCCTACACCGAACGACGGATGCTCCTCCGTCGGTGAACGAGCGTCGTTGGGGTAGCGCTCGTAGTCGAAGTCATGCAACAGGCCAACAACCCCCCACTCCTCCTCGTCCTCCCCGTACTTACCGGCGTAGGCCCGTATCGCAGCCTCGACCGCGTACATGTGCTTCCGGAGGGCGTCCGACTCTGTGTACTCGTGCATCAATGCCAGCGCTTCGTCGCGTGTCATTCTCTCATCTCCACCGTTCACACGTTGGCCCAGCGTTCCCGCCACCGTTCCAGCACCACCACCGCCCAGAGTGCCCGGGCATGGTTGGCTTGGCCGCTTCGGTGCTCGAAAAGTAGTCGGCCCAGGGCTCCAGCGTTCACGACCGTTGCGGCGCGCAAACGCTCTGGGGAGAGCAGCCGATCGACCTCCGCCCTCAGGCCCTCGTTGATCCATGCCCCGATCGGCACGCTGAGGCCTCGCTTCCTACGATGGACCACGCTGCGGGGGAGTCGTTTCTCGGCAACTTTCTTGAGAAGCCACTTGGTCTTGAGGCCCCTGATCTTGAGACAGGGGTCGAGCGCCAAACCAAAGGCCGTGACCTCTCGATCCAAGTACGGTGAGCGCGCTTCGAGAGAGGCCAGCATGGTGGCGCGATCCACCTTTGCCAGCAGGTTGTCTGGGAGATAGGTGCGATAGTCGAACAACATCGCCTGCCGAAGCGGGTCGAGTTCCGACCCAACCCATGCCGGCTCCCTGCTCGCGGGCGAGTCTGCTGAGACGTCAGCCGGAAGGCCAGTCCCGAACCAAGCGATGTGCCGGCCGAGCACATCCTTGTCAGCGTGTGCCACGAAGCGTTTGAGGAGGAATTCCAAAGGGACCTTGGATTGCGACAGGGGCAGAAAGTCGGCGAGTGAAGCGAGGGCGGATCGTATCGGGCGTGGCAGCCGGTTGAATCGCGGCGCCATGGCGTGCCCGAGGTACGTGGGGTACCCACCGAACAGCTCGTCGGCTCCCTCACCGCTCAGTACGGCCCCCACATGCTCGCGGGCAGCACGAGCAAGCAGGAATGTCGGCAGGATGGCTGGATCGGCGATCGGTTCTGCTACGTGCTCGGTCACATGGTCGAGTGCCTCCGTCAGCGACTGCCCATTGGCGGCGACCTCGAAGTGCCGGCTTCCGACGAGGTCGGCAAGCCGGGCCGCGTGAGAGCGTTCGTCGAATGAGGCTTCGGGAAAGCCGACGGCAAACGTGCGGAGCGCTCCTCGTGGCATGGCTTCCGCGGCGATGGAGGCGAGGAGTGCTGAGTCCACGCCCCCACTCGTAAAGACACCAACGGGGACGTCTGCCTGGGTTTGTTTCCGGACGGATTTCACGAGCAGTTGTTCCAGCTGCAACTCGGCGGCTCCGACCTCCATCGGCTCGACGGTGATGTTCTCGGGCTCCCAGTATCGCTTCCGATCTTGGCCCTGTTCGGTGATGGCGAGGGTTGTCCCGGCCTCCACTTTGTGAATGGCTCGGAACATCGTGCGCGGCTCCCTGACATACCCGAGGCGCAGGTAATCGCTCAGGGCATGGTGGCTGAGGGCGCGGTCTAGTTCCGGGTGCTCGAGCAGCGCCTGAACCTCAGACGCAAACCACACCTCCCCGTCCGACTGTGCGTAGAATAGTGGTTTCTCCCCCGCCCGATCTCGCGCAAGGACGAGTTGCCGTTTCCTGCCATCCCACACGGCCACCGCGTACATCCCGTCGACTTCAGCGAATCCCTTGGCTCCCAGCTCCAAGTACAGCGGAAGAAGTGTCTCGACGTCAGAGTTCGAGCGAAACGGGTAGGTGGAGTAGCGACGCCGAAGCTCCCCAGCGTTGTAGATGGCGCCGTTGCAGCTGAGCCAAACGCGTGAGCTGGGGTCCGTGAACGGCTGGGCTCCTTCCGGACGGATGTCGGTGATGCGGAGGCGCTCGGTTCCGAGCGCCACATCGGGTTCGATCACGAGAAGGTGATCGTCCGGGCCACGGTGACGCAGCGCGTGGCCCATGGCATCGAGGGCATCCGGTAATCGGAGCCTGCCTCGGAAGGACACCATACCGTAGATGCCGCACACAGCTAGTCTGGACTCCCTGCCGTCCCGCTGTTCGGCCGTTCTGCCGTCGCCAGCCGTCCTCCACCGCACGGCCCGTACACCGCGTACTTCCGCGTTGCCACCATCAGGGGAAGGACCCCCTCGAGAAATGCCATGGAAGCTACGTCGTCCGTTCTCGCGACGAACACCCTCGATTTCGTGCAGCTGGTTACCGCTTCACGCCACCAATCGGCGTCACGCAGTGTTGTGCCCGGTGCGTTTCTCCACGCGTCGATATCCTGAATGAGGTAGTTGCTCGTCAGCTCCGAGCCGTCAGCCGTCGAGAGTGTGATCGTGCGCTCGGCATAGAACGGGAGCGATAGGGGAAGGGCCTGTACGCCCACGATCTCGGCTAGGTCGCCGCCGTCGTTTCGAATGGCGTCGGCGAGATCCTGTGCCGAGCGATCGTGCCCGATCGCGCGCATCAGATCCGCACTCGCAAAGGGGATGGTGGCCACTGGCAAAGAAAGCGCGAAGAGAACAGCCCCCCGATGAGCTGCTCCGCCCCACGCAAGCACAGCCGCAGCGCAGCATGAAACACCAAGGACCGTCGCGGTCATCGGAATCGCCAAGGCAACCTCGGTGCTTGCAGGTACCCACCCGGAGATTCGTGTTTGGGCCAGAAGGAAGAAGACGCCCAGAAGGGCCAAACCAAGCGCTGCTGCTCTGACGCCCGGAAGCCGCCCACGGACGTCGGTCCAAAGGGCACTTACCAAGAGCCCGATGGCAGGTACCAGTGGGAGTACGTACTGGGGTCGTTTGGATTGGGAGAGCGTAAAGAAGACGAGTGGAACGACGATCCACGATAGGAGGAAGACCAGCCGCCTGTCCACCTCAATGCCCGACCGCTCTCTCCTAGACCGCCACCTCTCTAATCCGCCAGATATCAGGACGATTGACCATGGCAGGGCCGCGGCCGGCAGGATTACCAGGAAGTACCAGAATGGGCCCGTGCGCTTCAGCGCGGTCGTCGTCAGGCGATCCGCTGTTTCTGTCATGAATACGTACTCCAGGAATCCTGGAACCTCGCGCGAAATCGCAAACACCCAGGGAAGTACGATCGCTACAAACAGGAGGATCGAGATAGGATCGGCCAGGGCTCTTGCCCGTCGTTGCCATATCGCGTAGGGAAGTACGATCATGAATGGAAGCGCGAGGGCGATCGGGCCCTTGGTCAGCACGCCCAGTCCCAGCGCGGTCCACGCAACCGCGCGATACCACGGGGCACGACTGCTGTTCTCCTCGACTGCCAGATAGCACCCCACGACTGCCAACACCACCCACAGCATGAGAGCGCTGTCGAAAATGACAGTTCGGGAGTAGGCCAATGTGAACGGTGTCGCGGCAGTGGCCACTGTGGCCGTCCAGGCAGCCTCCGGTCCAAGGAGCCTGTGAGCGAACAAGCCAACGACGAGAAGTGAGGCCACTGTGAACGCAAGGGATGGGAGGCGTGCTGCCAGAACCGTGGGTCCCAGAGCCTCCATGGCGAGCCCGCCAGCGGCGAAGTAGAGCGCAGGCTTGTCTACATAGGGGAGGCCATTGAGGTGCGGCAACACGTAGTCGTTCGTGACCGCCATCTCACGGGAGACTTCAGCGTTCCGGCCCTCATCTGGATCGAGGAGAGGGTATCCATCGAGATTGTAGACGAGTCCCATAGCGACAACGAGTACAGTTGCCGCGAACCAGAGCCAGTAGCGGGCGTGATTCAGCGAGGCCACACGACGAGTTACAGCCCTTCCGGCGCCTGGCGGGATGCCGGGTTCGGACCGAGTGCTGCCGTGATGGGGATCTCCGTGCTGAGGTCTTCGTCAACGACGATCTGGAACCTGTACTTCCCAGCTCTTGGAAATGGGATGTCGAAAGCGAGAATGGCTCCGGCTGCGATCTCGAGCACTCCGGCCGGCGGCTCGGAGAAGTTCACGGTGCCGTCACCGTTGATGAGTTCGTTCTCTTCCTCGTCCACGAGGCGGATCCGGACCTTGTGCTCACCGATCTCGGTACGACGCCCCTTGAGGTGCAGGACGAGGTGGGCCCGTGGGTGCACTGCGGGGAACTGTCCCACCCAGATGTGGGAGAAGATCCCCATGATGGAGAGCTTCCCGTGCTGGTCGATGATGGCGTAGTCACAAACTGTCGCGAGGTCTATTTGCATTTCCCGTCCTGTGTCATGCTCTGGCTGTCGCCCTGCCGCCTACTGGCGATTGAACCGTGCCAGTGTGGAGGAAAGCTCCCCGGACGTTGCGGCGGGCTTCGCGCACTGCATTCCCGCACAAACGTAGGCCCGTGGAGTAGTCCCGTCGAGCATGGAGCGTAGCGCCTGGGGCAGCCGATCTGTTGGTGCGTCTGGCTCGAGCCACTGGACGACCTTGCGAGGTCGGTATACCGCCCTCGCCGTGCGGAGGAGTGCCCGAGTCTTATCGTCGTCTGGGCCCACAACGACGACGTGCGTCACCGGCATCAGAGCCCAGTCAAATGCTCGCAAGAGCGTTGCACCGAAGATCGAAAGGCGGTTGACGCCCCCGGCGAACGTCTCGAGCAGCTCATCGCGTCGCACTGTCCAGCTGGCATCTCCACTCAGCTCCGCGAGACGGGCGAGTACTATTGCGGCAACACCGTTTGGTGACGGTGTGGGCGAATCCTCGATGGGAATGATCTCCTGAGTTAGGAATCCCTGCCCTCCACGCTCTCGTCGCGTATCGAGTAGGCCGCCCGAGTCACCGCGGTAGCTGCTCCAGACGAGGTCCATGAGCTTCGTGGCACGCTCCAGCCACTTCGTGTCACCGGTGGCCTCGTAGGCATCGACAGCGGCACTTGCGACCTGTACCTGGTCGTCGAGAATGTCGGCTACACTGCTGCCGATAGCGCGCCCGACTCCTTCCTCGAGGTTGGATGGGGCCGCTTCGCTGAAGAGCCTGTCGAGTGTGTCTAGCGCGTGACGTTCGAGAGCAGGGCGATCCAATACGGCCGAAGCTGCCAGCACCGCGGAGGCCATCATCGCATTCCACGCCGAATAGATGGTCGGATCGATGAAAGGCGGGACGCGCGCAAGTCGCGCTTCACGGAGCTTCTGCTTGCCGACAGAGAGAAGCTCAGTGGTCTCCTCCTCTGTCCTGCCCAAGGCCGCTGCGATCTGCTCGACCGTGTGATTCACCCACAGCACGTTCTTCTGTGGGTTGTGGTGCATCTCGCCGGCCTCGTCGATCTCATAGTGGCGAGACAACACCTCGAATTCATCTGGTGAAACGACTGCACGAACCTCGTTCGGTGTCCACGTGAAGTAGTCGCCGTCGTCCCCGGGCTCGACGTCCGCGTCCTGTGAGGCGTAGTAGCCACCCTTGGGATCGGACATGGTCGAGATGAGCCACTCGAGCAGTTCGTCAATGACGGCTAGATAGACCCGTCTCTCCTGCCCCTCGACGTCAACAGCCATCGCCGACGCTGCGTGCACATAGACCCGCAGGAGTTCTGCGTTGTCATACAGCATCTTCTCGAAATGCGGAACGATCCAGCGTGCATCGACCGTATAGCGATGGAACCCACCTGCGAGGTGATCACGAACCCCACCTCGCGCCATGCCATCCAACGTGCGGTGTACGATTTCGAGCTGCCCCGGCTCACCGGTGTCAAACCAACGTGTGAGCAGGAAGTCACAGGCCCCCGGGTGAGGGAACTTTGGCTGACTTCCGAATCCCCCGTTGCGGGAATCAAACATGCGGGACATCGATTCCGCTCCGGCGGTCAGGATGTCTGACGACAACTTGCCTCGTTCCGATGTCTTCTTGGCGCTTCCAGACAGATGTCGAGTGATCTCCGAAGCTTGCTTGGCGACCTGCTCAGCATCGTCTCGAAACACTCGAGCCAAGCTCGTCAACACGTCGCGGAATCCCGGGCGTCCCCCCATCCCAACGGGAGGGAAGTAGGTCCCTCCGTAGAACACTTCACCGCCAGGAGTGAGGAAGGCGGTGAGCGGCCAGCCGCCTTGTCCCGTGAGGGCTTGGATCGCCCGCTGGTACCGGGCGTCAACGTCCGGGCGCTCGTCACGATCGACCTTGATGCAAACCCATTCTCGGTTGAGGATCTCCGCGACCTCCAGATCCTCGTACGACTCGTGGTCCATTACATGGCACCAGTGGCACCACACCGCACCGATGTCGAGCAGAACAGGCCTGTTCTGGCTGCGCGCGCGCTCAAACGGTTCCGGTCCCCAGGAATACCACTCGACAGGTTGATCCTTGGCAGATCGGAGATACGCGGATTGCTCGTTCTCGAGTCTTGAGGGCATACGATCAGTTCGTCATGGCAGTGATTCCGCGGCTACGAGGCTGACGGACACAGTTCATTGACCGGACAGATCTCACACTTTGGCTTGCGAGCGGGGCAGACCTGGCGGCCGTGGAGGATCAGAAGATGAGAGAAGACTGTCCAGTCCCTCTTAGGCACTATCTTCACGAGATCTTGCTCAATCCTCACGGGATCGGCCTTTGTGGTGAGTTTGAGCCGGTTCGCAATGCGTCTGACGTGCGTATCGACGACAATTCCCTCGTCGATATGAAAGGCGTTGCCAAGGACGACATTGGCCGTCTTCCTCCCCACTCCCGGCAGGGCCGTGAGCTCGTCCATCGACGCCGGTACTTTACCCTCATGCTGCTCAACCAGAGCTTGGGCCATACCGATGATTGACTTTGTCTTGTTGCGGAAGAACCCGGTGGACTTGATCTCCTGCTCGAAGACCTCGGGATTCGCATTCGCGTAGTCCTCGGCCGATCGGTACTTCTTGAAGAGATCTTCGGTCACGATGTTGACCCGAGCATCCGTACACTGCGCGCTCAGGATCGTGGCGACCAACAGCTCCAGTGGGTCGGCGTGCTCGAGTGCAGTCTTGGCCTGCGGGTACTGCTTCTTGAGCTTCCGAATGATGGGGGTGATGCGCTGTTTAGCGTCTCTGGTCGAAGCCATCAGTCTATCACTCACCACTCACTGCCCGTAGCGCCAACTGCGCCAGCAGCAGCACGTCGGCCTCTGACACCAGCGACTTGAGGCCTGCCGTGTCGCCTCCCTCGAGCACGGGAGCGAACGGGGGTGTGCGAGCCTCCGCGGCTGCGAGCGAGAAATCTTCGCCTCGAGCCGTGAGCCAGACCTGACTGAAACCCGGCCGATCCGCTCGCAGGCCAAGCACGACCAAGATCAAGAACTCGCGGCGATGGGCACCCTCCGCAAGGAACAGCCCATCAACCGGTTCGTGTGGTTGCCCTGGCTCGATTTGGGCCCAGAACCACTGCTCCGGAAGTTGGATATAGCACGCTCCGTCTGGAACCGTGATGGTGCGGTCACGCTCTGGAGCCTCGAACGATGCTTCGAGCCGTTGGCGGTCGACTGGAAGGACCGACTGTCCGGTGTCCCAAAACCGAAAGGCCACGTACAAACCGGCCAGATACTCCGCCGCCGCCTCGGGCTCTGTTTCCAGTGCCTCGGGGGATTCCAGCTCGTCCAAGAGGCGCTGGACGGTTCCCAACGATGCGAACTGAGGCAGATCCGCCGTGTCCTTGAGCTGGCTCGATGCGTCGTCCCGGATCTCAGGAAAATGCCGAGTGGCAAATGTGGCAAAGGCGTGTTCGAAGGGGTTGGTGCGACTCATGATTGCCTCGGCAGGAACTCATCCAGAATCCGCACGAAGGCGTCAAAGTCCTCGATGTGGGGCACGTGGCCCACGTCATTGAGGATCTCGAGTTCCGCGGCGCATAGGAGATCTGCCACATGCTCAGCTGTCTCCAAAGGAATGGGGTCGTGTCGGCCGTGGATCACCAGTGCCGGGACGCACAGCTCGCCCAACTCGTCGAGTTCTGTCCCCAGGTCAGAGGCGACCACGCTGTCCCACACTGCCCGCTGCGTTCGTCCCGTGACGCGGAACGGCGTCAGGTCGCTCGCCCGTGCCGGGTCCCTGAAGTAGCCGGCCACGGAAAGCTCGAACGCCTGCTTTCTGTAGGCGTCCACATCATGGCTCTTGAGCCCGGATTCCTGTAGTTCTTTGCGTGCGTGGACGACGTCTGGGTGAGCCATCTTCTCGGCGAATCGACGTTGGAATTCGTTACGGTGTTCCGTGGTCGGGGGAGCTGGGGAGATCAGTGCCAGCCGCCCCACCTGCTCCGGATATGTCGCGGCATGGAGGAGAGCGAGGAGGCCGCCCCAGGAGTATCCGAGAATCGTCGTTGGTGCCAGCGCCCAACGGTCAATCAATGCGGCCAGGTCCTCCACATGCTCCCGCCAACCCACAGACACATCGCGCGCAACCGGTGAGCGCCCGCCACCCCGTTGATCGTAATAGCGGAGGCGACGCCCCAGTGCCAGAGCGTCGAACTGCGGCAGTAGGTAGTCATGGTGCGCACCAGGACCGCCGTGCAGGACGATGACATCTGGTCCATCACCGACGATCCGAGTGTGAAGGCTGACGCCGTTGACTTCGATGGAGTCTTCGACGACGGAGGGGGGCCGGTCAGGACTCACAGCAGAACCGCGAGAGCATCGGCCACCTCGCGCACAGCGCTCTCCTCGGCCTCCCCGAACGCGTCTGGGATGTCGCTATCGATCGCGATCTCGCCGAGGATCTGCTCGTGCAGCCGAATCATGACGACCAGGTCTGATTTGACGGCCTGACCCACCGGCACCGAGGTGATATCCCTTGGGTGACCCGCAGAGGCTTCCAACTCGAGGCTGCCTCCCCGAACTGCGTACATGTAGACGCCGGCGTACGGAGCGCCGACCTCTTGAATCCTGGTTGCGGCCACTTGCAGGAGTTCCTGCCGGGATACATCCCGGCAGAATGCTCCGTGCAATGCCTTGATGATGGGGTCCGGTCGAAGGACCGTGCTAGCCATCTACTGGAACGTGGCCTCCGTCTCCATACGCTCTCCGTCTCGAATGAAGACGATCGTCACCGTCTGACCGGTCTTGTAGGTCGTGAGGGCTGCCTGCAGCCCGTAGATGTCCTTCACCTCGAGTTCGCCGATCTGTACGATCACGTCACCACCCTGGAGGCCTGCCTCTTCGGCGGCGGAACCCGGAGTCACACCACGCAAGCGGAATCCGTCTGACTCGCCTCCGAAATCAGGGATTGTCCCGAGGGAGGCTCGCTCGCCGGTGGCGATCTGAGGTTTCGGCACGCTCGCATACGTCAGGTGTGCGGACTCGGTCGCGAAGGACCATCCAAGATCTGCTGCAAATCGAGTGATCTTCGCGATCCCGTCGGGACTGATCTTGTCCCAATCATCATTGGGATTGTGATAGTCGCTGTGGGTGTTGGTGTAGAGATGCAGGACCGGAATCGCCTCGGCGTAGAAGACGTAGTGGTCACTGGCTCCCCACGGGTCCTTCTGCTTGCTGATGGTGAAGCCGTAGTCAGCATTCGTAGCGTCGATGATTTGCTCGAGTTCCGAGGCGGAGGCGGTCCCACCGATGATGAGACTGTCTCCCTTCAAGCGACCGACCATGTCGAAGTTCACCATGGCCACAGTGGAGTCGTTCGGG
>Ga0255055_10002861_pt1 | contig 11887 bp, 18 predicted proteins | sample JV7_2_27_MG_FD_188633 | JGI IMG/M metagenome (GOLD analysis project Ga0255055, IMG submission 188633) | Seawater microbial communities from Jervis Inlet, British Columbia, Canada - JV7_2_27 | ecosystem: Environmental > Aquatic > Marine > Inlet | place: Canada: British Columbia | collected... | reverse complement strand
AACTGGGAATGAGTTATGGTACGTCCCACACCAGGGAGGTGGAGTTTACCAGACGGTTCATTGATTGCGTGCCCTGCGCCGAACTGGCCATGGTCTGCAACACGGGAACCGAGTCCACCATGCTGGCCTGGCGCCTTATGCGGGCTGCCACCAACAAGCCCATGATTGCCAAGTTCGAAGGCTGCTACCACGGATGGCATGATTACGCCCAGTGGAGTGTGGCCCTGGATCAGGACAACATGGGACCTGCGGAGCGCCCGCAGATGACACCCGGGTGTGCCGGTATCCCCGACGGCGCCAGGGACACCGTGCTCCTGCTGCCCTTTAACGATAATGCATTCCGGATGATCGAGGAACACGCGCATGAACTGGCGGGAGTGGCGATAGAACCGGTTCTCGGTACCGGCATGCTGACCGTTGACAAGGCATTTTTGCAGAAATTGCGGGAAGTGACCCAAAAAGCCGGCGTGCTGTTACATTTCGATGAAGTGATTACCGGGTTCCGGCTGGCCCTGGGCGGCTCTCAGGAGTTAACCGGGGTGCTGCCGGATGTAGCCACCTACGGCAAAATCGTCGGCGGCGGACTTCCCATCGGCGCCCTCGGGTGTTCCAAAGAGATGGTGGCCATCGCCCAGAAAACCGATGACGGTTTTTCCGCTGCGGGTACCTTCAGCGGCAATCCCATGACCCTGACCACGGGCGCGGCTACGTTGAAATACCTTCAGGAAAATCGTCATTTATATGATGACATGATGGCCAAAGGCGAATTTCTTCGTAGCGGTTTTAATGATTTTACCGCATCCAACGGCTACCCCTTCTGCATGACCGGCATCGGATCGATGTTTCAGATTCATGCCAAAGCCGAGCTGCCGGTCATCCCCCGGGATTTACCGGGCCAGGACGAGCAGGCGCTGGGAGAGCTTCAACTGCATTTCCGGTTAAACAATGTGCTGGTGCCCTGGATGCATCTGGCCTTTTTCTCCACCGCCCACAGTCAGGAAGACCTCGAAGAGATGCTGCGGGCTTTCAAGGCTTCCGTGGCGGCGGTAATGAGTTCTGGGAAATAATATCTGAATCTTGCATCTATTGTAAAATTCAGGCTACAAGCCTTCTAAAATAAAATGGAGATGGATACTATCAAAAAAAATCCTGAAACTTCCGCATCAGTGAAATCATACAAACCGACTACAGCCCAACAACTTCCAAAGTTTGCTGGAATTAAAACCTATATGCGCCTGCCCCATTGCCGAACAACGCAAGGGATTGATTTTGCCGTGGTGGGCGTTCCCTGGGACGGTGCGACATCATACCGAACCGGCCAGCGCATGGCGCCCGATGCCATTCGCAGAGTTTCGGTGACATTGAGACCGTATAACCCTGTACTGGATATCGGGATATTTGAGTATTGTTCCGGGGTGGATTACGGCGACCTATCGGTTGTTCCCGGATACATCGAGGAAACCTATTCAAAAATCGAAACGGAACTTGTCCCCCTTGTTGAGGCTGGGGTGATTCCCGTCATGATGGGAGGCGATCATTCCATAACTTTGCCGGAGCTCAGGGCTATCGCCAAGATCAATGGCCCGGTTGCCCTGGTGCACTTTGACTCTCACACCGATACCAACGATCAATATTTCGGCCAACCCTATTATCATGGTTCCCCGTTTCGAAGGGCGGTTGAAGAAAATATTCTTCTCCCCGATCATTCTATTCAAGTGGGGATCCGTGGTTCGGTTTACTCAAAAGATGCCTACCACGATTCCAGGTCTTTAGGGTTTGAGGTCGCCACCATGGCTGATATTCGGCAGACGGGCATATCAGCACTGATTGAACGCATTCGGGGCCGGGTAGGGCATGCCAAGGTTTTTGTGACCTTTGACATTGATGTCGTGGATCCTGCCTTTGCTCCAGGTACGGGAACGCCGGAAGTGGGAGGCTTTACCAGCGCAGAGGCTATTGACTTGATACATGGGCTAAAGGGGTTGAATTTTGTCGGGTTTGATGTCGTTGAAGTTCTACCTGACTATGATACAGCAGAACTCACCGCCCTAATGGCCGCCAGCATAATTTACGAATTCCTGTCATTAATTTCACTAAACAAGAGGAGTTCTAAGCTGAAAACGATTTGATTATTGCAAATACCACGAGTTTGAGTGCGGTTATATCCTAAAAAATGAAGGAAACATACAGGAAACAAATCTCAACAAAATAAAGAATTTAAGCAGTATAAATTATCAATTGCGTATCGAAATCCATAATTTTGCCCAATTGTGGATGTCAGCTATGTCATTCAAGATGTGTTTTATAACTATCAATAAAAAGGGAACTTTTCCCAGAATTCTTCGTCGTTTTTTTGCCAGTTGGGGCCGAATTTTTTTTCGAAGAAGGATGCCATCCGGCCGTACCAGGTGGTCCAGGGGTTTTTGCCCTGTTGTTTGGCTTTAAGAATATCTTCCAGAAATGATACGATGTTGATCATTTCTTCTTTGGGCAAATAAGCGGCGGCGCCTTCCTTGTATGAGCGGACGACATTGTCGGGGCTTAAAGCGTGGGCCGTCAACATGATGGCAGTGATGTTGCGGCCAACGGCAATGTCCAGCAGCTCATAGCCCTCAACCCCCATAATGTCTAAAACCGCCATGTCGAAATGCCGGGATTCCATGTAATCTTTGGCAGCTTTGAAGTTGGTGCATTTGACAACCTCACACATCGGCAGCAAATCTTCCAGGGTGTCGAGAATATCCGGTTCGTCATCAACCAGCAATAATTTTTTTCCGTCCATTAAGCTATTTTCCGCCATATTCAATCTCCATTTCTAATATTATAAGCATCCTGTGGATTAATACCTATACTAAGGCTTTTTTGAAATGTATCAAGTGAGAGTAACAAGCACGGATACTTCCATTTATATGTGCCGTTTGCCGGCGGCATTGCGGTCAATTTTCAAACCAAATAGATATCTTAATATATTTATCCGCACAAAGATGGTGATGCCAAAATCGAGTTGGTTGTTTTTTACGTGCCACCAGCCTTCATCAAAGAATCTGCCGCAATGAAATAAAAACACCATCAGCATGGCAAATACACGCAGCCAGTCGATGGCTAAATCCCTTTGCGGTATTCTGGCGTTCATGTTTTATCGCGGATGGAGGCCGCTCCCACAGTATTCATACTTGCCAGCTTTCAATTCTATTCAAATGCACAGGCATCCCTGAACTGCGCCCCAACCCTGCCGGCGGAAACTGCCATTACAACGGATTGCACCGCACCAATTTCCTCATCTGTCAGTCCTTCTTCCCTGGCTACACCAAGGTAGTTCTCCATTCATGGATAACAACCGATGGCCATGGCGGATGCCAGATGAAGCATCAGCGTGGTTTTAGGCCCCAGAACCTCATTGAACCGGGCGGAATCGTAAAATTTGTTATAGGCGTTCTTTTGTTTCTCGGGCAGCATCGCATTTCTCCTTTCAGTCAGGTTATCCTGTTCGCCCGTCAGCCCGTGGTTGCCGGCCTACCGGCAACTCCTTGTGTCCAACGGGAGTAACCGGCTAACGGGCTAACCGGCAAACCTCAGAATCTAATCGACATGCAAGTCAACCCCCCATCCATCTTGCGCACCTCACTGGTTTCCAGTTCGATTATTTTAAATCCCAGCGCCTCAAGTTTTTTGCGCGTGCCGGGATAACCCCGGGGGATTAAAAGATGGTCATTGATAAACAGGGTGTTGGCGGCATAGGATTCGGTCCTGTCCACGACGATGGTGTCATATCCCTTTAGCTGCTCATGGCCGGTAAAATCCTCGGTGACGAGCAGTGTGTTTTTCCCGACATAGTTGACACTGGATTTAAAGTGCAGTCCGGCACCCACCGCGACCGTGGTCCAGGTATAGCCGTAGCCTTCTAAAATTCGGCCAAGCTGGTCGGCACCTTCCGGATTGGTTCGTTCGGATACTCCGATAAAAAAATGCTCGCCCACCTGAAGAACATCTCCGCCGTCCACGGTTCCGGGTGCCTGAATGTTTTCAGTTTTGCGATACCTGGCCAGGACGGGGGCAATGGTTTTTTCTTCGCCTTTGCGGGCTTCTGCCCCCGGATTCGTGATGACCGCCACATGGGCTGCTACCACAGCTGTATCTTCGACAAAATAGGCATCGGGATGATTTGGCAGCGCATCGAGCAGGATCACTTTAAGGCCGATAGATGATTTCAGGGTGTTTATATAGGCTTCATGCTGTTTGACGAGAATCTCGTAGTTGGGAGGATCATCGTTTACGGCCGTGGTGAGGCCCTGTGCAAAATTTGGTCCCGGTTTTCGGGCAATGGCGCGGGTAAACATTATTTGGTTCTCTTTTCCTTTCCGGGCGGTTTTACAAACCCCCATGGAGCGAAGACGCTCACCGGCATGTTAATTGTTATTTGTTATCAGCCCAGCCCCTGGGCGATTTTGGTTGGTCGGCCCTCATCTTTGGGCCAGTTGCGCACGATTTGCAAGATTTCTCTGACATAGGCGCACTCACAAGATGCTTGACAGGGTTGGAGATTATCGTCATGGAGGCAATATCCGGGACATGCCTCAGATTCGGTTAGACGTTGGGAAAACACCGGGCCGTCATAGAGGTCCTTGAAAAGGCCGGCGGGAATAGCAATTGTAGATTGACAGGTCAGATGGTTGAAAAGAAAGTAACCTAACTCAAGCTCCCCGAAATTAACCTGATAACCAATGAGTTCGAGCTTACTGTCCTGCAGAACTTCATCTCGGGAAAACCAGGGCCTGTCGCAACAGGTACATTTTTTAAACAATTGCATGATTTCCTCAATCCATCTTGCAAAAATGATAAGATTAAATTTTGGATGCATCAGTTCAGATGGAGGTCGAACCGATGCGTACTGTACAATTAATTATCAGCCATTTTCATCTTTGTCAGATGCCATTCAATACCGGTAATATCCTTAAGTCGCTGGGGGGTAATGAGCGCAGCGCCGTCCTTTGTTCCGGTGCCTTTCGATTGGGGCCCGGCACAGGCAAGCACTGATAGTAGGCCAAAAACAGTCATAACGGTTGCATACAGTTTCATCTTGGCAAAATATCCGAAATCCCAAATCCCAAATCAGATGCTACCCTTCAAATACCGCTGTCTTTTCTCCTCCGGAAACTTTTCAATAGCGTATCGCAGCATGGTACGCGGCATTTTTTTGTAAAGGGCTTTCAAATATTTTTCCTCAATCTTCAGATCACGATTTCCGATTTCGCGCAGCATCCAGCCGGTTGCCTTGTGAATCAAGTCATGCCGATCGGCAAGCAGCATGTTGGAGATTTTTAGCGTTTCCGAAAACTCATGGCGTCTGATAAAATAAAACGTTGATATGATCGCGATTCTTCGCTCCCACAACGCTTTCGATTGGGCCAGGCGATACAGCGGTGCCTTGTTTTTATCTAACAGGTAAGCACCCACGATGTGTTCCGCTGAGGCATCGACCAGATCCCAGTTATTGATAAATTCGGTGGATTTCAGGTACAGATCGTAGGTATCCTTTTTTACGTCATCATCGCCGTTTTTAAAAATACGAACAAATAGCAAAATTGCAAGTAGTCGTTCTTCATGGATTGGAGATCGGAGCAGGATTTCTACTTCGCTCGCCGGTAAATCTTTAAACTCCTTTACCAGCTTTCTGAGCACCGGCACCCGAATGCCAATAAAAATATCTCCTTGGCCGTATTCGCCGGGACCGGTTTTAAAAAATCTTTGACTGATCGCGGCATGCTCTGGATTACCTAGTTTTTTCAGCCGCTTCTGAACATCTCGCGCCTTCAAGAGTCTCAATTTTTTATATTCCTCATTCCGCATTCCCAATTCCGACTTCGATTCATTCCTTCTATACGACGAGCGCCGCCATGTCGCGGCCGAACAGCCCGATACGGTCTGAAGGATTTACAGTTACATTTAAATCCCAGTTGTAGGGGTTTCCTCGTACCTGTCGATAACCGACCATTGAGGCCATGCCGGACCGGGCAGCCAGTAGTTTAGAATTGAAAAAAATAGAATAAATCTCATCAACGGGTATATCCAACCGAGCTAAAAGCTTATCTAAAGTTTCTTCCGGTTCAGGAGAGATCCGGATGACATTGTCGCTGTCGGTCGGGATGTCCTGTGCATAGCGGCGCAGTTTTCCATATATGCGGATATCAACCATAAATATTCCTCTGGATCCAGTGCTTGTTTTTTGTGATTTAGTGGCAGGTTCTATAGAGCTTGCATGTTCGCGGTTCTCCTTGCAGCTATTCGTGGTGAACTACAGTGATATCGCTATTTTGGAACTGCCACTTTTACCGTTTCCCCTCCATATTTGTGAACCGAGTCATGGGCCCGGACGGTGACTTCCGTAATGGATTCAGGAATTTTCACGTCGGACAGGCTGCGGGTGAAAGGCTGTTCATCGACATGGGGATGGTAGAGCGTGCGGGTGCCGAGAACTGTGCCGTCGGGCGCTACCACATCCCACTTGTCGGCATAATGGTCCCAGCCTTCATCTTCGTGATGCACCGTCACCTTAAAATAATAAGTATTTTCGCCCGTGTGCTTAATATCTACCTCAATAACATCTGCTTCGCCGGCATACACGGCCGTGGATATAAGCAGCATACCGGTGCAAAGGATATTAGATAATTTCATGATTCATTACCGTGTTTTTGAGTTGTCTAACCACCACAAAATCCATGGCTCTCAGTTCGTTGTAAGGAAGAAGTAAACCAAAGTGTTTATTTTCTGCATGACTCTCCGGTTTCATCGCGTTTCGCATACAACCTGACACCTGATCCGCCGGCGGAACACCCGAAACCTATAAATCCGGGAATTTAACACTCAAAAGTGGAGCAAATATAGATTGATATTATAGCCATATTCCAGGCATTTTCCGCTATCCCCGAATTTATTACTTGGCCGGTAAAGTTTTAGCAAGCTTTTTGGCTTTATCCAGCCAATCCTTCAGGTCCTTATCGTTTTGGTACCCTTTTTTTGCCACCATAACCCATCCCTTCATGGGTTTGCCGGTGATATCAAACTGGCCAGTTATCGGCCAGCGGCTGGGTTAATCCACCGAACCTTTGAACCCTGAACCTCTGAACCTTTTTTTAAACAATCAGAAAAAGATGTCTATTACCCTCCCATCCGAAGCCTGACATATTCCGAATCCACCGGCGGAAAATCCGATAATGATATCTGTCAAATGAAATCGGCATTGCATAATATTACCCCGATTGCCGGCTAATACAGCATCCGCGTTTCCGTCAAACATTTCTACAGCTTCATAGCTCACATTGCTGCTCGTTGCATCGGATTCGGCCCGGGTGCTATCCGTACCTCTTTCAACACGGCCCTCAAAATGCTCTCCGTCGGGCAGCACCACCGTTATGTTGGCAGTACCGATTTTGGAACCCGAATAGTTAAACGACACTCTCCGGGCATTGTTTCGCACAATACCCTGCAGGGTACCCGAACAAGCCGTCAAGACTACAAAGATTATGGCCATTGCAACGCAGATACATTTTGGGATCATTGTCTAATCCTTTCTAAGAGAAACGCCAACTGCGTTTGGAATCGGCCAGGAGAACCATGAATTGGCACTTTTGTTGAGATCTATTTCAGAGTGACCGACAAACTCATACTCACGTCCGCCGGATTTGATATACAATTGGGCTTGGGGTCCGCCTTCCGTATACATCGCCCGGGCAATTTGAAGTGGAAGTCCCTGGAGAATGTTGATCAGGTCATGGGTGCTGTACGGTGAGCCGACATGGATAAACAGCACCCTGTCTTCTCTATCCATGCCGATCGCCACGGTACTCCATTTTTTGGGTTGTTGGCGCCATACGTTTTTTCCTTTGCAGGAAATCATGCGGATACTCTGGACCAGGGTCCCGTATTTGTTTTTCCAGGTTTTAAAGTCTTCACACTGGCGGTCAATTATTTTTACCTGCGGAGCACCAGGGCTGGTTCGGTCAAAGGCAAGGATGGTCATATCTTTAGAAAGCCTTGGGTTGTTTACATGGGTTTTGGTGCGCATCAGTGACACGCTGGTTTTGTAATCGGCCTGAAACATACTCGCGTTTATGGCAGCGACCAGCCCATTTTGGAGGCACCATTGTTTGGCGGACAGAGAACGGCCTTTTTTAGAAACAGAGGCGTTGAGCAATTTTAATTCATAGCGGGAGGGATCAATCCTTAAAACCCGAATCTTTGAATCTCCGATTTCAGCGGGCTGCGGGGCATCAAAAATGCCCAGTTCAAGCCCATCGGCGAGCTTTTCCCACCCGGTTACTGAACTGGCAGCAGTTTTCCTGGACTGCTGATCGGCTCCGGCAGCTGTCAGGGTTATTGCAATCAAAGTGCAACTTAAAATTGCTGTCGCAATGAGTCTCATAATTGAGGTTAATTATTCAAATTTTTTTCAAATAATTTCGCTAATTCGCCAAGTTCATCGGCTCCGGTTGCATAAAAATTTCCAAGTCGTTCAATTTGACCGGGTGTGGGTATCCGCACACCTCTTTCCAGTTCACTTAATCGGGATTGAGGAATACCGACTCTCTGGCAAGCTTCCTTCACGCTCAGTCCGAGTTCAGTTCTCAAGTTAATTAATTTTTCTCCGAATTCGCTCATTTTAGATCTCCTTCCAGATACGTAATATTGATCCTGTCGCTTGCGTTTTTAAGCTTTTTGGGGCCGACCACCGTCCAAGTGTGGCGAAGCCCCGCTTTATTTCTTTATAAAACATCTGACGGCCAGTTGTAAAGTGCCAAGACAGCTGAAAATTAAACGTCTCGGAATTTCTACAACTGAATGAAACTACTGGGTATTTTTGAGGCATGAGTTTTTGCCTCAATCATTCCATCATTCCAATCGCACGACTTGGAGGCTCTCGACAGGTTGGGGCGAAGCCCCTAACTTGATCTCGGAGTCTAAAAACTTCTTGAAAGCAACCAGCGGTTCCTGTAAAGTTTGATATTTCTCTTTATTCTCTGTATAAAAAGGAGAATCCCCATGACGGACGAAAAGCATAACACAGATAATCCTGCCGCAAAGAATCAGGTGACCGAGGACAATCTCAATGCCAAAATCGGCGTTTTAACCAGACGTGAAGTTGAAGCCCGTATACTGGCACCGATGCTTGATGCAATGGGGAATACTTTCGGGCGCGAAAGAGTACTGGAAGTGTTGCGTGAGACAATCGTCAGGATTGCCAAAAAGCAAGGCGCTGAGCTCGCCGGATATATGGGTGGCGTCACGCTTCAGCATTTTGCAGAGTCACTGAGGGATTGGACCAGGGACGATGCGCTGGAGATCGACGTGATCGAACAGACCGAGGAGACTTTTTCTTTTAATGTGACCCGCTGCCGTTATGCCGAGCTTTATGAAAAACTGGGAATTCGCGAGCTTGGTTCGGCGTTGTCGTGTGCCCGCGATTATGCTTTGATTGAAGGTTTTAATCCAGATGTTTCGCTAAAAAGGACCCAGACAATCATGGAGGGTGCAACCCACTGCGATTTTCGCTACTGTCTTAAAAAATAGGATTTTAATCCTTCAGACTATCAGCTATCAGCTATGAACTATCAGCTAATATTTATGTTGAGGTAATGTAATGAGATATTTTTTAATTTTATTCCTTTTATCACCGGCCCTGGCCTTGGCCCAATCCGAATTGGTTACCGGGGCAGCCACCCCCCGGGAAGTCTATGAAAAAGTGGCGGAAGCGGCCCTTTTTCTGTCAACGACCGGGGAAGGGGGATTGAAGGAATTTCAGAGCCCCACGGGTAGGTTCGTCTGGAAGAATACCCATGTGGCGGTCACAAAGTGTATCGATAATTATTGTCTGCCCAGTCCCAAAGACAGGGATGTCGGATTAAATATGGCGAAAATGAAATGCTATAAAACCGGCAAATTCTATATTATAGAACTGTGTAACGAAGCCATGTATAGTCCCCAAGGGGCGTGGATAGAACACTGGTATCCGAAACCGGGATTCAAAAAACCCCAGCGAAAAGTAAGCTTCATGATGCCGGCTTCCAATACACCCTACCAGGTGGTATCCGATATTTATAACGATTCGGCGACGCTGGAGGAGTTGAATAAGATTTCGAAATGACTTCTGAAAGCAGCAGGACGTTAAAATATAAATAGAGAACGGAAAAATATATGTTTGGATTTGGAAAATCTGAAAACCTAAAAAATTTTGAGCTAATTACTGAGGGTATGGAGGACAGAAACGAAACAAGGGCCACCTCAAGTTCCGTATATACCCTCTGGAAGTTGTTTAATGCTAAATACAAAAGTATTCAAAATTGGCTGAAAAGCCAAGATAATCAAGTTGAGTGGCTCAATTTTCTTGGTGATTTGGCTAAAGATCAATTAGAAAAAGAGATGGAGGAAGATCTGCAATTTGGTACTACATCCGGTGTTTATCTCACTTATTATTTCTTTAAGGCGGTATCATTAAATGAAGGTGCAAAAGCCATAAATGCTATGTCAGATTCTATGGATCTGTTAAATCAAATCGGTTACAAAATACACAAAGAAAGGAACAAAACCTAACAAAGTAATAGTATCAGAAAAGTGTGAGCTGCCGTTAAGGCAGTATGAAGGATGCAAAAAAAAGAGGACTAAATGAATCCAGTGATGCAATTACTCCAGTCCCACTGTTCCATTCGAAAATTCACAGATAAACCGGTAGATGATGGCATGATTCATGATATTGTTCGATGTGGCCAGGCCGCAGCTACCTCCAGCAACCTCCAGGCCACCACGGTGATCCGTGTCCGGAAAGCTGAAACGCGACGTGAAATTGCCCGGGTGGCCGGGGATCAGAAATATGTCACCACCGCTGGGGCTTTTCTGGTGTTCTGTGCCGATCTCAACCGATCCCGGCGGGCCTGTGTGATGCAGGGCGGTGATTTTGTCCCGGGAATGACCGAGCACTTCATCATTGCCACCGTTGATGTGGCCCTGTTTGCCCAAAACTGTGCCGTCGCCGCGGAATCATCGGGTTTAGGCATCTGCTACATCGGCGGTATCCGCAATGATCCGGAGAGGGTGAGTGCGCTTCTGAATTTACCGGATCAGGTCTATCCTGTTTTTGGGTTCTGCCTCGGATATCCGGCCCAGGACCCTGAAGTCAAACCGCGTTTACCCCTCCCCGTGGTACTGAAGGAAGATCGGTATCAAAATTCAGATGATACGGAGGGTATTCTGGCGTATGATGAACAACTACGGAATTATTACCGAACCCGCACGGGCGGCACCAAAGATAGCTGCTGGACCCAGGAGATGAAGGCCCTGGTGGGTAAAGAATCCCGTCCCCACATGCGGGGATTTCTGAAATCCCGAGGCTTTACCATGAAATGACAATGCACCGACATCAAAGGCTTCGTTCCAGGTTAATGGTTTTGGAGGGGCTAAATTGGTTCGCGCTAAAGAAATGTATCATTCTGGAATCATTCCAGTCGACCAGGGTGTTTATTTTTTGAACGCCGAGTTTTCTCAAATGATCCATAAATTCATTAATCAACTGCTCACCGATACCCTTATGCTGGTAATTGGGATCAACGCCGATGGTATCCAGGGTTGCTTCTTCCTGGAAAATACCATATTCTCCCAGATAGAGTTCCCCCATTACAAACCCCACCACCGTTCCATCTTCTTGCTCTGCCACAAGCGATGCGGGTAAATAATCTCTGGATTTAAAAAGCTTTTCAAACTTCATTTCATAGTACTCCGGCCGGGAAGCCTTGAGTACTTTCTCGTCAATCCCAACCACAGCGTCAAAATCGTCAGCCTTCATGAGTCTAATTTTAATGGTGCTCTCGTTCATGGGGCCTCCTTTCTCTTTAGCATCATA
>Ga0255055_10002860_pt1 | contig 11888 bp, 7 predicted proteins | sample JV7_2_27_MG_FD_188633 | JGI IMG/M metagenome (GOLD analysis project Ga0255055, IMG submission 188633) | Seawater microbial communities from Jervis Inlet, British Columbia, Canada - JV7_2_27 | ecosystem: Environmental > Aquatic > Marine > Inlet | place: Canada: British Columbia | collected... | reverse complement strand
AATAACTGATTTTACCGAAAAGAAGAAACTATTTTTTAATCAACTTTAACTATACAAGGCATTTTGCAATTTTAGGCATTTCTTTGGGGAACTTGATTTTTGCACAAAAAGATCTTGCCCCAAAATGCGCAAAAATAACAATTAAGAGACTATTATTTTGAAAGGATATCTTTATGAAACTGGCAGTCAGCGGTAAAGGCGGTGTCGGAAAAACAACCTTTTCCGCATTGATGATTCGAACCTTCAATGAAGAAGGCAAACGCGTACTGGCCATCGATGCGGACCCAGATGCCAATCTGGCTGCCGGGCTGGGCATTGCGGATGCCGATAAAATCGTGCCGATATCTGAAATGGAAGATCTTGTATTTGAAAGAACCGGCGCCAAACCCGGCAGCATCGGCGGTTATTTTAAGCTCAATCCCAAAGTGGACGATTTGCCGGATGCGCTGTCGGTGAGCTTTGAACAGATCAAGCTGATGCTGCTGGGCGGCATAAAAAAGGGCGGATCCGGCTGTATCTGTCCGGAAAGTGCTCTGCTCAGGGCCTTGATCATGCATATCGTGCTGGCACGCGATGAAGTCGTGGTCATGGATATGGAGGCCGGCATCGAGCACCTGGGCCGGGCAACGGCAAAGGCGGTCGACAAACTTATCGTGGTGGTTGAGCCGGGCCGGCGCAGCATCGACACCGCCGAGCATATCCGCAAGCTGGCCGGAGAAATCGGGTTGAACCACATTGTCGTTGTCGGCAATAAGGTCCGCAACCCAAAAGACGAAACCTTTTTAAAAACCCACTTAGACGATTTTGAATTCCTTGGCTTTCTGCCATATGATGAGGCCCTGATCGAAGCGGATCTCAATGGGGTCTCACCTTTTGATGTAGATTCGCCGTCAAAAGCTCAGGTAAAGTCTATGATCTCCAAACTCTAATGGCAAAACGCAGAAGACATTCCTTCCGGCCAAAGCATTATCCCCGCAAGAAACCCAAAAAAACCCATTTAAAACCGGGTGCCGATGCCGGGCTCCGTAAAATCTTTAGCGAAATCGGCGTACCGCAAAATCCGCCGTTCACGCCCGATCCCTTTCAAACCGAAGCCCTGGCGGCAATTGAACACAGCGACTGCCTGGTGACGGCGCCGACCGGTGCCGGAAAGACCTGGATCGCCGAACGCGCGATTGCCCGGATTCATGCCGCCAATGGAAAATCCTGGTATGCCTGCCCGCTAAAAGCGCTTAGCAATGCCAAACACGCTGAATTTTCAGCGATTTTCGGTCGGCAACATGTCGGTATCCTAACCGGCGACCGCAAAGAAAACCCGGATGCGCCAATTATTGTGGGAACCACCGAAATCCTGCGAAATCAACTTTATGATGCCATGCACCGGGGCGAATTGCTGGCGACTGATTTTGTGGTTCTGGATGAAGCCCATTTTCTTGGGGATGCAGACCGAGGGGTAGTCTGGGAAGAGATTATGATTTATCTGCCCGAACGTATTCCGCTTTTATTGCTTTCAGCGACCATCGGCAACGCCGATCAAATTGCCGGCTGGCTATCTTCGATTCGGTCATCGCGCTGCACGGTCATCAAAGAAACTAAAAGACCGGTCCAGCTGGTTCCTCTTTTTCTGCATCCTTCCGGAACGCTGCTGCCGTTAACCGAGCGCCCAAAGACCGCCGCTAAAGAAACAATATCTAAAAAGGTTAATCGTTTTTTAAAATCAAAACACACAAGGCAACGACGGCTAACACGCGACCTGCCCCCATTTGACCAGGTTTTGCGTGTGTTAAAAAAATTTCACCTACTACCGGCTCTATTTTTTCTAAAATCACGTGCAGATTGTGACCGGGCCCTGGAGTTGTGTCGCACCGGGCAGCTGGTGGAACATGATCGCAAGGCCAGGCTTCAGGAACGGATTGAACCATACGCTTATCAAAGCCATCATATCTTTAACCACCGCCAACGCTGGTTCCTTGAAAACCTGGCGATCGGATCCCACCATGCCGGTCAGCTGCCGGCCTGGAAATTGATTCTGGAACGATTGATGACCGCAGGTCTGCTGGATGCGGTGTTTGCCACATCCACCGTAGCGGCCGGCGTGAATTTTCCGGCGCGCTCCGTGGTATTTTTGAATTCAGACCGGTTTGACGGAAGCCAGTTTCTGCCGCTGGACGCCACCGAGTTCCATCAGATGACCGGCCGGGCCGGTCGCAGAGGCATGGATAATATTGGTTTCGCGCTGCTGCTGCCTAACAAATTCATGGATGTCCGCCTGATGGCAAGGCTTTTTCACTCAACGGCTTCGGATGTCACCAGCCAGATCAGAATAAATTTTTCCATGGTGCTGAATTTACTGCTGTCGCACAATCCGGATCAAATAAAAGATTTGTTCAAGCGGTCGTTTGCAGCGTATTTAACCCGCAAAGGCAGCCAACAGAGCCTGTGGAATGATTTTTTGCGGCATCTGCATTTTCTCCAGGAAACCGGTTATGTTACCGCCGAGGGTGAGCTTACCGCGGACGGAAAATGGGCCAGCCAGCTGCGGGTTGACCAGCCGCTTTTGATTGCAGAAAGTTTCCGTCTCGGCATCCTGCCCATATCCGAACCGGGTCTTCTGGCAGCCATCATCTCTGCGTTTGTCAACGAACGCGAATCCGACACGAAAATGCCCAAAAAAAGGGTGCCCAAACCGCTGATAAATGAATTCTACCGGGTAGTCAAGAGCCTGAGGCCTTTTGCCTCGCAGATGCTTGACCAGGGATTTGAAGCGCGCCCCTTATTTTTACGACCGGTTATTGCCATTTACGCCTGGGCCATCGGGGAACCATGGGAAAAAGTGGGTTCCCTGGCCGAAATGGAGGAAGGGGATCTGGTGATGCTGATCCTCAGAACCGCCGACAATCTGCGACACATCCGCGGACTCAAACAGGTCTTTCCCGAAGCTGCCGAAACGGCCGCCAGATCGATTGATCTGATATTACGGGAACCGGTGGTCTATGAAATTTAGGTGTCAGGTGTCAGTAAAAAAATGACGGGGGATAGAAAACAGACGTCAGATAGGTGGTGTCAGTGTTCAGGTGTCAGTCTTTGGCTCGGAGGGCCTAATTGTTGGCCTTGAAGTTTACATGCTGGAAACGGCTCCAGAGAGGTTGAAAGTTTCGGAATGACACGAATTGCCCTGACACCTGAACACTGACACCTTACTTTGGGGCGATAATCCCTTGAATCTTTTCGGACAGCTGGTTTATGTTGAACGGTTTTTGAATAAAGTCATCACAGCCGCGCTTTAGAATCTCAGAGGCCTGACCGTTGATGCTGTAACCGCTTGAGAGCAGTACCTTAATATCGGGATTAATTTCCTTTAAATGGTCAAAGGTTTCACCACCGCCCATCCCGGGCATAATCATGTCCATGATGACCAGATCAATTTTAGCGGCGTTTTTCTTATATAATTTGATCGCGTCCTGCCCGCTTCTGGCCGTAAGGACTTTATAACCCAGTTCCTGTAACAGTTCCTCAGCGACTTTAATAATCATCTCCTCATCATCAATCAGCAGAATAGTCCCGATACCCTTGGAAACCGTAGAGATGGGCTCGCTTTTTTCTTGCGGCACCTCTCTGCCGGATGCCGGCAGATAAATTGTAAAGGTGGTACCCAGATCCGTTTCGCTGTAAACGTTTATATAGCCCCCGTGGCTCTTTATAACCCCGTAAACAGATGCCAGCCCCAGACCCGTGCCCCGTCCCATTTCTTTGGTGGTAAAAAAAGGTTCAAAAATCCGTTGTTTGGTTTCATTGTCGATACCGCTGCCCGTATCCGTCACGGTTATCTTGGTGTAATTTCCGGTCTCGACCTTGTAGGGTTTATCATTTTTAAAATTGGCACCCAGGATCACATTTTCAGTTTTCAAGTACAGGTCGCCGCCTTCCGGCATAGCCTGCCAGGCGTTTACGTAAAGATTTAAAAGCGCCTGCTCGATCTGCCCCCGATCGACTTCCACTGTCCAGATATCCGGCATCAGATCCGTATGAATTCGGACTTCCTTCTTGGTGCGACCGAACATGGATGAGGACTTGTCGATGACGTCATTTAAATCCGTGGCAATCGCATGATATTTGCCTCTACGGGCAAAGCCCAGCAGTTGGCGGGTCAACTCCGTGCCGCTCTCCACATAGGTTTCGATATTTTTTATCCTCTCATAGTTTGGATGACTGCTTTCGGTTTTCAAGCGCATGAGGGAAGCATTTCCCTGAATCCCCATGAGAATATTATTGAAGTCATGGGCAATGCCTCCCGCCAGGGTGCCGATGGATTCCATTTTCTGGGCCTGCTGGACCTGGATTTCAAACTTTCTTTTTTCCGTTTCAGCATCTTTTCTCTCGGACACATCCCGCAAAACGCCCCTGAACCCGACCGGATTCCCATTCGATTTTCGCATAAGGGAAGCCGTTAGCTCCAGGGCTAATCCTTCGCCGTCTTTTCCAACGGCATCGTAGCCTGTTACCCGAATCGGCTCACCGGTTTTTTGGACCTGGACATAGATCTGGTCCATCTTCTGAATCGTGGCCGGGGAGGTAAATTCTCTGGTATTTTTACCCGTCATTTCGTCAGGGGTATATCCCAGCATTTTACATAAGGGATCATTGAAAAAAGTAAGGTTTCTATCAAGATCGATTTCAAAGTGGCCTTCTTCAACACTTTCAACGATCGTGCGATACTTCAGCTCGCTTTCCTTTAGAGCCTCATCCGCCAGACGGCGTTTGTTAAAGGTATATTGATAATGGGACGTAAAAATTGCAAAAAGGCATAACACCAGCAAGCGCGTAAATATTTCAAATTTGTTCGGCCCAAGCAAATGCTGAATAAAATTGGCTTCGGGTTTCAAAAAGAAATACATAAAAGATTCGCAAACCCAATAAAAGGCAGCCAGTCCGATTCCGGTAACGACCATCGATTCCATGATAGGGGTTTGCTTTTTAAACTTAAATTTCATTCGGACAGCTTCTCTTTCTCTGTGATGCAAAAGCACGGGTGCCGATCAAAGCCCCATCTGCTAAAAGGTTCCAGATTTCGGGTACTTGAAGGTTTCAGGTGTCCCTCCTTCGCCTTCAAGGCTTTCCGACTTCGTTAAAACTTCGACGGGACAGGACGGCGGGCAAGCAGGCTACTGGTTTCTGGTTTCTGGCAGCCGCAGAGGGCTGCCCTACGCTCCGGTTTTCATCTGTCCTCTGACCTCTGACATCTGTCTTCTGTTATTTAACCTCTGAAGCTTGGACCTTGAACCCTGAACCTTTGAACCATTATCCATCTAACCCTTTAATTTTATAACTAATGCTATTACCTGTCAAATAAAATACATACAGTCTGTCGTAACCTCCCGTAAATTCAGCAATTCACACGATAAAAAATCATAGATGTCCGATAGATAGGCATGCAGCGCAACGGTACCGTAAAGCGGTTCAATATGAATTGCATTTTAACTGAATTTTCGATATTCTATGAAAATGCGAGCAATAATAACCATCTTAACAATTATCGGGATTGTGGCACTTCTGACAGGGCCCGTTATCGGAGCCAATGAAGAGGACTGGGTTGATAAGGGACTTAAACTTATCAGCCAGCAGCGATATGATGAGGCCATTAAAGCATTCTCAACCGCCATCGAAATTATACCCCGGGACTATCAGGCCTATAATTACAGAGGAGTTACCCGGGCGCTAAAAGGTGATTTTGACAAGGCCATTGCCGATTATAATAAAGCGCTTAAAATCCGGCCTCGCTATGCCGAAGCATATAATAATCGTGGCTTTGCGCACACCCAAAAAGGAGATTTGCAGCGGGCGCTTAATGACCACAGCCGAGCCCTGGAAATTAATCCATTTTTGGTTGATGCATACAATAATAAAGCCTGGATATTGGCCACCGCGGTCGATAAACGCTACCGCAACGGTGCCAAGGCTATCATGCTGGCGCAAAAATCAGTCGAGCTCAAACCGAACGTTGCATCTCTGGACACGCTGGCAGCTGCGTATGCAGCGGCCGGCAACTTCGAATTGGCCGTCGAAACCCAAAAGAAGGCCATTCAAACGCTGCTGCTGGCGAATCAAACTTCAGAAGTGCCTAAATACATGCCCCACCTGAAAAGCTACCGCTCTCAACAATCTTTGCTGATCAACTACTCCGTTGCGCATAAAGTTTCCAAGACCGAGAATTCAAAGATTTCGCTAAAAACGAAAACCAGAAAAAAACCAACGCATCCGCCTAAAGAAGAAAAAATAGTCACAGGGCCGCAAACAAAAAAAGCCGTTACGGCCACCAAAACAAAAACGTTGCCTTCACCCTCCGCGCCCTTGCCTTATACGATTCAAGTCAGCGCATTTCGGGATCTGCGGAAATCAAATCAGGTGGCCAAGAAATTATTGACAAAAGGCGACCAAGCCTTTACCTGCCCGGTTCAAATTTCCGGTAAAGGAAAATGGCATCGGGTGTACATCGGATACTACAAGACCTATGAAGAGGCCAAGATCACTGCCGCCGGGCTGAAAAAAAGAAATTTTCGCTATGTGAACATCGCCAAAAAACCCTATGCGGTTCAGGTCGGCCTTGCAGATTCCGAAAAAGAAGTTCAAAAACTTAAATCCAGACTTCAAGCCAAAGGATATTTGGCTTACAGCCTTCCGGCTGGAGCCAAGCAAAGCCAGACCCGAATTCTGGTCGGAGCTTACGAAAGCAAAAAAGCAGCCGCAGCCTTTACGGACCAGCTCAAGAAAGATGGCTTTAATCCCAAAATAGATCTGAGATAGAGCGTTTGTCAGAATAACGTTCCGATAGCAGTGGTTTTTTGAATCTTTTTTGAGTTATTAATAACGGCAAATCAACAGATGAAATCCCACCAAGATTTCTCAGATTTCCCCGCTAAATATGAGACCTGGCTCCTGCTGTTTTTAGGGGGTTTGGTTTTTCTAATATATGCCAGCACATTAACCGGCCCGTTTATTTTTGATGACAAACACAACATCCAGCAAAACCCGCATATCCGTCTTGAGCGCTTAAGCCCCGGCGGCATTGCAAAAGCCGCTTTGCAAAGCCCCGCCAAACATCGGCCGGTGGCAAACATTAGCCTTGCCCTGAACTACTATTTTCACCGCTATAACCCTGTGGGCTATCACTTCGTCAACATCCTGATTCATATCATAAATGGGACCCTGCTCTATCTATTTGCAAAAGCAACGTTGCTCACACCGGCATTGAAAACGGATTATGACCGCTTTGCAGCCGGTTGGATACCCGTGTTTACAGCGTTTATCTGGGCTCTGCATCCGTTACAGACACAGTCGGTCAGTTATATTGTGCAACGAATGAATGGTCTGGCTACTTTGTTTTATCTGTTGTGTCTGTGGTTTTATGCAAAATACCGCCTGTCTGAAGGCACTAAGCGCTCGTCCTGGCTGCTGGTCGGGTGCGCAGCAAGCGGCGTGCTGGCTTTCGGGTCCAAGGAGATTGCGGCCTCTCTGCCGGTTTTTATCATCCTATATGAATGGTATTTTTTTCAAGGTTTGCGCCCCACTTGGTTCAAAAAAATGATGCCTTTTATTGCCGGCGCATTCATGCTGTTCGTTATCCTTTCATTGCTGTTCCTGGGCACGGACCCGCTGGGCCGAATAACGGCTGACTATGCGCATCGCAGCCTCACGGTCGCTCAGCGCGTGCTGACCGAATTTCGGGTGGTCATCTTTTATCTCAGCCTCCTCATCTGGCCGCATCCGTCCCGGCTGAATCTGGATCATGAATTTATGATTTCAAATTCTCTGATCGACCCGGTCACAACGCTGTTTTCACTTGCAGCGATTGCGGGCGCTGTTGGTGCGGCGATTTATTTTGCAAAAAAAGCCCCGCTGATTTCGTTCTGCATCCTGTGGTTTTTCGGCAATCTGGTTATTGAATCATCGGTCATCGGCCTGGAAATTATTTTCGAGCACCGCACCTATCTGCCTTCTTTGATGCTGATTTTTATGCTTGTCAGCCTGGCCTTTAAATATATGAAGCCCCGTCAGCTCTGTATCCCTGTTTTATGTATCCTGGTGGCGGTTGGAACTCTCTGGACGTATCAACGCAACAGGGTCTGGGGAGATGCGATTACCCTCTGGCAGGATTGCGTGGCCAAGTCTCCCAACAAAGCCCGTCCGTATAACAATCTGGGCGTTGCGCTCGCCTATGCCGGCCAATCGGATGCAGCCATTGATAATTACTATGCTGCCCTCAAAATCAACCCCGATTATGGGAACGCTCACTATAACCTGGGGTCTATTTTAGCCCGAAAGGGCCATCTCAAAAGCGGGATTGCGCACATGACCAAAGCCCTGGAGCTGGAGCCAAACAACTATGAAGCCCACAACAACCTGGGTATTGCCCTGCTCATCCGGGGAGAGCCTCAAAAAGCTGCCACCCACTTTCGAAAAGCGTTGGAAATCAATGCAAACTATGCCAGTGCCCATAACAATCTGGGCATTGCGATGAGACGGCAGCATAACTTGTCGGAGGCCATTTTTCATTTTCAAGAAGCCCTTCGACTCGATCCCACAAACGCCGAAGCCCACAACAACTTGGGAATTGCCTACCGCGACCAGGACAAATTTGAAGCTGCCCAGCAGCACTTCACCAAAGCCCTGCGCATCAGCCCTGGCTATGAGGCTGCCCGCAAAAATTACGATAAAAATCAGAGGAATTTAAAATAAAAAAGCCGGCCAGGATTGGCCGGCTTTTTTAGTGGTGCCGGAGGTCGGAATCGAACCGACATGGATGCAAGATCCGCTGGATTTTGAGTCCGATATAAGCCATATTAACAAGGCCAATAATTTCAATAAGTATTCTGATTTTATTGGCTTTTTTATTGCTCAAGTAGTTGGGAAATGTTAGGGTTTTTTAGTAAAAATAGGCACAGTGGGCACAATTTAGGCACAATTTTCTAAAATAAAGCCCCGATCATTTTGGTCGGGGTTTTTTATTGCCATTTGATGATATCTGCAATATTGCTGAATTGCATGTATTCTCAATGTATCAGTAGTTGGACAACCTTTGATTTTCTCTGCAATAACCCCTTATTTCAACAATATTTGACTTAAATCCGTCAAATCAGCTCTGCGATCCTCCTAATTTTTCCTCCTCTTTGGATGGTGATCTGCTGAGAGAAATTAAAATACTTGCAGCACAGTTAGATTTGCGCCAAAATGATCTCATTGAAGAAACGATCCAAGATCTAATAAAAAAATACAAACACTAAGAACCCAAGTTCCTAATTTTATTTTTTATTAAGATCTCTTGCTACCAAATGTGTTTAAGAAAGATCAAACTATTAATTAAATATGTATCTTGGCCATTATAATTTGAACCTGAAGCCATTTGAGATGAGCCCGGATCCTCGGTTTCTATGGCTGGGCGAAAAGCACAAAGAGGCTTTAGCTGCGCTTGAATACGGAATACTTGAGAGCAAGGGATTTTTGGTTCTGACCGGCGACGCGGGTACCGGAAAGACGGTCCTGATAAACGGCCTGTTAATATCAAAGCGGGTCAAGGCGATCATTGCCACCATCCCGGATCCGGATCTGGAAATTCTGGATTTTTTTAATTTCCTTTCTGAAGAATTTCAGATGAAAAAAACCTTTGAGAGTAAAGGCAGCTTTCTGATCGAACTTAAGAATTTTCTGTACGAAGTGTATCAATCGGAAGGAAAGGTGTTGTTAATCATTGACGAGAGCCAGCGCCTTAACCACGAACTTCTAGAACAGATTCGTATTTTATCAAATATTGAACTCAATGATAGAAAGCTGATAAACATTTTTTTCGTAGGACAAAGTGAATTCAATGAAATATTACGGGAGGAGCGCAACGTCGCGGTCCGAAAAAGGCTTGCGGTCAGCTACAACCTGGAGCCTTTGGACCGCAAAGAAACCGAAACCTATATCGATCATCGCCTTAATATTGCCGGGGCCGCCGAAAACCTGTTCACTCCTGATGCCATGCGTGACATTTTTTTCTTTTCGGGGGGTATTCCGCGTTTAATCAATATCACATGTGATCATGCCCTGCTGATTGGTTATTCAAAAGAGTTAAAACAGATAGATGACGGCGTAATTGCAGAGTGCAGGAGAGACCTCCAGATATTAAGTGACACGGATAAACACCAGGAGAGAAATGAGCGCTTTGAGGAGAATCAAGAAATATTTGAAATTAGCGAGCCTCCTGATGAAGCTCAAGACAGCAAAAGGGTCTGGCTATATGCAAGTTTCATCCTGGCTTTTATCATTACCGGGTATCTAGTGTTTAATTTCGGGTGGAGAAACCCATCGGTTGTCAATATAAGAGAAAAAATCCTTTCCCTGAAAAACAGTGGTTCAGAAAAAGAAAGTCCCAAATCAGAAGATGTCACCAAAAGTGATGTTGATAACGAAAAAGCTTCGGAAAAGGATCAAAAGCCATCAACGACAGATCAGGAAAAATTGGATGAAACGAGTGAAAAAACTGCTTTATCCGAGATTGAAGGTGACAAGCAGACGGCGGATTCAGCATACTCAGAGGATACATTGTTGTTTGCACAACGTAAAAAGATTATCCATTTTAAGCATAATTCAATGCGGCTATCTGATAAAGCATATGAAGTACTTGACCAAATTGTCGATTTCGGTTCATCCAACCCGGTATTAAAAATTATTGTTGAGGGTTACACCGATTCGTTGGGACATCCTGTATATAACAAAAACCTTTCCAAATTGAGAGCCGAGGTTATAAAAAAATATCTGGTTGATAAGGGTATATCTGCAGCAAAAATTGAAACTGTTGGAATGGGGCCAGAGAATCCGATAGCCAGCAATGAAACTTTTGAAGGAAGAAAACTAAATCGTCGCATAGAAATTAGGTTCAAAGTTAAATAAATCCTACAATCTAATCCCCTGTAATTTTATTTTTTGATTCCTAAATATTCTTTTCTGCTTACCACCCTGCAATTAAAGTATCCTTTCAAAAGTACAAATATCTCCAATATATCGTTACTTTTGAAACCCTGAAAAACCTGTGATATTCCTTTCATATCTGTAAAATTGCCAAAACTTTGATACTCTCAATATATCCTTAATTTGACTTTGCAGCTCGCGGCTCAGCAACACGAAGATGATAGTCCGCTAAGCGGAGCAAATCGAAACAGCGAAAAGCCCTGCCTTGGTTTCAATTTCCATTTAATCCAATATCTTACAATTTTCTTTATCTATAGAAAAAAACAAACCTTTATATCTTTATAACTATTTATTATTATTTGTAATCTTCTTGAAGTTTTTAATTGACATTTATTTACTTTCCTCTTATTCATATCTAATATCGCTGTTCAATCGGATTTAGTTCTCAAATCTCCTGCGGGTCATCGAGTAGCTGGTACATATCATTTCTGAACCGACTCCTACAATTTAATTTTAGACATTCATACATTTGATACCAAATTAAGCTAATACTTTCGGAAGGGGGAGGAAGTATCAAATGGTATCAACTCCTGATTATCGCAAAAGCATACGCTTTGAGCATAAATCTATCGTCATGCTTGCAGATGAGCATTTGGAGTATTTTTCTTATGCTCAAATGTTTAACTTTGGCGGTGGTGGTTTGTATTTTAAGTCAGATGTTGCTTACAAACCGGGCACAAAAATTCAGATTCAATTTGACAACCTATCTTTTCAATCAGGCCCTAAAACTTTGAGTTCGGTTGTAAGATGGTGTCGAGAATTAACCGACTATAATTCTGATTACACTTATGGGGTTGGCGTAAAATTGATTTAAATGAAAAGAATTTTTGAAAAAAAAAGAGAGACTCGAATATATCATTGGACGCCCATTACGATTGAAGAAT
>Ga0255055_10002859_pt1 | contig 11889 bp, 9 predicted proteins | sample JV7_2_27_MG_FD_188633 | JGI IMG/M metagenome (GOLD analysis project Ga0255055, IMG submission 188633) | Seawater microbial communities from Jervis Inlet, British Columbia, Canada - JV7_2_27 | ecosystem: Environmental > Aquatic > Marine > Inlet | place: Canada: British Columbia | collected... | reverse complement strand
CCGGGCGCAGTCTTGTTCCACGGCAGCGTCAGGAGGTAATCGCGGACGAACTGCTTGTCGAAGCTCTTCTGCGGCCCCCCCGGGTTATAGCCCTCCGTGGGCCAGAACCGCGAAGAGTCCGGCGTCAGTACCTCGTCGATCAGGAGAAGCTTCCCGTTGGCCACGCCGAACTCGAATTTGGTGTCGGCGATGATGATCCCCCTCCCTCTGGCGTAGTCCGCCGCCCTGCGGTAGATCTCCAGGGAGATCGCCCGCGCCTTCTCGGCCATCTCCTTCCCCACGATGTCGACCATCTTCGCGAAAGGGATGTTCATGTCGTGCTTCCCTTTCTCCTCCTTGGTAGCAGGAGTGAAGATCGGCTCCGGGAGCCTGGCCGACTCGGGCAGCCCGCCGCGGACCGGAATCCCGCAGATCTCCCCCCGCTCGCGGTATTCCGCCCATCCGGAGCCGGACAGGTACCCGCGGACGACGCACTCCACGGGAAGCGGCTTGGCCATCATACAAAGCATCGAGCGTCCCGCGAGCGCCTCCTCGTGGATTTTCGTCGCGGGGGGAAAGTCCATCACGTCGACCGAGATCATGTGGTTGGGGACAATGTCCGCAAGTTTCCCGAACCAGAAAGCGGAGACCTGGGTGAGCACCTTCCCCTTGTCGGGAATCCCGTCCGGCAGCACCACGTCGAACGCGGACAGCCGGTCGGACGCCACCAGCAGAAGCTTGTCGTTCACTTCGTAGATGTCCCTCACCTTGCCCCTCCCGAGCAGGGTCAGGCCGGAAAATTTGGTCTCGAAAACCGCCTGCAGAGCCATACACTGTGCCTCCGGGAAAATAGTGAAAGCAATATCCTAATATATCGACAGCCGGAGGTATACATTTTCCGGAACGGCGTGCTTATGCCTTGTTCGGCGCATCGCAGAGGAACAGGCACAGACTACGTATTTCTTTTCGTTCATGCAGCAAATGATCCGTGCATGCTTTCCGATGCCAGGTGCTCGCGGGGGGATTCCGCTCCGCCTTGGGTCCACGGTACAGGGCGTAGCAGCCGCAGGATGGGGGGCGCAGTGAGGTTAAGCGCAGCCGTGCGCGGGTTCATCGCACGGCGAGCCACGAACGGAGTCCCCCTCCGAGGCTGTGGAGCCCTGTACCGGTCTCGCTTGCGACGGATGGTTCAGGTGTACCGGGGGACATTCCAGCTGACTCAGGAGTGTCCCCCCGCTGCGCTCCTTTGCACCGGGAGAGGAAACGCCTCAGGGCATCGGCCCGGGACAAGACCGTAATTACGAGGCGCAGCACTAAGGGTGCCTCCCCGCAGGGGATCCCTACAACAGGAAAAAGTTCCGGAACGTCCGTGTTCTTAGGAACGTCCCTGTTCTTAGGGTCAGCGCCCCGCGAACTGGAGCGAGAAAAGCCGGTGGTAGATCCCGCGGGACGCAAGGAGTTCCTTGTGGGTCCCGATCTCCCGCACTTTCCCCCGGTGCATCACGATGATCCGGTCGGACGAGAGGATGGTGGAGAGGCGGTGGGCGACCACGAGGGACGTTCTCCCGGAAAGGATCTTCCCGAGGGCCCCCTGGACCTCGTGCTCGGTGACCGGGTCCACGCTGGAGGTCGCCTCGTCCAGGACGAGGATCTTCGGGTCGCGGGAAAGCGCCCGGGCGAACGACACGAGCTGTCGCTGCCCCACCGAGAGGTGCCCCCCCCGCTCCCCCACCTGCGTGGCAAGTCCCGTCTCCCAGGAAGCGGAGAACCGCGCGACGCCGGCCACCTCCACGGCCCGGTCGAGCTCGCCGCCCCCCGCCTCCACGTTCTCCCGGATCGTTCCCGAGAAGAGAAACGGGTCCTGGAGAACGAGGGAGACCATCCGGCGCAACTCCTCCCGGGGGATCTCCCGCACGTCCTTTCCGAAGAGCCGGATCTCGCCCCGGGAGATCTCGTAGAACCGGCACAGCAGGTTGAGAATCGTCGTCTTGCCCGCGCCGGTGGCGCCCACGATCGCCCCCGTCTCGCCCTCATGGAGCGCGAAGGATACGCCCCGCAGGACCATCTCCCCCTCTGCCCCGTCCCCTTTCGGGTAGGAAAACCAGACGTCCCGGAACTCGATCGCCGGCTGGGTGGCGGAGGATAAGTCCCTGGGCGTCGGTCTCTCCTCCATGCCGGGGCCGCTTTCGCCGATGCGGTATTCCGGGGAGACCTCCGTGTCCAGGACCTGGAAGATCCTCTCGCTCGACGCGAGGGCCGATTGGAGGATGTTGTACTTGTCGCTTATGTCCTTGATGGGAGAGAAGAACTTCTGTGCGTACTCGAGGAAGGCCACCAGGGTACCGAAGGTTACGGCCCCCGCGATCACCCGGACCCCCCCCTGCCAGAGAAGGAGGGCTATCGCGACGGAGGCGAACAATTCCACGCCCGGGAAGTACACGGAGTAGAAGTTCGTCAGACGGATGCTCTCCGCGGCGTATTCGTCGTTCCGGGCGTCGAATTCGCGAACCGATTTCCCCTCCTGGACGAAGGCCTTCACGACGGCCACTCCGCTCAAGTGCTCCTGGAGGAAAGCGTTCAGCCGGGCGAGCTTCCTCCTCATCTCCCGGTTCGCCTCCCGGATGAACTTCTTCAGCAGCTCGACGAAAAGGACGAGGGCAGGCAGGACGGCGAAGGTGACGAGGGCAAGGCGGGCGTCCATCCAGAGCAGGACTGCCGCGATCCCGACAAGGACCGTCACGGAACCGACGGTGGAGACAAGCCCCGAGGAGATCAGCTCCTGGAGCGCCTCCACGTCCGAAGTGAGGCGGGTCATCACCCGCCCCGTGGGGGTGCGGTCGAAGAAGGAGACCGGCAGGCGCTGGAACCTGCCGAACATATCGGCGCGGATCTTGAGGATGACCCTCTGCCCGATGATCGACACCGTGAACATCTGGAGGTAGAGGAATCCCATCGCGCCGGCCTGCGCCGCGAAAAAGAGGCCGATCCTCCCCCCAAGCCCTTCCATCACCCGGGGCATGATGTTCCGGTCGATGACCAGCTTGATGATGTAGGGGCCGGCCAACTGGCACGCCGTGCCGAGAACCAGGGCCCCGAGGGCCACCGCGATCAGGCCCTTGTGGGGGACCAGGTAGGAAAAAAGGCGGCGCAGGAGCCTCATGTCCATCCCACGGGTTTCCACCCGGTCCTCGTAGAAATAGAACTCCGCCCCGTTGCTCACAGCGCCGCTTCCAGCTCCCGGGTGATCATCTGCCGGGAATAAAGGTCGTAATACGCCCCCCTGCGGGAGAAAAGCTCGTCGTGCGTCCCCTCCTCCACGATCCTCCCCTCCTCGAGGACGAGGACCCTGTCGCACCGGGAAAGGGATGCCATCCGGTGGGTGCTGAACAGGACCGTCCGGCCGCCGCGGACGGAGAGAATCTCCCGGAAGATCTCCTGCTCCGTCTCCGAGTCGACCGCGGAAAGGGCGTCGTCCAAGAGGAGAAGCTCCCCTCCCGCGCAGAGAGCGCGGGCGATCGTCGCCCGCTGCTTCTGCCCGCCGGACAGCGAGATCCCCCTCTCCCCGATCACCGTGTGCAGGCCGTCCGGCAGCTCCTCGACCTCCGCGAGGAACCGGGCCATGGAGGCGGCACGGCGCGCATCCTGCTCGTCCGGGACATCCTTCCCGAAACAGATGTTCGCAAGGATCGTGTCGGAGAAGAGGAACGGGTCCTGGCTCACGAGGCTCACCGCGCCCCTGATCTCGTCCAGGGGGAGCAGGCTCACGTCCCTCCCCTCGAGGAAAATCGTCCCCGGCGGCACGGGATACAGCAGCAGCAACAGGGAGAAGAGCGTGCTCTTCCCGCTCCCCGTCTGTCCCACGAGGCCGACGATCTCTCCTTTCCGGAGAGAGAAGGTTACCCCTTCAAGCGCCTCGCCCCTGTCCTGCCCCTCGTAGGCGAACGAGAGGTCCCGCACCTCGAGGAACGGGGCATCCGGGCCTTTCCGCGGCGGAGACAGTGCAGGCTCCCACGGCTCGGTGGGAATCCCCAGGAACTCGTTGATCCTCCCCAGCGCGCTGCCGCCCCGCTGGACGAGGTTGATCACCCAGCCGAGCGCCATCGTCGGGAACGAGAGCATCGCGAGGTAGGCGTTGAAGGCGACGAAGCCCCCAAGCGTCAGCCTCCCCCGGATCACGAGCCATCCCCCCATCAGGAGGACGAAGGCCACTCCCACTCCCGCCAGGAGCCCGATCGCCCCGTGGAAGGCCGCGGAGGTCTTCGAGACGGAGACGTTATGCCGGTAGTAGTCCCGGCAGGCGGCGCGGAACCTGCCCTCCTCCTGCTCCTCGAGCCCGTATGCCTTGACCAGCCGGATGCCGGTGATGTTTTCCTGGAGGGTCGTGTTCATCGCGGCAAGGGACTCCTGGGCCTTCCGGTGGTTGCGGTGGAACGCCTTGCCGTACTCCCGGGACGTGAAGACGATCACAGGCGCCACCGCGAGCGACACGAGCGTCAGCATGACGCTGATCTGGGCCATGAAGAGGAGGGCAAGGACGTAGGAGATCGCGGTCCCTGCCAGGGTCAGCGCCCCGGGGCCGAGCAGCAGCCAGACCGCCGAGACGTCGTTGGTCAGCCGGGACATGACGTCGCCGGTGGGCGTTCTGCCGAAAAACGACAGGGGAAGGCGGATCACGTGGGAAAGGAGATCCCGCCGGAGGCGCATCTCCACGCGGCGGGCCGTAACGAGCATCCCCCGTCTGCCGAAATACCGGAACCCCCCGTGCAGGGCCGCAAAAAGGACCATCCAGGAGACGGCCCGGACGACCCGCCCCTTCCCGTCCGGCGCGGAGATTCCGTCGATCGCATCACGGATCATCCACGGGACGAGGAGCCCGAAGAGAGTGGAAACGAACAGGACGAGAAAGCACAGGAGGTACGCCGACCGGTGGCGGCCGAGGTAGGGGCGCAGTGAGAGGAGATCGCGGATGACCGCCCCCTTAGATCGGAACCGGATTGGGGGTAAAGCAGAGCAGGAAAAGAATGGCTGCGGCGATGCCGATGCGCCGCCTCCCGGGGGTTAAGGGAACCTCGTCGAAGAGAGGCCGCGGATGCTTCGTCCCCAGGAGGAGCAGCATGAAGGACCAGATGATCCACCCCCCCCAGAGGAGCCCCATGGGGAGGAGGAGGAAAGGAACGAGGCGGGCAATCTTCGTGTAGCCGCCTCCGAAGAGCGCGTAGGCGATGTGGCCGCCGTCCAACTGCCCGGAGGGAAGCAGGTTGAGGGCAGTGACGAGCAGACCGATCCACCCGGCAAAAGCCACGGGGTGCAGGACCACGTCGTAACCGTCCGGTACGGAGCCAACGACGGCGTACGAAGCCGCCCGGAAGAGGAGCGACTCCCCGAGCGGAATCCCCTCCGCGATCCCGGTGGTCTGGCGCACGGCGGAAAGCTTCAGTCCGATGAGGAGGACGGGCACGGCCACGATGGCGCCCGCGATCGGCCCGGCGGCCCCGATATCCATCAGGGCGTTCCGGTTCGGGACGGGCGACCTGATCTTGATGAAGGCGCCGAACGTACCGATGAACGACGGGGCGGGGATGAAGTACGGGGGGGTCACGTCGACGTCGTGCCGCCTGGCCGCCGTGTAGTGACCCAGCTCGTGAACCCCGAGGATGGAGAGGAGCGGGATGGAGAACATGAACCCGAGCACCAGGTCCCCGGGGGCGGCAAGCGGATTCCCGCCGGCCAGAAACGCTCCCGCAACGAGCGTCGTGATAAAGGTCAGTGCGAACAGAACTCCGTTGACGATCACAGGTTTCTCTCCTCTTTTCCCCGCTTCAATTATAAGATAACGGAAACGGAAGGTGGGGTTTCGTCGATGAAGCCGAAAGAACACCCTGCGGGGGTGAAAGACGTTCTGCTCCACATCTGCTGCGCGCCCGACGCCTCCTACGGCGTCCCGGCGATGCAGGAGAAGTACCAGGTCACCGGGTTCTTCTTCAACCCGAACATCCAGCCGGGGATGGAGTACGACAGGCGTCTCCTGGTGACCCATGCCCTGACAGATTCCATGCCGTTCCCCCTTGAGGTCGCCGAAGGAGGGGAAGAGGAATGGGAGGATGCCGTGCGAGGGCTCGAGAACGAGCCGGAGAGGGGCCGCCGGTGCGAGGCGTGCATCCGGATGCGTCTCGCCCGGACAGCGGTGGAGGCAAAATCCCTTGGAATTCCGGCTTTCTCCACGGTCCTCACCGTCAGCCCGAAAAAAGACGCCGCGATGGTGAACCGCATAGGCCGCGAGGAGGGGGAGAAGGCAGGTGTTGCGTTCCTTGAGGCGGACATGAAGAAAAATGACGGGTTCCGAAAGAGTGTGGAGACCACGAAACGGCTCGGAATCTACCGGCAGAACTACTGCGGGTGCCGCTATTCGCTGGGCAGTGGGCGGGGACACTCCCACCGGGGACATTCCTGATTCATCTCCGGAATGCGGGAGAGGAGTGTCCCCGCACGTCAGGAATGTCCCCGGTGAGTGATTAAAGAGAGTCCCGTCCCTGAAGAAATTCCCCGAAACTGCCGATAAACATTCCTATGAGGAATGGATGGCGGAAGCGTGAGGGAATCGAACCCCCCGGAGACATTGCTGCCTCCCGACCGGATTTGAAGTCCGGGAGGGCCACCAGCGCCCCATCCGCTTCCGTCCGACTGGTATCCGCCGCGTTTGCAGTCGCCGGAAGACATTTCGTCCCCGGCGACTGCGGGAGATTGCGCCTACTTCTTTCCCGCCTCTTTCTGCTTAAGCTTCCCGGCCTTTTTCTTTCTCTTCCTTCGGCGCCGGATCTCCCGCTTCCGTTCCGTCGTCATATACGCTCCATCGCGTCATTGTGTCGAAACCGCGCGGACATTATAGCAGAAGGCAAAGGAGGTACCATGAGGCGATTCTCTATCCTGCTCCCCGTCCTGCTCCTGTTATCCCTCTCCTCAACGGCGCAGGCCCTGCCGGGCTTCGGGGCAGGCGTCCGGGGAATGTACTGGTTCCCGGATCTGTCCGCCACCGCACAGACCACCACCGCCGGCGTGCCCGAAACGGAGTTCGATCTGAAGGACGACCTCGGGGTGGACGACGAGGATTTCCCCTCGGGCGAGGCGTTCCTCCGGTTCGGAAGATTGCACTTCCGGATCGGCTATACCCAGATCAGCTACGACGGGAGCGCGACACTCACCCGGGACATCGAGTACAACGGCCAGATCTTCCCGGTCAACGACAACGTCACTTCCAGCTTCGACGTCAACATGTTTGACGCAGAGGTGCAGGTCGACATCCTGCGGCCGGACTTCGTCGCGGCCAGTTTCTATCTCGGTCTGATCGGGAAGGTAAAGTACGTAGACCTGGATTTGGAACTTACCAGCACCACCCTGACGGAAAAACAAGATTTCCAGGGCCCGGTCCCCATGCTCGGACTGGCCGCGGGTGCCGGGTTTATGAATGACCTCCTGCGGGTCGACGCCCGGGTGACCGGGATGGCCTATTCGGGGAACCACCTGTACGAGGCTGACGCGTTCGCTTCCTTCGTCCCGTTCCCTTTCTTTAGGATCCAGGGCGGATACCGCTACATCGACCTGAAGGCGGACGAAGACGACCTTCGGGCCGACGTCGAACTTTCGGGGCCTTACGTCGGCGCGCAGCTTTCCTTCTGAAGGGGAAAATTTGCTTGATGCGCCCGGGAGGAACGGTAGAATAGGAATTCCCGCGGGCGCTTAACTCAGCGGTAGAGTGCCACCTTCACACGGTGGAAGTCACAGGTTCAAATCCTGTAGCGCCCACCAAGAAAAACAAGGGGTTACGGTTCAAACCGTAGCCCCTTTCTCTTTTCCGGCAGGTTTTTATCACACCACCTTATCACAAGGATAAGCCGCTACTTCCCCTCCTTCTTCGGCTTCCACTCCCGTGCCAACCGCTCTGCTTCGGCAATTTGGTCCGGAGTCATTTTTGAGGCGGCAAGATTTCTGTTTATTAAGCACTTCTGCTGTCTCCATCCTTCTGAGTCAAGGAACCGCGAAGCCGCAAGGTTGAACCACATATGCGCCAGAACGTAGTCCTGCGGGACGCCTTGGCCTTTGGCGTACATGACGCCTAGGTCGTGCTGAGGTTTGGGGTATCCCTGCTCGGCAAGTGGCTTTATAAGGCGATACGCTGTCGCGTAGTCACCTCGTTCAATAGCGGCGATAGCATCCTCGTATTGTCCCGAATACGCTGTAACAGCCATTGATAGAGTGAGCAAGAGGGTGAGCAAACCGAACGTCAGATAGCGATACATCCCTTTGCGCTTTCGGACTTTGACGCACATCTATCTCGCCTCCTTCTTCGGCTTCCACTCCCTTGCCAGCCGCTCTGCTTCGGCGATTTGGAAAAAGGTCATCTTGGAGGCGACCATATCTCTGTCTTTTACGGCCTGCTCCCGTTTCTTTCCTTCTGATGCAGGGAGCTGCAAGACCGCAAGGTTGAACCACATATGCGCCAGAACGTAGTCCTGCGGGACGCCTTGGCCTTTGTAATACATGACGCCGAGGTTGTACTGGGCTCTGGCAAATCCCTGCTCGGCGGCCCTTCGGTACCACTTCGCCGCCTCGGTGTCATCCTGCGGGACGCCTTGGCCTTTGTAATACATGACGCCGAGGTTGTACTGGGCTCTGGCAAATCCCTGCTCGGCGGCCTTTCGGTACCACTTCGCCGCCTCGGTGTCATCCTGCGGGACTCCTTGGCCCATAGCGTACATGCCGCCGAGGTTCAACTGGGCGTCGGCGTATCCCCGCTCGGCGGCCCTTCGGTACCACTTCACCGCCTCCGCGTAGTCCTGCACACCGCCTTGGCCTGTGGCGTACATGAGGCCGAGGGTGTACTGGGCTTCGGGGACTCCCTGCTGTGCCAATAGCTTGATAAGTCGATACGCTTCCCCGTAATCACCTCGTTTATAGGCGGCAGTAGCATCCTCGAATTCTCCCGAATACGCTGTAATAGCCATTGATATAGTGAACAAGAGGGTGAGCAAACCGAACGTCAGATAGCGATACATCCCTTTGCGCTTTCGGATTTTGACCCCCATCCCTCACGCCCCCTTCTCCTTCCCTCCGCCGCACCACTCAGACTCCGCCGTAAGCGGCCAGACAATTATCGCATCCCTCCTCCCTTACGGTGACCAACTATAGCATGGGTCCAAACATGACGAGTTTGCCAACAATACACCACCTGTTTTCACCGGGGGACACCTCCCCCCATTGAAATTACAGGATCGTCTCGATGAGGGCTGCGATAAGGAACAATGGGAAAGCGACCTTGAAGAACATCCTGATCGCATGCCTGTCTTGATCTCCGAACCCCGCTATGTCCCGCCGTCGTCTCCCGAATAGGATCCCTTCCTGCGGGGTGTTGCCTGATCCGACCCGGCGAGAAGTTCCGGATGTGCGGAAAAATCTGAATTCGTTTGGGCATATTTTCCCAAAATTGAAATTTCTGATAATTCCACGCCCGGTAAATGTGCTGATTATGAAACGGTTTTTTATCTACGGCATTGGCCTGCCAATTGCTGGAAACGAAAACGATTACCAAACGAACCGGCATATGCCAAACAAATCTGCGGGGAGATACGGGGGGGGGCTATGAGGAAAACCGGCTTTCGCATGTTCTCGATCTTGGCACTGGTCTTGTTTACCGGAACCGCAGTGGCGGGAAACTACAAAACGGCCCCGGAACGTGCGGGCAACAACGTCCCACAGAACGGAACGCTGTCCAACGGAGTGAATTCCGTCCTCTGCCCCGATATCGCAATCATGCCACCGTTACGATCCGGCGAGCTTGGCTATGTCCATTCCGTGGAATTCGCCGATTCCGTCTACGCTGTCGCAAGCGGAACGTCGAAATATTCGCCGGAGGCACTTCCCCCGGAGTGGATGGCCACCGCCTCTGCCTGGTGGAAGCACGTTAAGGTGAAGGAAACCGCAACGATCCATATATCCCCCGCAACGGAAACCCTTCGCTCGACAGGGGAAGCAGGTCCCACGAGCGCAGGCCGCTACAAGGTCCGTCTCCTGTCACCGACCGGCCAGGAAATCGATCTGGAGCAAGCCGGGCTGACCGGGGAATCGTGCAGTCCTCCGCTCCTTTTCCGGGCTTCGCTCGAATATCGAAAGAGAACCGGAAATCCCGATGCGAAACTCGTGTATCCCTACAAGGTGCGGATGGCGGCCCACAGTCTGGGAGATTCGATCCGCCTGAAGTTGCATATGGCCGAAAGGTTTGCCGAACGCGCTGACAAAATCACAGACATGATCGCCAGGGCCGAACAGTTGGGAGCCGTAACGTGCCAGCAGAAGAAGCTTGCCCTGGCAAAATACGAGCTTTCCCGCGCACGGGAGTTGGTAACCGACATTCACATTGACACCCAGGAAACGGAAGCATCATTCGTAAAAGCGGAATTGTCCGCCGGCAGCATCCTGCGCATGCCTCGATTTGCCTCGATCCGGGGGGTTGGGGACATGTGCAACTGACGGGAAAGGGTCGGGCATCGAACTCTCAAGAAAAGCTCCCTCACACATCGATGTGTGAGGAGCTTTTAAGGATCGGAAGTCGATATGCTTCTCCGGACCTTTTTGATCCTGCTTCGCCGACGCTTGCCCTGCAACCGTCGTTCCTTTGATCCCCGCGTGGACGTGGTCTTTTTCCGGGGCCTGACGGGTTCGGCAGCCTTGCGAAGCAACTCGATCAGACGACTCCTTGGGTCCTGACGGTTTCGATCCTGTGTGCGAAACCGGCGGGCCTCGATGATGAGTTCGCCTTCGCGGGTCATCCGCTTCCCCGCCAGCCGGACCAGGCTGTCACGCACGTCTTCGGGCAGGGAGCGGGAGTTTCGAACTATGTTCATGGGAAAGGTTAACCGATGACAACGTTTCCCTTTCTTACGGATGGGAAGAGGTGTTTCGGCTTCTTTTTCGTCATCCTTGCCTTCTTTGTCTCCCCGTTGTTCCTTCCCATGAATGGCTACGCAGCGCCTCCGAAGAAATTATCGAAGAAATCATTTACGGTCCCGGGCACCGGCAGTAAAGAGCCGGAACGGAAGGTGACTCTGCCCGCATCGGAAGAGGAGATCGACCAGGAGATTGCCCGTCTTCAATCCCGCCTGCGGGAGATCCGGTCACGGGCGATCCCGTCCGCGGGAGAAGAAACGCCCGGCAAACGCAATGGCATGGCGGTCGCTCTTCCGGAGGAGGTCGCGGAGTGGAAGCGGCTGGGTTTCGAGTTCATCTTCCTTCTCGAAAGTCATCTGAACGCCTTGCAGGACTTAAAGGAGATCCGGAAAGCGAACGCGGAACGCGCCGTGGAGCGAAACGAATGGCAGGGATTTGCGGAATACCCCCCTTTCCCGGTCTCTTTCCTGGAAGAACTCTACGATGCCATCAAGGACAAGCAGTTCGAACGGGAAATGGTAGAGGTCCGCAGGGAGATCGCCGAGGGCCAATTGCGGGAAACCTTGAAGGACCTGGAGCATACCGGGGCAGAGCTTCGGCTCATGGAGGAGCAAATTGTCACCGGGAAGGAAGAGGAAAACAAGGGATGGACGTTGTGGCTGCGGGACTTGGCCAGGCGGCGGTACGAGCTTGCTGAAGTGGGTGCCCTTTCCCTGGAGACGCAAAGGCTCGTGCTCTGGGAGGACCTGAGCGGAAGGCGGGACTATATCCCGTTTCTCGAACAGCGCTACCGGCTCGCCGCGTCCATGTCCCCCCTTTTCAGGGCGGAACGGGACCAGAAGCTTCAGGAACTGAAAAGTCCGAGAAAAAATTTAAACGAACGGCTGACCCGTGCACTGGGGGAGGAGGAAGCGGCAAATCAGGCCCTGGAAAAGGCGAGGGATGTGTTGCACCGGGCCCAGGAAGGAGTTC
>Ga0255055_10002858_pt1 | contig 11895 bp, 11 predicted proteins | sample JV7_2_27_MG_FD_188633 | JGI IMG/M metagenome (GOLD analysis project Ga0255055, IMG submission 188633) | Seawater microbial communities from Jervis Inlet, British Columbia, Canada - JV7_2_27 | ecosystem: Environmental > Aquatic > Marine > Inlet | place: Canada: British Columbia | collected... | reverse complement strand
AGTACAGTAACTAATGGATTCCTAACCAGAACTATGACAAATGCTAGAAAAGCTGGAACTATACTATTTACCATAGCTTGAATACTATCTCGCGCCGTGTCTCCTTTTTCGAATTCTTGAACAATAAGTTTCTTCCTTTTTCTACCAATGAAAGTAAACAAACTCCCTAAAAGGAAGAAAGAGAAATACATAGCACCCCAAGACCAAGATCCAAGTCCAAGAATTATTATTCCAAAATAGAACCCTGCTATTGCTCCATCCCAAGTTAAAGCTTTGAAAACTATACCTAATATAGCTAAAACCAAACCTACAGCTAATCCGGTAATTATGGATGGCAAAGATAAAAATGAATTCAGTTCTGCTAAATCGTAATGGAAGAATCTATATAATAAAAATAGACCCAAAGCATTTACTCCAGGAACTGCAAGATTATCGAAACCTTTTGGTGTAATAGCTTCAATTATTGCGGTAATAAAACCTGTAAATAGTCCAATATAGATAGCTACGGAGAGAGTCTGTTGTAGAATTAAACAACTTATCGCAACTGAGCCAAAAGTAGCAAATGCGGCAGACCAGCTTCCGAGAAGAGTTTTAGTTCCACCAAAAATAGTATATGGTGTGTCATTCCCAAATTTAGAACCAACTACAGCACTGATACCATCTCCCCAAACAAGAGGCATAAAAGAACCCAGAAGAATAACATTATATTGGTCTGAGGGATCTGGTCTAAAGAAAATTGCAACTAACGCTGTTAATGATATTGCATAAAATACTGTTCCATATGTGTGACCTTCACCAACTCCTTTCAATTGAAATTTTTTGATAGGAGAACCAGGACATGTGAAGTAAGTAAATATAATGAAAAATGCCGGTCCTATTAGTGCAATCCACACACTAGAGAAGACAAATGGAAAAACCAACACTACATTCCCAACTACAAGATGAACAATCTTTCTTGTTGAAGCTCCTGAGACTTTTTCCTTTCTTCTTAAAATCTCTGCAATAGCTAGTGTGGAGAGAACAATAACAAACATACCTGCTAATCCGATAAAATCCAAAGCTTGAAAGGTTGGTGGAAACTCATAAGTCATAAATTAAACTCCAGTTATATCAAAGAATTTCATTCTTAATTTTTATCAAAAGAAAGAAAAACTAGTTGAATTTAAAACCTACTGTTCGCCAGTAGCTTCTTTTTGTTTTGGAACAGTGCTTCTTTTTGTCATACCATCACACTGCGGTAAGTAGAATTGTTCACAATTACGACAAACATTTTCGTTTCTTCTGTCTCGAAGTCCTCTGAAATAGAAGCGACTAGTGAAATAGATTGTTGGAGTTATTATAATCACAGCGATTGCTCCGAAATTTAATCCATCAAAGAGTCTGACAATGGCAAGAACTATTGACAAGAAAGAACTTATCATTGCAATTCCCAACAATAAACGTGCGAAATCCTTTATTATCCTGGGTGGATTTAATACAACACTTAGAGGTGTAAAAATGTACAAAATATTTGTAGTAGCAAAAGCGACCCAGAAATTGATTTCAAGAACAAAAATTGCTATTGGTGCAAGAATAATTCCAATTAACATTCCACTGTAGAAATTCATACAACCTCTGCACACCTTATATTTCCCGATTGTATAAAGATGATCCTCAAAATTGTTACATAGTGGGTGATGAGCTAAACGATAAGGATAAAGAGACCACCTTTCTTTCATTGATAGCTTCTTTTTCCTCTTCATTAACATCCACTTCATTGTTTATTTGATGTGATATTTGAAGCAGTTTTTATCTATCCTCTAACACAATTGTGTTCGCTATATGGTCTCCGATTCTTCGTCCATCACTTGTGAATAATGGAACGAAAATATCAATCCAGCAGAATAAGTACAGAAAGATATTTCTAACAAAAGCTTGACCTCCAGATATAGGTAAACCAGTATCATAATTAACAACTTTTAACTTAAGAAACGCTTTTCCGAAAGATTTTCCTTTTTCTGGAATAATATCTCTAAGCAACCATAAAGGAAATAAAATACTGCTTATGATACCATCAATAAGCAAAGCAATACATCTGTCTATATAGTGTGCTTTCAATCTTGGGTATTCAGTTTTCTGTATTCCAGTTGTACTAGATATATCCTTAGCTTGTGCATATGGTCCTTTTGCTGAAGTAACCTGATCCTGTGATTGTTGAGGTGTACTTGGAGGTTTAAAATCCTCAGTTAATGCTTTCCCACAATCTGGACAAAATCTATCATCTGATGCTGCTGCAGCACCACAATTTGGACAGAAGTATTTCACTTTAGCCATTAAAGAACTCCATTATTTGCTATGTTGTTATACATCTACCAATATTTAAGAATATATTAATAATTATAAGAAGAATAGATTAAATCCTTAATTACCTGGATTATCCTTTCAGTATTTTTTTGTAGAGTTTTATTATTTTCTTACCTACTACTGGGTAATCATAGTTCTTAAGTGCATGATTTTGAGATTTGAATGCTATTTCTTGACTGGCTTCTTTGTTTTTGACTATTTCATATATTTTTGCAACAAGAATTTCTTCTTTGTTAGAAGGATACAGCCATCCACAATCCGGAGGTAGCATTTCATTCATTGGAGGTTTGTCAGCAGCAACTACAGGTAATCCTGCTGCCATTGCTTCTATCAGTGGAGTACCAAGAGAACCTTCTCTAGTAGGATACAGTAAGATATCACTTGTATGGTATGCTAATATCAATTCGTCTTCATTTATATATCCTGCAATTCTAACTGAATCTTCAATATCGAGATTAATTATTTTCTCCTTTATTTTTGGCAATAACGGACCTTCTCCAATAATCATAAACATTACGTTTTTCTGTTTTTGGAGAATTTTTGGGAAGTAATCAACAATCTCATTTTGAGTTTTTCTTGGAATAAAAGGACCTTGCATCAAAACTATTGTCTTCTTTTGATTTAAGTCATATTTATCTCTAAAACTTTCCATATCTTCTATTTTAGGATTTTGTGAAAATTTCTTACAATTTAGGGAATTTGGAATGATTGACACTTTATCCTTACTGCCCTTTGGGAGTCTCTTAACCTTATTTAACAAGGAATCAGAATTTGTGACAACATGATCACTGTAGTCAATTACTTTTCTTAGTAATCTAGCGTATGGTCTCTTTACAAACATTCTTGATTTTAAAGTTCCTGTGGTTACTGCTCCATGGACAGAAATCACTAAAGGGATATCTATCTGTTTTCTTTTCTTTGCTTTAGCAAAAGAATAAGCTGAAACCTCAGTAGAATGAATTAGATCGAATTTGATTTCACTGCTCAGTTCTGTAAAAACTTCAAACGCTTGCTTTGAAAAACGACGATGATTTTTTGCATAAAAATTTGTTTGAGTACTATACATACCTCTAGCAGAAATCTGTGGAGGTAATTTGTGAAAATGAATATTTTCTCTATCTAATAAGATACTATCTTCATGGGGTTCCGATGTTGTAGCAATATGAATGTCAACATTTTGATTTGCGAGAGAGTGAACGAGAGAGCTAGTATAACGACGAACTCCAGCCATCGGTCCTGTAAAGGGGGGTCCTATCTCTATCGTAGGAATGAAGATAGAGAAATCCATAATTAAAAATCTACATCAACTAAAAAAGCGTTGTGGTGTTCATTTCTCGGGATTTTGTTGCTCAACCACAAGAATTTAAGAGCTTGAAGCTAACGCTAAATTGAAAATGAGTGATATTGAGGAAGTCATTTACGATGTTACATTAGAAGAAGGTCTTTCTTCTAAAGCAAAGAATCTAATCAAAGAAAACTTATCAGTTTTATCTAGCGATTTCTTAACTGATATATTAGCTGAAAATGCGAATATCCACAATGACTATCTGCTTTTAATTGACTATCTTCCTTCAATATGGAGTAATAATGAAAACTCAAGCAAGAATCTTCTAGCTTACATTAGCGGAATAGCACACAAATTGTTCTACTTCGCAAGAGAATACCCTTTGGGAAAGAAACCTTCAACACAACTTATGACAAACTTAGAAAACATACACTCTAGCTTCCATGATTTTAAATCAGAATGCATGATGGATGAATTTGTTCCTATAGATATAGACACAGATTCTATTGAAACCTTCAATGAGCTTATTAGCTCAATTAAAGATTATCCAAAATTGCCGAATCAACTAAATGAGATTTTTTTCATCATATCGAATCTATTCTTTCAATTTGCTTTGAACAGAAAGCAACAATTAGCTAATATTGATGAACTTTGCCTTTACATTTCAAGATGTATAATTTTATGGAAACTAGAAACTTTAACAGACCAGGAATTAAAAAGTTGCTTTGAAGAAGCTTCAAAGAAATACCAAAGCAAAATCAACCTAAATGAGTTTCAGAAAATACTTGCTCTTGAATTACAGAATTATCAATTTCTTCAACTAGGAATTAATCATTATTTAGTTAAGATAATTACAGAAGTTTTTCAAAAAATCCATGATTAAAAAAGATATTTTTTTTATCTGTAAGAGTATATTGAATCTGATTTGTCATTCGCTATCTTTTTTTTTAGCACATATGATTTTATTTCATCTGATATCCGTGATGCCTTCTTAATCTCAGGTGCAATGTAATTCAATAAATCTCTTGGTATTTGTTTTCGTAGAAATACGTTTTTAAGAATTTCATCAAGCACATCAGTTTTGAGATCAGGATTTTGAAGCATTTCTTTAAATGCAACAATTTTCATACTTGAAGGTACATTGTCTTCAAGTGTAGTAACTGATGCCCATGCCTGAATAGTTGAATATACGCTTTTATCTGGAGTTACCACATCCAGTGCCATTCGAAAACGCCATCTCTTAACATCTATGGGTGAAGAATCTGTAGCAATAGCCTTACCCAGAGACATAGCGTTCTCTAAAGTAGGTTTGAGACTATATTTCTTCATCAGCTCACTTATTGAGCTATAACCATATGATTTGACCTCTGTATCCACATTAATCCCCAGTTTGAAATTACGGAATTCGGTAGCTAAACCTACCTTTACTTCCATTTCCTACATTATTTCGCGCTTATATATACCTTCCTCTCAAATGATTTCAAGCATCTATGTTCGAGAAAAACAGAAGTACTACCTTCTTGTAACCTACCTTCCCTTAAAGATGACTTTCACAATAAGATATGGTGTAAAATAGAGAATTAACCTTAATGCAAGGTTCTGAATGTGTTTTAGAATTTTCATTTGTTCTAGATGGAAGAAATTCTTAGCTAGAAGGCTTGAAAATTAAAAAGAAGCCATGTAAGTCCAAAAACTATTTACCTTACATGGTCGATATCTAGAACATCATTTTATGAAAGAATCATAGAATGCTAATAGAGAATAAATAGCCGTTCCTTTCCAAAGTGTCTCTTCATCAACATTGAATTTTGGATGATGATGTGGATGAATGATCCCTTTTTCTTCATTATATAAGCCAAGAGCAATAAATGCTCCCTTTGTTTTATTTAGATAGAAAGCAAAATCTTCTCCACCCATTGTTAGATCTGCTTCAATGACTTCATCTAGCGGTTTCAAGATTTCAATCAGATCGTCCACACTATCATCATGGTTTATTGTAGCTGGATAGAATATTCCATCAATTTCAAACTCAGCTTTACCTTCACATCTCCAAGCACTACTATATCCTTCTACTATCTCAGTTATTCTGCTTATAATGAAATCCCTAACCTCATTGTTGAAAGTTCTAAAGGTTCCTTCCAGTTTAGCTTCAGAAGGGATGATGTTATGAGCATCACTTCCTTTAATAACAGGAGTTGTGATAACAGCTTTTTCTAAAGGATCTATTTCTCTAGTGACAATCTTTTGAATAGCATCATAGATGTCCACCATTACAGAAGTAGGGTCAAAAGTTTGATTTGGACTAGCTGCATGCCCTCCTTTTCCAGTTATGGTTATCCTGAATTCATCTGCTGATGCTAAGAAGGGACCTTTTCTGGTACCAATTACACCTGCAGGTAATTCTCTCCAAACATGGATACCGAAAATTGAATCTACATCATCAATGTGTCCTTCTTCAACTATTTTTGCAGCTCCACCTCCTCCTTCCTCAGCAGGTTGAAAAACTAATTTCACTTTTCCACTGATATGATCTTTATGCTTGTAAATAATTTTTGCAGCTCCTAGCAGCATTGCAACATGTGCATCATGACCACATGCATGCATTTTACCAGGAATTGTACTTTTACAAGGTATATTATTCTCTTCTTCAACATTGAGAGCATCTGTGTCTGCTCGGAGAGCAATAGTCTTTCCTTCTCTAGTTCCCTCAAGTACTGCCAACACTCCTGTTTTTGCAGCTCTAAATGTTTCATATCCTATCTTATGAAGTTCTTCTTCAATAAAAGAAGCAGTTTTTTCTTCTTCGAATTTTGTTTCAGGATACATGTGTATGTGTCTTCGTGTTTCAATTACGTATCTTTCAACAGATTTAGATTCTTCTATCAAGATTTTCTTCAATTGTTCAAGTTCCATACGATTGGAGAATTCAATGATTATTTCTACTTTTCTGTAGATTTCAAGAAGAAAAAATGATTCCATTATTATATAATTCTATTTCCAAAACTGTGAAAGAAAAGGTGTAGAGCGCGTAAGGTTTAAAAACTCGTTCAGTTACGACCAATCAAATACTATGTAAAAAATGATTTTCTGTACTTGAGATAATCTGCATAGGAGAAAACAAATTATGAGTATTAATGAATATGATGTGATTGTAGTTGGGGCAGGTTGTGCTGGACCAGCTGCAGCTAAAAAAGCTGCCGAGTTAGGATTGAAAACTCTAATCTTAGAGAAATCACAAATTCCTGGTCATAAAAATATCTCAGGGACTTGTTTGAATGGAGCAGCACTTATTGATCCAGATTTACATTATCTATTAGAGGGTCCAGTTGAAAGAGAAATTAGAGAAATGAGAACCCATCATGTAAATAAAGATCGAACAACAATCTTTCATGAGATACCATCTGAAGGGATACTGTTATTATCAGTTAGAAGAGATCATTTTGATGCTTGGCATACTGAACAAGCTAAACTAGCTGGAGCGGAAGTTAAACTATCAACCTCAGTTGTTGATATTATTGAAGAGGATGGTTATGTGAAAGGAGTGATTACAGACTCTGGTGAAAAATTTTACAGTAAAGTTGTCATTGATGCTGGAGGTGTCAATTCCATAGTTGGAAGAAAAGCTGGTTTGATTCCAAAAAGATCAGGCACTAGTATGATCCTTTATGTGACAGTTTGTGTCAAACTTGGAGAAGAAGTCGTAAGTGAGAGATTTGGTGATTGTATCGAATATTATCTTTCACCTGGAATTCAATACAAAACTTGGCCATGGATTTTCCCTAAGAAAGATACTGTAACTGTTGGGACTGGAGGATATATGGATGAAAACTTGCTGAACGATGAATTTCCAAATGTAAATAAATACATGGAGAATTTCTTGAATTTACCAATCGTCAAAAAGAAACTTGAAGGAGGAGAAATTGTTGCTTGGGGTTTACATCTTGAGTATGATGAAGCCATAGAAAAACGAGTGAAAAACGGTTTAATTCTGACTGGAGAAGCAGGAGGTTTTGTTATTCCTTTCCTTGGAGAAGGAATGGTTGAAGCATTTTTCACAGGGATATATGCTGCCCAATCTGCTGCTAAAGCAATTGAAGCAGGTAACTTAACAGAGGATAAACTATCTGAAACCTATGAGGAACTAAGGGGAGAAAACCTCTTCATGCAATCTTTCAGGTATATTGCTGAAGTTAATAAAGAAACCATCTTGTCAAAAACTGATGATGAATTAACACGATTGATGCAGACAGTTATTATCGGTGGGGGTTTCATCTCAAACGCAATTCATGCCAAATGGATGAAAGGTGTTGAAGAGGAGGATTTTGGTCTTGTTCAAGAAGCTTATGATTTTCTTGAACTAATACAACCCTATATGCAAGTTGATCGGGATTTTGAAGATCTTTACAATGAGAGGCGAAGAAAATGAAAGTAGAAATGAAAGTAAACTATTATCCAGGAGATACTGGTGAGTTCATCAAAGTAATTGAAGATAAATGCACAGGTTGCGGTCAATGCGCTAAATTCTGTACTAGAGAAGTCTGGGAATCTGATGGTGCTATTTATCGACCTGTGAATCTTAAGAAATGTGTTGAATGCGGGGCATGCTGGAATGTTTGTGAATTCGATGCTGTAATATTCAGTGAACCAAAAGGTGGTACTGGAGTAAGTTTTGATTATGGTTAAATGGAGGAATCAAATTGACAGAAACTGAAGAATTTCTTAAAACATTGGAAGCACAAAGAAACAAATACTCTGATTCAAGAGTTGCTAGACATTTCAAAGGATGGAATAAGACTCTTCAATATCATTTTACTGATATCGACGAATATTTTTTAATAGAACTAATAGATGGAGAACCACAGCCTTTGCGTAAAGAAAAACTAACTGATCCTGATATAATGTATACTATGAGCACTGAAACCTTTCTTTCCATGAACAAAGGGGAAATCAGTGGTTTCAAAGCTTATCAACAAAAACTTCTAAAAGTTAAAGCTACTATGCCCGAGATGTTGAAGTTACAGAAGCTTGACAAGATATAATTTTCTAAATTACCTTCATCTTTTTTCCTACTTCTTCAAATATATCCAGTGCTTCGTGAACAACTTCTTCTCCCATTGTGCTGATATAAGAAGTCCTTATCAATTCTCTACCTTTTGGAGTTGCTGGATAAACAACTGGATTTGAAAAAATCCCTCTTGGTTTATGTTCGAAAAGATTCTTGAAGAATCTTATTGTTTTAAATCTACCTCCAACAACCACTGGTATTATGGCAGTACAGGAGTTTCCAGTATCAAATCCTAATTCTATTAATCCCTCTCTCATCAAATGGGCAACTGCTAAAAGATTTTTCCTATAAGAATCATTTTTCTCAATTATATCTAATACAGCTAGTACTGTAGCACACGAAGCAGGTGGAGGACTAGCAGAAAAGACAAAAGCTCTGCCTTTGTGTCTTATCCAGTTACATATCTGTTTGCTTGTTGCGATAAATCCCCCGATTGTAGCAAAACTTTTCGAAAATGTTCCCATAGTAATATCTACTTCATCTGTAAGATTGAAATGTGAAGCAGTACCTCTACCATGCTCTCCAATAACACCAACTGAATGTGCATCATCAACATAAAGTCCTGCATCATATTCTTCAGCTAATTCAACAAGTTCGTCAAGTGGAGCAATATCTCCTTCCATTGAAAAAACTCCATCAGTAACAATTAGGCCTTTTCCTTTTGGAACATCTTTCAAGTGGTGTTTTAAATCCTCCATATCATTATGTTTGTATATCTTTTTGTTTTTCTGATCATTTCTTCCTAATCTAATCCCATCAATTATAGAAGCATGGTTCTGTTCATCAGAAATAATCCATTCATCCTTTTCAGAAAGAAGAGCTGATATAGCTCCTAGATTTGTTTGCATACCTGTTGAAAATACAATACAATCCTCTTTTCCCATGAATTTTGCTAATCTTTCCTCTAATTCAACATGAATCTCCATAGTTCCATTCAGCAATCTTGAACCAGTTGTTCCAACACCATACTTATCTATTGCTTCTTTTGCTGCTTGTTTTACTTTAGGGTGAGAAGTCATCCCTAAATAGTTATTACTCCCCAACATTATTACTTCTTTATCATCCATTTTAACAACAGGATCTTGTTCTCCACTGATGAGATGAAAATATGGATAGATACCTGATCGTTTTGCAACAGCAGGTTCTCCAACTTTATAATACTGATTACATTTTTTAAAGAACTTAGTCATTCAAATCAACTGTATAATTCTTATTACATCTTTCTGCAAGTACCTCAAAAATTGAGCTAGTTTGTTATAAAACTTTGCGCAGAACAATATCAACCTAGTTAAAGAGCACACTTTTCCATTTTATTGGAAATTATATTTCGAAATAATAGTAAATAAGAGCTTACTTCTTTTTCCTTGGAATGCTATAAAACAACATTAGTCCCCAAATTTGAACAGAAATAGGCAGAAATCGGAATAGAAATGCTACTAAGAAACTTTGAAAACCAAAAGTATATCTTGGCTTAGGGTTTTTCTTCTTAATGGCTTTTAAAATACTCTTTGCTATTGTATTAGGAGATGCTCCTGCCATCTCAAATTTGTGCATTAATTCAATAGTATTTTGCGCTACTAAATCCTCATCGAATCCTTTAGCATAAACTCTGCTTGAGTGAACAGCTGTATTTGTATCACTAGGTTCTATAAGTACAACTCTTATTCCTCTTGAAAACAATTCCATACGTAAAGAATCAGTATAATTGGCAATAGCTGCTTTAGAGGAGCTGTAAGAAGCCTGATAAGGTAATGGAGCTCTTCCTGCTATGGAACCCAGATTTATTATTTTTCCATAATCGTTCGAGAGCATTATAGGGAGGACTTCAGAAATCATTCTGTGCATCCCAAAGAAATTAGTATCAAATTGTTGCTGCAATTCTTCAGATGAGACATCAGCTATTGAACCACAGAGAGGATATGAAATATTATTAATCAAAACATCTATTCTTCCTTCTTTTGAAATGACTTGTTTAATACATTCTTTAACAGAAACATTATCAGTAATATCTAATTTAATAAGAGGAAAAGTGACGCTTGAAGCTTGATCTGGATTTCTACTTGTTCCATAAACCTTGAAACCTTTCTTTAATAACAGATTTGCTGTAGCTTTCCCAATACCTTGAGTTGCACCGGTTATAAGAACAACTCTTCCTGAATTATTGTCTCGCATAATGAAGAATAATAATCACTTCCTAAAAAACTTTAAGTCCAATTTTGTGAGAGAATCTTTATATAAAGATAAAAGAAAAGCAGAATTTGATGGACAATTCGGAAACTAATGACAACGACGATAAAGTCAAAAAAATAGAGGAAAAAGTAGACCTCTTAGATGAAAAAATTATGTTTCTTTTCCAGAAAATTAAGGCTCTTACAGATAAACTCGATGTTGCTTTAGGAACAGCTGTAGTACCATCTCGTCCAGCTGCACCTCCAGCAAGACCAGTTCCTGTAAGACCTGCACATGTCCAGCCCGAACCAATTCAACCTCCAGCAGAGTTAGTAAAAGCTAAACCTGCATACACAGCACCTTCAGAAGAACTACCAGTAACACCGATGAAAGAAATTCCCGTTGAGAAAATAGTTGTGAAAGAAAGACCTCCAAGAGAACCATTTTGGTCAACTATAAAGAAAGAAGAGGTTTTGCCATATTTCATTTTGATTGCATTCTTTTTACTATTGGCAGCAGTTGTTTATATCGTAACTACAATGTTAATAGACTTAGAAGTCTTTGATAATGCATTAGTAGTATTTTTGATAATTGGTATAACTTCTCTGGGATTCGTGCTTATCAGCTATGGTATGAAAAGATTAGTCGATGCAAAGAATTGGAAACGATATTATATTTTTCCATGGAGTTTTCTTGCTTTAGGAATTGCAGGTATTTTCGTAGCTTTCATAGTCTCACAGACAACTATGTCAGATTCTAATACACGGGTTGTTTTTCCAATAGCAATTGCTACAGCAATAGTTGCATTCATAATTACTATAATCTTTAAAAATGAATTTTTAATTGGAGAAGCATCTTTAGCATTCATCCTTATCCTTCTCGTACCAACGCTCACTGATTCTCAGATTTTTGGACCAGTTATAGGAGGATACTCATACTTCATTTTCTTCATGATATTCATAATAGGATCTTATGTTCTAGCAAAACTGAAAATTACGGCTGCACCTTCTTTAGTATCCCTAATCTCATTTCC
>Ga0255055_10002857_pt1 | contig 11898 bp, 10 predicted proteins | sample JV7_2_27_MG_FD_188633 | JGI IMG/M metagenome (GOLD analysis project Ga0255055, IMG submission 188633) | Seawater microbial communities from Jervis Inlet, British Columbia, Canada - JV7_2_27 | ecosystem: Environmental > Aquatic > Marine > Inlet | place: Canada: British Columbia | collected... | reverse complement strand
CATACTGGAAATACCCTATATCAACAGAGGCGTCGCACCGGTTGAGGCCGAAGATCCGGAAGTTGCACTTCTGATTGAGCGCTGTGTTAAAAAGAAAAAAACATTAATCGCCACCTATACTTATGAAGCACTTGGTCTGGCGGATGTCGTCGTAGTTGATGTGCAATGCGACTATTTTAAAGAAACATTCGGAGATGTTCGACAGGGTCATGCCGATATCGTTGCGCTCGAAGCGAGTCTTAAAATTATCGGGGAAAAAATTAAGCCTGAATGCCTGGTTTTAATTGAAACCACGGTCCCACCGGGAACCACTGAATATGTGGCCTATCCGATCATGAAAAAAGCTTTTGGAAAACGAGGAATAACTGATTGCGAGCCCCTTTTAGCGCATTCCTATGAGCGGGTAATGCCGGGTCGCAATTACGTGGCCTCGGTGCGTGATTTCTGGCGGGTGTGCAGCGGCATTAATGAAACCGCCCGAGAGCGTGTGCGCATATTTTTATCGGAAGTTTTAAATGTGGCGCAATACCCGCTTACGGTGCTGGACCGGCCCATTGAAAGTGAGACATGTAAAATTGTTGAGAATTCATACCGGGCCACCATTCTTGCCTTCTTGGATGAATGGAGCGTGTTTGCCGAACGCAACGGTGTGGACCTGATCAAGGTGATTGATGCCATTAAAATACGGCCGACCCATTCCAACATGATTTTCCCCGGTCCTGGTATCGGCGGTTATTGTTTACCCAAAGATGGTGGATTGGGTGTCTGGGCTTACCATACGTTGATGGGTTTTGAAGATGACGTGTTTAAAATCACCCCGGCGGCCATTGATATAAATGATACCCGCGCATTAAGAGTGCCGCAGCAGGTCCGAGATGCGCTGCGCAACATGGGAAAGATCGTCGCCGCTTCAAAGATTGTGCTGCTGGGGGCATCCTACCGAGAGGATGTGGGCGACACGCGTTACAGCGGCTCAGAAATCATCGTTCGGAAATTAACCGAAATGGGTGCAGAGCTTGCGGTAAGCGACCCGTATGTAAAGCGCTGGTGGGAACTTGAAAAGCAGGAGACCTATCCGGCACCGGATCATTCCATGAAACAATTTTTCCGCAACCAGGACAAACTGAGCAAAACTCGGATAGAGAAAGATTTGGCTACCGTCCTGAGATTTGCCGACGCCGTAATCATTGCTGTTCGCCATCAGGAGTACCTTGAACTGAACCCTGAGGAGGTTGTCAAAATGATCGGTCAGCCCGCGGCGATAATCGATTGTTTTGGTGTGCTGGACGATAAAAAAATCCGCCGCTATTTTGAACTCGGTTGTGAGGTAAAAGGGCTGGGTCGCGGGCATGTGAAGCGTATCAAAGATGAAGTCAGAGGGTAGGTGGACTTCAGGCTACGACAGGTAGAAAAAACGGTAAACGAGATGCAATTTATTGATTTGGGTGCTCAGCAAAAACGGATTCGAAACAGCCTTGAAAATAATATTAGGGCCGTCCTTGATCACGGTCAGTATGTTATGGGACCTGAGATACAACTACTGGAGGAAAAGCTGACCGAGTATATTAATACCAGTTTCGGCCTTTCTTGTGCTTCGGGAACCGATGCCCTTCTGTTGGCATTAATGGCGTACAACATCGCACCGGGAGATGCCATTTTTACTACCCCGTTTACCTTTGTTGCCACCGGTGAAGTCATCAGGCTTTTAGGCGCCACACCGGTATTTGTGGATATTGATCCCCAAACTTACAATATTGACCCTTCAAAACTTGAGCAAGCCATTGCGGCACTTAAATCCGTAAATTCGAATCTGCACCCGCTGCCACGGACTTCTGATCTTGAGCGTTTAAGGCCACGCGGCGTAATTGCGGTTGATCTTTTCGGATTGCCTCCTGATTATCAACAACTGGAAGCGACCGTTAACCACAGTGGCCTTTTTATAATAGAAGACGCCGCTCAGTCATTTGGCGCTGAATTTCAAGGAAAGAAAGCCTGCGCATTAGCTGATATTGGGTGCACGTCATTTTTTCCTGCCAAACCTCTGGGATGTTACGGAGACGGCGGCATGTGTTTTACCGACGATAAAAAACTTTACGATATTATGAAATCCTTAAGAATTCATGGCAAGGGCACCCACAAGTACGACAATGTGCGTACCGGCATCAACGGTCGCATGGATACCCTGCAGGCTGCAATTTTGTTGTCAAAATTTGAAATATTTGCGGAAGAAGTAGAACTGCGCCAGACAGTTGCCGATCGGTATCATAAGTTGCTCATGAGTCTGGAAACGATTACACTACCTCGGGTTCCTGCTGCTCGCAAATCTGTCTGGGCGCAATATTCTATTCTGGCGCGAGATGAAAATCATCGTTCGCAGTTGCAGGCAAAACTGAAAGCAGCAGATATCCCCACCGCTGTTTACTATCCAAAACCGCTGCATTTGCAGACTGCTTATGCATCCCTTGGCTATAAAGAAGGGGAGTTTGCGATAAGCGAAGACTGCTCACGGCGGATCTTCAGTCTGCCGATGCATCCATATATAGAAGAAAAAGATCAAATGAAAATAGCTGAGATTATTGTGAAGAATGGTTAGTGACATCTTAAATATTGAGTATCTTTTGGAGCGAATTGATGGGAAAAACTCATAGATCAAAGCATCGTAAAATGAATTCAGTTGCCGTTATAGGTGCCGGGTACTGGGGGAAAAATTTGGTCCGCAATTTTCATAATCTGGGTTCGCTCAAGCTTATTTGTGATAAGAATGAATCGCTGTTAGCGGATTTTAAAGGTCAATATACCGATATTGAAACCTGTCTGGCGCTTACCGATGTGCTGGCAAGAGAGGATATTGACGGTGTTGTAATCTCAACACCGGCCGAGACCCATTTTAGCACGGCCCGGGAATCCCTGCTGGCCGGGAAAAATGTAATGGTGGAAAAGCCGCTGGTGCTGCATGATAAAGAGGGTGAGGAACTGATCTCTCTGGCGGCAGAAAAAGACAGGGTTTTAATGGTGGGGCATCTTTTGCAGTATCATCCGGTATTTGTGCGATTAAAGGAAATGGCCTGCGCCGGAGAATTGGGCCGCATTAATTATATTTATTCGCATCGGCTCAATTTGGGAAAAATCAGGCGCGAGGAAAACATCTTATGGTCTTTTGCACCCCATGATATATCCATGATTCTTGCTCTGGCCGGTGAAGAACCGGAGAGCGTATTGACCACCGGGGGTAATTATTTGCACCGAAAAATTGCTGACGTTACAACCACGCATCTTGATTTTCCTTCCGGACTGCAGGCCCATGTTTTTGTATCGTGGTTACACCCCTTTAAAGATCAAAAACTCGTTGTGGTCGGAGATCGCATAATGGCGGTTTTTGATGACACCCAGCCCTGGAAAGACAAGCTGCTTTTGTATCCTCACCAAATAAATTGGGAAAACAACATGCCGGTTCCCAGTAAAGCAGAGGCCGAGCGGGTGAAGATTGCCGAATCAGAGCCGCTGCGGGATGAATGCCAGCACTTTCTGGATTGCATGTCCAATGGATCAAAACCGATAACCGATGGTCATGAAGGGCTCAAGGTGCTGAAAGTTCTAAATGCCAGTCAAACCTCGTTGAATCATTACGGCCGGAAAGTCTGTTTAGCGATGAATAGCGTGCGGGCCCACAATGAAGAACTTTTATCACCCATGGCGTCGCAAGCATCTACCGGGGAAGAAGATATATTCATCCACTCAACCGCCGTGGTGGATGACAATGTAACCATTGGCAAAAATTCAAAAATCTGGCACTTTTCCCATATCCTTTCGGACTCAACTCTTGGTGAGCGCTGTAACATCGGTCAGAATGTTGTCATTGGACCACAGGTGTCTATCGGCAAGGGCTGTAAAATTCAGAACAATGTGTCCGTTTATAAAGGTGTCACGCTTGAGGATGACGTATTCTGCGGACCAGCTGTCGTTTTTACCAATATTTATAATCCGCGGGCAGCCATACGAAAAATGGATCAAGTGCGTCCCACCCGTGTTAAACAAGGTGCCACTCTTGGCGCGAATGCCACCGTGGTGTGCGGTACGACCCTTGGGAGGTACTGCTTTATCGGGGCCGGAGCGGTTGTGAATAAAAACGTTCCGGATCATGCTCTTGTCGTAGGCAATCCCGCCAAACAAATCGGCTGGACATGTGTCTGTGGCGAACGCCTTACCGAGAATCTGGAGTGTTTAAACTGTGGCAGTCGCTTTGAAAAACGAACGGAAGGTCTGGCACCTCTTGGCCCATAATTTCTCTAATCTTACCGACTGCTTTTTCCCACCTGAATTTGATAAATTCCGTTACGAGCTGTTGCTGCATTTTTAGATGACAAACAGCTTGACACAAAGGTTTGAGACTATTTAGTATCGAGCTTATTTTATTGGCTTAATACGATCAATTTGGGTCGAATTATTGAGGTTGAGTATGACACATCCAAATGAATCAAAAATAGCGCAGATGATAAATAAGGGCGTTCGCATTGATTGTCCGGATAGCATTGAAATCGGCGAAGAAGTTGACGTCGATAAAATTTCGAGTCAGGGAGTTGTTATACACGCCGGCTCAAAAATTTTTGGTGCTGCAACCCTGATTTTAAGAGATGCCAAAATCGGATTCGAAGGGCCAGCTACCCTGAAGAATTGTCAGGTCGGCCCTGAGGTTGAGCTCAAGGGCGGTTATTTTGAGGGTGCTGTTTTTCTGGCAAAAGCCAAAGCCGGTTTGGGTTCGCATGTGCGCGAAGCGAGTATCTTTGAGGAGCAAGCGAGTGTGGCGCATTCGGTTGGGACCAAACACGCCATCCTATTTCCGTTTGTTACTCTGGGAAGCTTAATTAATTTTTGCGATTGTCTTATGGCCGGTGGTACCAGCCGCAAAAATCACAGCGAGGTGGGCAGTTCCTATATTCATTTTAACTTTACCCCCAACCAGGACAAAGCGACCGCGTCACTGATCGGGGATGTGCCCAAAGGGGTTATGTTAAATCAGTCGCCAATATTCCTGGGAGGGCAGGGCGGGCTGGTGGGCCCCTGTCGCCTGACATACGGGATTACGGTGGCTGCCGGTACGATTGTTCGTAAGGATGAGCTCAGGACAGGGCGCCTTCTGTTTGACGGGAAAGAAAAAGGCGCCAATTTGGCGTATAAGCCCGGCAGGTTTACAAATCAAAAACGGGTGGTCGTAAATAACATCGTTTATATTGCCAATCTGATGGCCTTAAATCAATGGTATCAACACGTGCGCGGCCTGTTTATTTCCAAAGATTTTCCGCAAGCGCTTCTAACCGGACTCAAAGAAAAAATGAATTGTGCGATTTCAGAACGAATAACTCGACTCGAAGCCTTAGCCAACAATCTACAATCGAGCGTGCCGGCGCAAAAAAACACCAAAAGGATACAACCATCCGGTGTTTCTTCGCAAAAACAGGAATTATTTCAGAGGTGGTCTGAGCTGAAAGTTTTATTTGAGCGGCTAAAAAGCGAAAAAGGCGATGCCGGTCACCGAAATTCTTTTATTGAAACAGTCCACAGCGGTATCGTGAAGACAGACTTGGATTATATTTCCGTTATTAAAGGACTGACAGCGTCTGATGCGGCCGTCGGCACCCAATGGCTTCAAGGAATTGTAGACCGGGTCGTAGGGGAAACACTAAATCTTATTCCATCATTTAGGTGATAATAATTGAACCGCGCATAACTCAGATTAAGAGTGTCTGCAGATTTCGCAGAAATAAATATTATCCGCAGACTTGTCCGCCAATCTTTGTGGAGGATTACGCAGATTACACAGATTTCAAAAAATATTAAAAGACTGCAAAGAACAGTGCTATGTACACGTTTTTTGACCTTCTGCGGGTCTTCAGCGCTATAAAAACGGAAGGCATTACAAAAATAAATAATAATCTGCGAAAATCTGCGTAATCTGCGGATCCGATACTAGGAATTTAACTATGACCAGGCTTTTTGGCACCGACGGTATCCGCGGGGCTGCAAATGAATACCCACTGACCGCAGATGTTATCATAAATATCGGCCGGGCAGTCGCATCGATTTTTAGCGGTGCCAACAAGCGGGCAAAAATAATCATCGGCAAAGACACCCGTGAGTCGGGCAGCATGATTGAAGATGCGCTGGCATCCGGCATTTGTTCAACAGGCGGCGACGCCTGTCTGGCCGGCGTATTACCGACCCCAGCGGTGGCCCATCTGACATCTTCAACCGATGCGAGTGCCGGAATTGTGATCTCTGCCTCACATAATCCATTTTATGACAACGGTATTAAGATCTTCGATGGCGCTGGGTGCAAACTTGCGGACCAAAAAGAAAATGAGATCGAACATCGTGTACTGAATGAACAAACCGGACCTGCCAATCGTAAATCAGTTCGCGGCGCCGGAAACCTGGAAAGCCTAAAAGACGCACCTGAACGCTACCTATCTTTTTTGAAAGGCACGCTGCGCGATACGACTTTTTTTAATGGTATGAAGATCATTCTGGATTGTTCAAACGGAGCAACTTATGCGGTTGCACCCCAGTTATTCAATGATCTTGGTGCCCAGGTTGAAGCGATCAATGTAAATCCGGATGGCAAAAATATTAACGCAAATTGCGGATCCGAGCATCCTGAAGCTTTGATCGACACCCTTATCGCAAAAAAGGCTGATATCGGACTGGCTTTTGATGGAGATGGTGATCGACTGATCGCTATAGATGAAAAAGGCCAAGTAATTACTGGAGACCGGATTTTAGCAATATGCGCCCGGACATTAAAGCGCAAAGGTTTGTTGCAAAATAATCTGGTTGTCAGTACCGTAATGAGCAATTTAGGGTTGCGATTGGCACTCAAAGATCTGGGCATTGAGCATTTGGTGACTCAGGTTGGTGACCGCTGCGTGCTGCAACAAATGAACGCAAGCGGTGCTGTGATCGGTGGTGAGGATTCGGGCCATATGATTTTTTTAGACCAGCACACCACCGGTGATGGGATGCTATCGGCGATTCGACTTATTCAGACCATGCACGACGAAAACATGGCCTTATCCGAATTGAGCCAGGTCATGGTCGTATTCCCACAGGTTTTATTGAATATAGAAGTAAAGAATAAACCGGTAATTAAGAGCGTCGCACCACTTATGGAGGCGATACGTTCGGTAGAAAAAAACTTGGGCGAGAAGGGCAGGGTGCTCGTGCGCTATTCAGGAACCCAACCCATGTGTCGGGTGATGGTTGAAGGTCCCGACAAAAATGAAACCCAGCAGTATTGCCAACAGATCGCCGACGTCGTTAAAGCCACCCTTGGATAGTGTCCGCAGATTTCGCAGAAATAAATATTACCCGCAGACTTGTCCGCCAATCTTTGTGGAGGATTACACAGATTATACAGAAAAAATATTATCCGCAGATTACGCAGATTACACAGATTTCAAAAAAAAATTAAAAACTATAAATAGTGGTGTAAAATACCCGTTTGACCTTCTAACTGCTCTTCAGCGCCCTAAAGGCGGAATGGCATTATTTATATAAATAATAATCTGCGGAAATCTGCGTAATCTGCGGATATCAACTTATCTTTTGAATAATCTGCGGACCTTGTTAGTTTCTGTTTCCAAGTATTCTCAGCAACATCAGAAACAGATTTATAAAGTCCAAATACAATTTCAACGCCCCCAGGATGGCTCCTTTGCGAATAGCACTGGCGCCCACGTCCGCAGGCTGTGATATCGCCATAGCTTTCAGATTTTGGGTATCATAAGCTGTCAAACCCACAAAAACCAATACCCCGATGTAGCTAATAATCATGTGCATCGCTGAACTGCGGATAAACAGGTTGACCAGCGATGCGATGATGATACCAATTAAACCCATCATCAGGAATCCGCCCATGGAGGTCAGGTCTCGCTTGGTGGTCCAGCCATAGATGCTGCAGGCAATAAATGTGGCCGCACACACAAAGAAAGTTGAAGCTATCGAAGAACGGGTATAAATAATGAAAATAAACGATAGGGTTGCTCCGTTTAAGGCGGAATAAAGAACAAACAGAGCGGTGGCGGTTGAAGCCCGCATTCGATGTACGCGTGCGCTGATGGTAAACACCAGTGCCAGTTCAGCGATAATGAGACCGAAAAATAGGATCTGATTGCCTATTATAAGGTTCAACAAGGCCGGTGTGCTGGCCACGTAATAAGCAATCAACCCTGTCAGCGCGAGCCCAATGGCCATCCAATTATACACACTGCGAATAAATTCATTTACACGAACCTGGACTTGTGTCTGTTTAGCTGATATGGACTCCATGTATAGCCTCCTGTAATTATTTGTTTAATGTTGATGAATCCGTAAAAAGTCGAATTCATCAAGTGTTTGGTGTTTCGTATTTCGTGTTTGGTATGAGATAGATGATGCTATATCGGCATGTTAGAATACTAAACACTAAACACCAAATACAAAACACACTCGTAAAAAGGTTGCTTTTCTGACTTTTTCGAGTTTATCAAATGTCTGTTTATAATAACACAAGATACGCAATTTTCAAGGCTTGCAGCGACGATTAAAATGAAACCCGATCAATTGTACCAAGAACTCATCGATCTGGCTGAGCGCATGCAGATCACTGTGGCCGAACAGAATTTGAGGACCGCAGGTTTTAAGATCCAAAGTGGCCTGTGTACGGTTAAAGGTGAGAATTTGTTTATCATGGACAAGCATAAATCCGTTCATAAAAAAATAAAAATTTTGGCCGCGCAGCTGTCAATCATACCTCATGAAGACCTGTATATTATTCCGGCTCTGCGCGAGTTGTTGGAAAAATACGCTGAGAAATAAAGCAGAAATACATATTATCCGCAGATTACGCAGATTACACAGATTTCAAAAAAAAATTAAAAACTATAAATAACGGTGTAAAGTACCCGTTTGACCTTCTAACTGCTCTTCAGCGCCATAAAGGCGGAATGGTATTATTTATAAATAATAATCTGCGAAAATCTGCGTAATCTGCGGATAATTCTTTTTGCGTAATTTACGGATATTCGTTATTGTCTGTTTTCGAGAAATTGAAATCAATATTCGAACAGGGGAGCCAAAAAGGCAATCTTTTCGTCAAACATGCTGGATCCTCAAGGGTCCATCTAAAAGTTTACATAATATCTCTTATCAGACGTTCGGTAGCTATTGCGAACAACTAATGATAAAAATATGGCCGATTGGGCGGGCGATTTTGAAGTGATAGAAACGACTCGAAAAGTGTATACCATCTCGGAACTCAATGCGGACATTAAATTGTTGCTGGAAGAACAGTTCCCATTTGCATGGGTTATCGGAGAAATTTCTAATTTTCGAATTCCCGCATCCGGTCATTTTTATTTTACCCTCAAAGACGAATCCTCGCAGCTTAATGCCGTAATGTTTCGCGGCCAACAGCGAAATCTGAAATTTGAACCCGAAGATGGCATCAACATCACCGGTATGGGCCGCCTGAGCGTTTACGAGCCCAGAGGAACATACCAGATAATTCTGGAATTCATGGAACCGGCCGGTGTCGGCGCTCTGCAAATTGCCTATGAAAAGCTCAAAGCGCGACTGGCCGAGGAAGGCCTTTTTGACGAGAAACACAAAAAGCCGATACCTTTTTTGCCCCAAAAAATTGCTCTGATTACCTCCCCATCCGGTGCCGTGGTTCACGATATGTTGAACATTATTAATCGTCGATTTCCGAATGTGCACCTTCAGATATTTCCCGTCAAAGTTCAAGGTGCTGCAGCCGCAGATGAAATCATTGATGCGCTGGGGGTTTTGAATCAAAACACTGACGTGGATGTGGCCATTGTGGCCCGCGGTGGCGGATCACTTGAAGATTTGCAGACATTTAACGCCGAGGGCGTTGTCAAATCCGTGTTTGAGTCTCGGATTCCAGTTATATCAGCGGTTGGTCATGCAACCGATTATACGATTACCGATTTCGTGGCTGATTTAAGAGCTCCCACGCCTTCAGCAGCTGCCGAATTGGCAGTTCCTGTAAAAAATGAATTATTACGGACGGTTAGTGATAATTTTGCTGCGCTTGAGTTTAGAGTTTGTAACCTTATTGAGCGTTATAGGCGCAATCTGAGCGATTTTACCAAAAGATTGGTTGATCCCAAGAAGCAGATCCAGGACTGGCGGCTACGGCTGGATGATTTTGCATCCCGGCTCAGCCGGAATTTCATGATGCTTTTGGACCGCAAAAATGAACAATATAGATGGTGGCTTGATAGACTGGTTGCACACAGTCCGGCATCGCAGATTCATAATATTAATTTAATAATTGAACAAAACCTATATAAGCTATTAAAAACATACAGTAAAGGGTTTGAAAACAAAACTGCCCGTTTGCGTGAATTACGCGCCCGGTTGGAGACACTGAGTCCCATTGCAATTTTAGAAAGGGGTTACAGTATTACCCGCACCATTCCCGATTCAAAAGTGGTCTTGAATCCGCGAATGGTTTCCATCAACCAGGATCTTGAAGTGATGGTGGCAAAAGGAACCTTAACCTGCCGAGTAAAGGGAAAATCTGAAAATGGCCCAAAAAACATTTGAACAATCAATGAAACAGCTTGAGAAAATCGTCCAGGAACTCGAAGACGGTGATCTACCCCTGGAAAAAGCACTTAAAAAGTTTGAAGAAGGCATGCAGCTAACAAAATTATGTTCTGAAAAGCTGGACGAAACCGAGAAAAAAGTTTCTATCTTGCTGAAAAACTCTGAAGGCCGGATTACCGAGCAGCCCTTTCGGTCTGAAAATGAAGAAAATGGCGACTGACGAAACCGTTTTATCAGAATTTGGCTTATGACGTCTTGATATGTTTAACCTGGATTCATATCTTACATCCCAGAAAAAGCGGATTAACCGAGCATTAGAATCCCTTTTAAAAACAGCCGACAAGCCTGACCGCATCCTTGAGGCCATGGCCTACTCTCTGATGGCAGGCGGCAAGCGCATTCGACCCGTGTTATGTGTGGCGGCGGCCGAAGCAGTTGGCGGTAATCCGGAAGATGCCGTGCCGGCTGCCTGCGCTCTTGAAATGGTTCATACTTACTCGCTGATCCACGATGACCTTCCGGCGATAGACGACGACATTCTGCGTAGAGGAAAGCCGACCTGTCACATGGCTTTTGATGAAGCCACTGCCATCCTTGCCGGAGACGCTTTGCTGACCTTGGCGTTTCAAACACTTGCTTCCATTGAATTGAGTAACGCAGAACAGGCCGCAAAATGGTTGCGTGTCATACGGTTGATCTCATATGCAGCCGGCTATTGCGGGATGATTCAGGGCCAGATGCTGGATATTACTTCTGAAGGAAGACAGCTGACATTGGCTGAATTGAAATCCTTGCACCGCTTAAAAACCGGTGCATTAATCGAAGCGTCCATAAGCAGTGGAGCTGTATTGGGTGGTTCAAATTCGAATAAAATTTCATTGCTCGAAAGCTACGCTCAAAACATGGGTCTTGCCTTTCAGGTTACAGATGATATTTTAAATGTCGAAGGTGATCCCGAAATTATGGGCAAGGCAGTGGGAACCGATAAACTTCGCAATAAAAGCACCTACCCTTCCCTGCTGGGCCTTAAAAAATCTAAGGATTTTGCCGGCCAGCTGGTCGAAAATGCATTGCAGGCGCTTGAATCATTTGATCAAAAAGCCGAGCCTTTACGCGCAATTGCAAAGTTTATAGTCGAAAGAAAAAAATAAACTATTATTCAGAAGTTGAGAAAAGCAAATAAAAAAAAGAGGAGCAACTATAAATTGGCTTTATTGGAAAAAATAAATTCGCCGACTGATTTGAAGAAAATATCACGCGATGATCTTCCAGAACTGGCAGAAGAAATTC
>Ga0255055_10002856_pt1 | contig 11904 bp, 21 predicted proteins | sample JV7_2_27_MG_FD_188633 | JGI IMG/M metagenome (GOLD analysis project Ga0255055, IMG submission 188633) | Seawater microbial communities from Jervis Inlet, British Columbia, Canada - JV7_2_27 | ecosystem: Environmental > Aquatic > Marine > Inlet | place: Canada: British Columbia | collected... | reverse complement strand
GTCACAACCGACCGTATAATCCGACTGAACCATGCTGCACCTCCTGTGGGCTGACGGGACTTTGACAGCCCCAGTCTACTGGGAGGTGCAGTGCTTTCATCTAATCAACTCGCTGGAGCGGACCGGGGATGCGGCGGTAAAAGCAAGAGAAAAGGGAGTTCGGGGTTCCTAGTACCGCCTGTGAGGTAGCGATCCCTGGCCGCTCACTTGTGCCTGCGGCCCAAGCACAGTCTGGGGCTGCGAGCACGCAGCTCGCGGCCGTTAGCTGACTGAAAGATAAATACATCCTCGTCTTCTTTGAAATCGTTGAGCGATAACTCAGCTCATTTTCAACCCGATTCCCTTCCCCGCTCCTGCCGCTTTCGAACGATGTTATTTGCGACATAGCAAATCCCTCTTGACATTCCCTAAAAACTAGATATAGTTACTATCGACTAGTTACTAACGACTAGTTTAGGATGGACTACTGAACGAGAAAAGGTCAGCTATGGAAAGAAAGCTGCTTCTACTTGGATTGTTGCGCACGCACGAGATGCACGGATATCAGATCAACGAGCTCATCGATGCGCATCTGGGCACAAGTGTCCAACTCACAAAGCCAACCGTCTACAAGCTGCTGGGCGCCATGGTGGACGACGGTTGGATCAACTTCCACGAGGAACAGGAAGGTAACTATCCCACCCGGCGTGTCTACAAGATCACGCCTGATGGAGAAGATGCCTTTCAGCAGCTTCTTCGCCAGAGCCTGGCTGATTACCGACCAGTTTCATACCTCAGCAACATCGGTATTGTGTATTTGGATGCCATTCCAGGGGAGGAAGCGGCCGCCCTACTTCACAAGCGGCGTGAGGAAATTGAAAATCTCTCACAAAGAATTCAAGCCGACGAAGAACATCAAGGTGGCTTTCAGTTGATGCTCTCATACCATCTACTCCATCTGAATGCCGAGTTGGAGTGGCTCGATGAACTCATCAGCCAATTACAACCAGCATAAAGGAAATCACTAGAGTGCCGAGGAGCAGAAATAGTAGTTGTCATGGAGATAACCTGAAATGCATGAAAAAACGCAAAACGGCCCGACCATAGAAACTAAAGGTTTAGTCAAAATGTATGGCGATGAGGTGCTTGCGTTAGATGGCATCGACTTGGCCATTGGAGCAAACACAATCTACTCGCTGTTGGGGCCAAATGGGGCTGGCAAAACGACAACGCTGTCCATCTTAACCACGCTTCTTGAACCAACGGCCGGATCGGCTAAAGTCTACGGCCTCGACGTAGTGAAGCAGGCCAATGAGGTACGAAAGCGTATTGGAGTGACCTTTCAGGAGACGGTCTTAGACGAAGCGCTGACTGGCCGGCAAGCGCTGGACTTTCACGGAAAGCTCTATAACCAGAGCACGGCCATGCGCCAGGCCAAGATCGAGGAATTGCTGACTTTGGTTGAGTTGGAAGACGCGGCCGACCGTAAGATTCGCACCTATTCAGGGGGCATGAAACGGCGCCTGGAATTGATCCGAGGGCTCATGACCGAACCTGATGTTCTCTTCCTGGACGAACCAACGTTGGGCCTAGACCCACAGAGCCGCACTCGTCTGGGTGACTACATCTTGGATCTCAAGGTAAACCGAGGCTTGACCCTTTTGTTGACCACTCACTACATGGATGAAGCACAGCTCTTGTCCGACAAAGTGGGCATCATCGACCACGGAAAAATCGTGGCCGAGGGCACACCGAGCGAATTGATCGAGCAGATGGGTGAGGACGTGATCCAGGTCGAAGGTCAAGGTGATATCGGACCGTTTGTTGAAGCGGTGAAGGCTTTGCCTTTTACCCAGGAGCTTTCGGCCGCGAACGGCGTGATCCAAATTGGCGTCGATTCCGGCAACCGCCGCCTTGTCCAGGTCGTTTCGATTGCCGGGGAAAAAGGTTTCCGCATCGAAGATATCTCGGTATCCAAGCCTACTCTAGGCGACGTCTTCCTTAAATACACTGGCCGGCAATTTCGAGATTAGCGGTCAATACCTATTTGCTGATTGTTAATCACGGTAATCAAGGAGCAAACGAATGAATGCAGCTATAACTCTTTGGAAAAAGCATATGTATAAGTCGATGACCAACCCTGAAGAGGCCATTGGCATGCTGATTCAGCCTGTCTTGTGGGTGGTGTTATTTGGCGTAGGCATGGGGAGCTTGTTGGGAGAAACAGCACCGGGCGCGGAGAATAATTACATCACCTTCATGCTCCCCGGCATTATCGCCCTGACGGCCCTGGGTGGCGCTATCGGCGGTGGCACGGAGTGGCTGAACGAGAGGCTTCAAGGGATTGTCAGGGAGTACCTAGCAGCGCCTATCCCACGAATGAGTATCTTATTTGGCAATGCTTCTAGCGCCATGACCAAGAGCTTGTTGCAGGCAATCGTCATCATGATCGTTGGAGTCCTTATCGGCGCGACGCTCAGCGACAATCCCCTGGGTTGGTTGGGAGGCTTGCTATTGGTGGCGGGCTACGGTCTGGGCTTTTCCGGCATCGCCATCGCCGTCGCTTCCAAGACCGACAGTCCCGGCGGCTACCACATGTTGATATTCATGCTCAACCTGCCGCTGCTATTCCTTAGCAACGCCCTGTACCCATTGCAGACAATGCCAACCTGGATGGAAATCGCCGCTCGATTCAACCCCACCACCTACGTGGTTACCGGGATGCGCATCATGACTTTCGGCGGCAGCGACGCTTTGGAAACAGTCGGCACCATTCCCCTGTGGCTTTGCTTTGTCGTCGTAGCCATCTTTCTTACCTTTGGCATGGCAATGGGCTACCGAGCTTTCAAGAGTTCGCTGAAATAGGAGCGCTAACAATGGATTTGGCGCAAGGCATGGGTAGCACCGTAGGAGAAGTCGAAGAGCCCATCAATAAGATGACGGGCTCCGGAGCCCCTTTTCCCAAGATGGGCTCTGTAGACGAGGTGGCAAATGTCGTCGTCTTCTTGGCCAGCTCTCTGGCAAGTTATGTACACGGAGCCAATATCCGGGTGGATGGTGGCTGGGTGTCGTCAGCAAATTAGCAGAGGATAAATCTCGAACAGTCAGATTAACGGTTCGAGTGAAAGGTCATAGCTGGCTAACAGCTCGCTGGAGCACTCTGCGAGTGGAGCCGGACCGGGGATTCGGCGGCAGGAGCAAGAGATGATTGATGTTGCGGCGCCTGGGAAAGCATCTGATGTGGCGAACCCCGGCCGCTCACTTGTGCCTGCGGCCCCCTGGACTGCTAGGGCAGGCAAGCGCAGGCAGCTCGCAGCCGTTAGGCAGAAACGAAATCATGCTATCAATTCGTCAAGAGCAGGCAGAAGATCTCTCAGCAATTCGTGCTGTCAATGAACAAGCGTTCAATCAGCCCGAAGAGGCAGATATTGTTGACCAACTCCGCGCCCTGGGCGATAGTGTTCTATCTCTTGTTGCGACCCGCAACGATGAAATCGTGGGACACATTCTGTTTAGTCCGGTCACAATTGAGAAAAATGACGATGTAGTCGACGGCATGGGGCTCGGACCCATGGCCGTTCTACCAGACTTCCAGGGCCAGCGGATCGGATCAGCTCTGGTTGAGGCTGGGATTAGGACGTTACGCGATCGTTTCTGTCCATTCGTGGTTGTTCTCGGCCATCCGCAGTACTATCCACGTTTCGGTTTTGAGCCGGCATCGAGGCACGGTATCACCTGCCAATGGGAAGAAGTTCCGGATGATACATTCATGGCCCTCATCCTTGATCAAGGCTTGATGAAGAATGTCTCTGGAAGGGCGCTATATCGGGAAGAATTTGGCTAGGCTGGATCGACGCAACATTACTCCTGTCGCTCAATCAAGCAGTTTCTGCCTGACAACTCGCTGGAGCGGACCGGGGATTCAGCGCCAGAAGCCAGAGCTATTGAGATGTGGGTGCATTCGAAAGCTGGAGAAGATCCGTTCCCCGGCCGCTCACTTGCCTGCCCTGCCGGCCAGGCCAGGGTGCCTGCGGCCCAAGCACAGCCTGGGGCTGCAAGCACGGAGCTCGCAGCCGTTAGGCCGCCCCACAAACCGCTGCCTCTTTGGTTTTCCCGATCTAGCCATCTATTAGCCAGACTGGACAACTGTCCAAGTCGGAAACTCTCCAATTGCATGATTGCCGTAGATATGGGAGATTGTAGATTCTAATCAGCAGAAGAAGAGAATGGAGTTCCCGATGCAAAATCGCTCAAGAGCCTGGTTGTGGTCAGCCGCAGCCATATCGTTCGTTATGGGGGTCATCCTGCTGCTGAACGACAGCAGTGGCGCTGGCTTGTTTTTCATACTAATGGGGATAACTTATATCGGCGCCTCGACGCGAGCTGGTCAAGGATGGAAAGCATCCAATCCCAGTCTCGGACGGTGGGGGATTATTGGGGGCTCACTGCTGCTTGTGCTCCTCGTTTTTGTTGTTGGCGCAGTCCTCTTGATATAGTGGTCAAAACTTCACTCAGCCGTGTTTTTCATGCTTGCAACTGACTTGGTGGAGTCAAAGGCGTCAAACTCATAGGATCCACCGAATTCAATAACAGTGCGGCGGCCTAACAACTCGCTGGAGCGGACCCGCCTCGGCCGGCTGATGCACTATAAGCTCGTTCCAAAGCGGACGAGCTTCTTCATTTATGATGAAAGCGGGGCCGCTCACTTGCCTGCCCTGCCGGCCAGGCCAGGGTGCCTGCGGCCCAAGCACAGCCTGGGGCTGCAAGCACGCAGCTCGCAGCCGTTAGGCCGAAACATCATCTGGCTAGGCCGCCGAGAGCCTATTCGTCAGCAACGGCCAGGCCGCCGTTGGCAGCCCATACAGCTATCGCACTACCGGCGAAAGCAAATGCAACAAGCGCTAGGCCACCAACTGTCAAAATGCCTATCGAAAGGCCACCAGCTGACAAAATGCCTACCGAAAGGCCACCAGCTGCCAAAATGCCTATCGAAAGGCCACCAAGTGCCAAGACCCCAACGGACACACCGCCCACACTGAGCGCTCCAACAGCAAGCCCCCCGAAAGCAAAGACGATACCGAATGCGATGTCGCCGACAGCAATCCAACCTTTGGCGAGTCCGGGAACTCCAAGCGGCCCGTGTGCGACGTGAACAAGCGGGAGACCGAGCAACCTTATTGACGATTTGTAATTCATTTCTAAACTCCTTTTGCAGGCCGATTTGCCATGTCCCAAGCATAGGACTCGGGAAGACGGCAAGCACGACTCTGGGGATGGGTTTTGCACCCCTCTTAGGAGGGGTTCGTGCCTCCTAGGAGCTAGCTACGCTTGAAGACTTGAGGCTCGCCGCACGCCGTGCGACCAAATGGGTTTTGGACGCTATGCGGCTTATAGCGTTAGTTGACTGAGGGATGGAGGCTGCCTAACTACTCACTGGAGCGGACTGGGTAGTCAGCAGCAAACACGCGGGATGTTGAAGTTGCGGGCCCCTGCGAAAGAGCGCGAGGGTTCGATCCCCGGCCGCTCAGCTCGCAGCCGTTATGCAGCAAGCCAGCTTTATCGAGATGAAATCCCAACCAGATCAGCGCTCACAATTCAACGGGTCTAACGAAAGTACAATGACGGTTGCCCAAGACCAGATGCCCGAGTCTTTGAAAACGAGGGACGGTGAGGGCGACTACGTGACACTTAGCGTTTACAAGATATTCGCCCGCACGCCGGGGCCGAAATCGGTGGATGGCAGAGACGTGCTCATAGAACGAGAGGAGAAAAGGTGATGACTGCACATAACGATGTCCCTAAGATTCCAGACAATTTAGCGAAATGGCGAAGTGAAGGCGAAACGGTTGATCTGCTCGGTACCAAGATTTGGTTTCACGACCAGGGGCCAAAGACCGATGACGCTGTCTTCATCGTCCACGGGTATCCCGGGTCTTCCTGGGATTTTCAGGGCGTGTCGAGCGCGTCGGGTCGGACACGCGTACCGTTGTGATGGATGGGCGAGGATTTGGATTGAGCGAGAAGCCGATGGACGGGGATTATCAGTCTAATTTCACTTTGATGCGACAGGCGGATCTCTTTGACGCGCTTGCTGACCATCTGGGCCTGAAGTCCATTCTCCTGGTGGCGCACGACATGGGGCAGACCATAGGTCTGGAACTGATGGCACGCTTTGAGGAGGGTCGCACGCCATTCCGGATTCGTCACGCTATCCTGCTCGACGGCTCGACCCTCGTGGACATGGTCGAGATGACGCCGTTTCAACAACAGGCGCTCGCAGCGCCCTCCACCGCGTTGCCAGAGGAGATGGCCTGGCAGGACATCTACGATATCTTCCCGGAATCGTACTCAAAGGAGACCAGAGCGCGAGACGATTTCGACGAGCTTGTCATCTGCCAGGCGCATCAGATCTACTACAACCAGGGCAGCCGCATCATCGGTGGGATCGTTCATTATCTGAAGGAGCGCAAGGAAAGCTTCAACCGTTGGTCTCGCACCTTCTTCGAATTCAAGGCGGCGCCGATGACCGTGATCTGGGGCGAGCAGGATCCGGTCGCCATAATCGCTATGGCCGACCGCGTCAAGAAGAATCGGCCCGTCACTGACCTATACAAGTATCCCGATTCCGGCCACTGGCCTTCGATCGAGTTTCCCGATCGGATCGGCGATGCGATCATCGCGCGTCTGGGAAGTCTCTGACCTAATCGTTCAACACCACGACCTCCATAGGGCGGCGTAGCTATTTCCAAGCAGGTTGGGCGCCAGGAATTGGTCCAAGGGGATGCTGAAAATCTTCCAAGGAAGGCTTCCTTCAAGTCAAGTATCCGAAAATATTGTCTCCATAGTAAGAACTAGTTAAAGTGTGGGAACGAGGGAAGACGAGCCCACGTCGGCGCTGGATGTCACGCTGCAATCTCTAGAGGAATTACACTGTTTCTGCATAACAACTCGCTGGAGCGGACGCAGCCTCAGCGAGATTTCATGATCAATGGAGCTGTGCTGCGCCGCTCCGCTCGCAGCCGTTATGTGGCATTTCGAGTAAGGAGGAGGTTTGAAAGCGTCCGTTTATATCGCAACTAGTCTTGATGGTTTCATCGCCAGAGAAAATGGCGACTTGGATTGGCTATCCGGGAGTGATAGTGCTGAAACTGGTGAGGAGCATGGTGCTGGAACTGGTGAGGACTTTGGTTTTAAGGAATTTCTAGACTCTATCGATACATTGGTTATGGGGCGCAAAACGTTCGACGTGGTTGTTGCCTCTGGGCAATGGCCGTACGGAAGCATACCGGTCGTAGTCCTAAGCAGCGGACCGGTACAAATTCCGAACCGCTTAATCGAAACCGTAGAGTCACAATCCGCCTATCCGACTGAGTTGGTCGAACAGCTTTCCAAGCGCGGAGCAAAGCACATATATGTTGATGGTGGCAAGACGATCCAAGGTTTCCTTAGTGCCGGTTTGATTCAGCACTTCATTATTACAAGAGTTCCGGTTCTCATCGGCAAAGGAATTCCTCTCTTCGGATCTGTGAATGGCGACATCATGCTGCAACATGTGGAAACGCGCTCTTTTCCAAATGGTTTTATCCAAAGTAAGTATGATGTCCATGAGTAAGTGCCACATAACAACTCGCTCGAGCACTCTGCGAGTGGAGCCGGACCGGGGATTCAGCCGCTGGAGCAAGTGATAATCCATCTGCGGGGATCCAGAGAAGCATGTGACGCAGGAATCCCTGGCCGCTCAGCTCGCAGCCGTTAGGCTGCCGGTGGCACATTGGAGGCACAATGGCATTTATGAAGCATGAGAGTCTCGAGGTGAAGGAGCCAGTTGCGGGCTACAAGGCAGTCTTCGTCCATTCCGAGAATATGACACTGGCATATTGGGAGGTCAAAGAGGGAGCTGAGATGCCTGAGCACTCTCATCCCCATGAGCAAGTGGCCAGCGTCGTGGAAGGACGATTCGAACTCACCATCGCAGGCGAACGGATGGTGCTTGACATTGGCTCCTCTGCAGTCATTCCATCGAACACGCCGCATTCGGGTAGAGCGATCACACACTGTCGATTGATCGACGCTTTTCATCCCGTTCGAGAGGACTATCAATAGAGTGAACCGATCGGGGACATAGGTAACACATTGTCTAAGGACATGGGTAACACTTTCCGCTGTACAGGAGGTGCCCATGCCCTGGAAAGGTGTTACCGTGAGCGAACAAAGACAGAGATTCCTCGAAGACTATCAGCTGAGCTACTACTCCGTTAGCGAGCTCGCCGAACGCTTCAGCATATCCCGCAAGACCGCCCATAACTGGATCAATCGGTTCAAGAAGCACGGCCAGGCCGGGTTTCACGAGCTGTCCCGTCGCCCCCACAGCTGCCCCTGGCAGACGGATGCGGCGATCGCGGAGGAATTGGTGGAGCTGCGCAAGGCACACCCCCATTGGGGCCCGCGCAAGCTGTTCGACCTGATGCACCGCCGCGATCCCGAACGGGAGCTTCCGGCGGTGTCGACAGCGGCTCAGATCCTGTCAAGAGAGGGGTTGATCAAGCCCCCTGGACTGCTAGGGCAGGCAGGCGCCGCTATCGGCGGGCGCACCCGGGGTGCCCCAAGAGCATCCCGCAGGGCCCCAACGATATCTGCCTGCACCTGCGGCGCAAGCACAGGTGGGCCGCGGACTACAAGGGGCAGTTCCGCCTGAAGAACGGCAACTACTGCTTCCCGTTGACGGTGAGCGATCTCTCAAGCCGGTACTTGCTGGGGTGTGACGCACACCCGACGATCTCCCTTGAGAGGACTTTCACCCACTTCAAAGGGCTTTTTGCGGCCTACGGGCTGCCCCATCGCATCCGCACCGATAACGGCGTGCCGTTCGCCTCGAATGCGCTGGCGCGATTATCGCAGCTGTCGGTGTGGTTCATCAAGCTGGGCATCTACCCCGAGCTCATTGAGCCGGGGAAGCCCCAGCAAAATGGGGTGCACGAGCGCATGCACCGCACCCTGCCTGTCCTGGCGGACTGTCCAGGGAAGCAGGAGGCCACGATCCCACCGGCGGCCAGCCTGAAAGGGCAGCAGCGCAAGTTCGATCGGTTCCTAGAGGAGTTCAACCAGGAGCGGCCCCACGAAGCGCTGGGGATGAAACGACCAGGGGAGGTCTATCAGCCTTCGCCGCGGGCCATGCCGAAGTGGGTCGAGCCCTACGATTACCCCGCGCATTACCTGGTGCGGCGTGTCAGCCGCGCGGGAACGATCCGGGTGCTGCGCAGGTAGATCTTCGTCAGCAACACATTGCACGAGGATTATGTGGGGCTGGAGGAGGTAGACGATGGGGTGTACGATCTGTTCTACTGCTTCTATCACATCGGCCGCTATGAGTTGAAGACGAACAAGATCCACAATATCGTGTCGAAGGTGGGTTTGAGTCGCAGGCAGGTGGATCTGGCGAGCCGGGGGTTACCTATGTCCCTGGAAGAAAGTGTTACCCATGTCTCCAGTCTATACCTTCCCACAGCCTAACATCACCGCATCTACCACGGCGACAGATATGAATAGGACCCAGACTGACCAACAAGCAGATATCCTATTGAGAAGGAAAATCCGTGTGTAACCGAAATATAAGAACTGGCACTCGCATCATCTCCCGATTGGAGACGGATCTGCTCGGGGTTCGGATTGATCAGATCCCCCGGCTTCTGCCGGGGCTCATTCTTGCTGTGCTGCTCGCATGGCTGAGCATATGGTTGAGCCGATTTGTAGGCGAAGAAGTTATGCGCTTCGATAAGACGCCGATCTCGTCTGTAATGGTGGCCATTCTGCTCGGACTTTTAATCGGAAACCTTGTGCGACTGCCGAGTTGGCTGAATCCAGGGTTGAATTTCTCCGTAAAAAAGGTGCTTCGGTTGGGAATCATCCTGCTTGGAATCCGCCTTAGCTTGTTTGCAGTGTTTGCGCTTGGGTTGCTTGGAATTCCAATCGTGGCCCTCTGTATTCTTGGCGCGCTACTTCTCACCTCTAGGATCAACGCGAGTCTCAGCTTGCCGCGTAGGCTAGGAGTGCTGATTGCCGTCGGCACCGCCATCTGCGGTGTGTCGGCCATTGTGGCCACTGCGCCTGTGGTTGACGCAGACGACGAAGAGGTGGCTTATGCCATAGCCGTCATCACCGTGTTCGGCATGATTGCTACTTTGTTCTACCCGTACCTTGCCAACTGGATGTTTGAGGGTGATGCCGTAAAGGCTGGTCTGTTTCTCGGTACGTCGATCCACGACACTTCACAGGTCACTGGGGCAGCCCTAGTGTATTCCGATGTTTTTTCTCAGCCCCGTGCGCTTGACGTGGCCACCGTCACCAAGCTGGTTCGCAATATCTTTATGGTGGCCGTGATCCCTCTGATGGCATTTTCATACGCCAAGCGCAATGCAGCCGACGCACCGGCGGGGAATAAGGATATTAGGCTAGGCTCACTCATCCCGCTCTTTGTCTTCGGATTTCTTATTATGGCCGCCGTTCGCACCGTCGGTGACGCAGGAATCGAGGCTGGTGGAAAAGCTTTTGGAATCTGGGATAGTGTCATGTGGGGCACGCTCATAAATCGGATACGTACGTCTGCGATCACGCTCCTAGTAGTTGCACTAGCCGCAGTCGGTCTCACGACTCGATTTCGTTCACTCCAAGCGCTTGGGAGCAAGCCCTTTTTTGTTGGCCTGGGTGCTGCACTCTCGGTCGGGGCCATCAGCTTCATCGGGATCACTCTCCTTGGGGCCTTCATCAAGATCTAGCGCGAAAAAATGAGAGATTCTCTTGGGGCACCTCAAAGCCAAGAGGTGGACGAGCGCGATTGAGAACGGAGAGAGTTCGACTCCTTTCAACTCGTGGACTGAGAATTGAGCGTACTTGCCTACCCCTAGGCTCAGCATTCGATCCAGAACTAAACTCGGGACAGGAGACTTGGCGCAGCCTAACAACTTGCTGGAGCGGACCCGCCTCGGCCGGCTGATGCACTTTAAGCTCGTTCCAAAGCGGACGAGCTTCTTCATTTATGATGAAAGCGGGGCCGCTCACTTGCCTGCCCTGCCGGCCAGGCCAGGGTGCCTGCGGCCCAAGCACAGTCTGGGGCTGCAAGCACCTGCTCGTAGCCGTTAGGCCGAAACATCATCTGGCTAGGCCGCCGAGAGCCTATTCGTTAGCAACGGCCAGGCCGCCGTTGGCAGCCCATACAGCAATCGCACTACCGGCGAAAGCAAATGCAACAAGCGCTAGGCCACCAACTGTCAAAATGCCTATCGAAAGGCCACCAAGTGCCAAGACCCCAACGGACACACCGCCCACACTGAGCGCTCCAACAGCAAGCCCCCCGAAAGCAAAGACGATACCGAATGCGATGTCGCTGGCGGTGTCCAGGGAGAGGGCATACTTTGCGAGTGTGGAACGGATGCGATTCATAACCCGAGTGCGGTGCTGAACGAAGGCCATGCGGGTCCTGGGAAGCTCCCGTTCATCGCGCACCTCAGCTGGCGGAATCCAAACCGAGGGCAGCTTGCCGAGATAGAGTAGGGTGGCCAATCCATGGGCATCGAGCTTGTCGGTCTTGTGGATGTTGCCCATCATAACCTTGGCCTTGGCGGCGTGGGCCAGAAGGGGAATGCAGCCGGCGGCTTCCCTGGCCTAAGTCCGCCAGGACAGGCGATCTCATCGACGATCCAGTACCAGTTTCCGACAGTCTCGAGAGCGACAGGTGTGCCTTTCGGGAATTGAGAGAGGAAGACGCCGATGGAGTCTGGGACGTGGCCGACCCGAGTGCGCTGCACCAGGTTCCCCTTCCCGTCCAGAACTGTAAAGAGTGAAAAGTGTTTGTGGGCGTCACAACCGATCGTATAATCCGACTGAACCATGCTGCACCTCCTGTGGGCTGACGGGACTTCGACAGCCCCA
>Ga0255055_10002855_pt1 | contig 11906 bp, 11 predicted proteins | sample JV7_2_27_MG_FD_188633 | JGI IMG/M metagenome (GOLD analysis project Ga0255055, IMG submission 188633) | Seawater microbial communities from Jervis Inlet, British Columbia, Canada - JV7_2_27 | ecosystem: Environmental > Aquatic > Marine > Inlet | place: Canada: British Columbia | collected... | reverse complement strand
CGCCGCGATTACGCGTACGTCGACCCGAATCTCGCGGTCGGCCCCGACGGGCTCGACTTCGCCGGACTCCAGCGAGCGCAGGATCTTCGGCTGCAGCTCCGTCGGTATCTCACCGACTTCATCCAGGAACAACGTCCCCTTGTGGGCGCGCACGAATTTGCCCTTGCGACGGGCCGTGGCACCCGTGAACGCCCCTCGCTCGTGACCGAACAGCTCCGATTCGAACAGCTCACGGGGGATCGCCGCGCAGTTGACCCTGACGAACGGGCCCTGGGCGCGCGGCGAGTTGCGGTGTAGCGCTCGGGCGATCAACTCCTTCCCGGTGCCGTTCTCGCCCAGGATCAGCACGCGGGCCTGCGTCGGAGCCGCGCGGCGGATCTGTTCGTATAGCTTCTGCATCACCGGTGTGGAGCCGATCATGTCGAACCGGGCCTCGCTCAGATCGCGCAGCTCGCGGTTCTCTTCCTCGAGCGCCGTCTGTCTCAACGCGTTCTTGGCGCTGACCAGAATCTTTTCCGCGTGTGGTGGCTTCTCGATGAAATCGAACGCGCCGAGCACGCGCACGGCTTCCACAGCTTTCTCGAACGTGCCGTGTGCGGTCAGGAAGATGGCGGGAAGGTCGTACTTGAGGTCGCGCAGACGTCTCAGCGTATCGAGCCCGCCGAGCTTTGGCATCTGCAGATCGAGCAGCAGCAGGTCGATGCCTCCCCTCTCGACGGCGACGATCGCCTGTTGGCCGTCCTCGGCGGTCACCACCTCGTAGCCCTCGAGCTGGAAGGTGTTGGAAAGACTCGAGCGGATGTTCCGCTCGTCGTCGGCGATCAGTACCGTGCTCATCCGTGAACCTCTCTCGCTTGCTCGGCGGTATGCGGGACGGCTCTGAGCGGCAGCCGGATCACGACGCGCGCTCCGCCCTCCGTCCGGTTTTCAGCAAAGATCACGCCACCGTGCTCGATGATGATCCGGTAGGTCAAGGCCATGCCCAGACCGGTCCCGTGCTCCTTGGTCGTGAAATACGGTTCGAAGAGGCGCCGTTCGGCCTCCTCGGAAAGACCCGGGCCGGAATCGGCGATCTCGATCTCGGCCATGCCCTCCGCAGCGCCGGCCCGGATCCGGACGAGGGGTTCGCCTCCGCTTCGCCCTTCCGCTGACATTGCCGCCTCGATGGCGTTCCCGATGACGTTCTTGAGCGCCCGCGAGACTTGATCCGCGTCCAGCTCGACGCGCGGCAGGCCCGGATCGATCTCCTTGCGGATCGTAACGCCCGGCTCGGATGCGTAGAGGTCGACGGCGCGGTCGATCAGCTCGTCGAGGACGACAGGCCGATGCGCGGGGAGCGGCAGCCGCGCGAACTCGGCAAACTCGCTGACCATCCGGCTCAGCTGCTGCACCTCGTCCAGGATCGTCTGCATGCCTTCGCGGAACATCTCGTCGAATTTCTCGGGTGCCTGTATCCGTGCTCGCAGCAGGTTCTCCACCGTCAGGCGGATCGGGGCCAGCGGGTTCTTGACCTCGTGCGCGACGTGGCGCGCAACCTCGCGCCACGCGGCGACGCGCTCCGTCGCGACCGACCGTCGACGCTGGTCCTCGAGCGCGCGGTGGAGTCTGGAGAACGATTTGACGAGCTCTTGCATCTCATCCTGGGCGCGAATGCTGAAGCTGTAGTCGGCCTCGCCCCTCGCGATGGCATCGAAGGCACGGACCAGATCACGGACCGGTCGAGCGGTGCGCCGCGCGATCCACACGCCGGCTAGCGCGGCGATCAGCCCAACGCTCGCGCCGAGCAGGACGAACGCCTCGACCAGCTGTCGCCGGAGCTCGCCAATTCCGGCCAGGTCGACGCCGATGACGAGCCATCCGCTCCCCTTGCGGTCGTCACCCAGCTCGAGGAAGTCGACGATCCAGCGCGTGCCGTCCGTCCCCTTCAGCATGGCCGGTCGGCTGCCCGCTCCGCGGAGAAATCCCGCCAATTCGCCGCGGTCCATTTCCGCGCCTTTCGTCGAGACGGTCGCGTCCATCCCGTCGCCTTCACCGGACTCGACCAACAGAGCGGCCTCGTTGGCGGCGACCTGATCGACGAATTCCTGGTCGAGCCGCGCTCCCCCGACGAGGATCAGCGCGCGGGGCCCGATGCGTAGATCTCGCCGCTCGACCAGCACGAATTGATCGTCCCCGGCAACGCGGAGCCAGCTCAGCACGGCGCGGTCGTCCGGCATCTCGAGGACCCCCTCGCTGGTCAAGCCGATGCGCTCGGGTTGATGTCCAGAGGTGAGGATCTTGCCCTCGTCGTTGTGAATGTCGAGAAAGTCGAGCTGGTACAGATGCATCAGCCGCCGGCCCTCCTCTCGCACGCCGGCATCCTCCAGAAGGAAACGCTCGAGAAGAGAGGGTTCCGAGCTCATGTACTTCCAGAGATGCTCGAAGGAATCCTCGACCCCCGTCCGCCGAATCTCGATGGCCCGCTCCGCTCCTCCGAGCAGACCGCTGAGTTCGGCCCGTAACTGCCTCTGAAACGTGACTTCGACCAGCGCGATGGCCGTCCAGGCGCAGGCGCCGGTGATCATTGCGGCCAGCACGAACAGCTCGACGGCAAGCCGCGCGGTCAAGCGCGAGCGACCGACGCGACCCGGGTCCGGGCTGACCGGCAGTTGGCTCACGGTCGCCACCAGGCCTCCTCGAATCGCAACACGCCGTCCGGGCCGCGAGCGACACCGCTCAGCTGGGTGTGTCGTACGTACCAGGCGTGTAGACGAATCAGCGGAATGACGCGCGCGTCCTCCAACAGCAGCTCCTCGGCTTCCCAGGCCTTGCGGGCACGGTCGGCCGGCCCCTTCATTTCCGAGGCAGCCTTCAGCCGTTCCAGGGCCTCCCCCGCTCCGTCTCCGAGCCACCACACGCTGCCCAGCGTCGCCAGCAGCGGATCCTCGACGGCGGGGCGATGCGCCAGCAGGGCCATCTCGACATCCCCCTCGGACAGGGCCTTTCGGATCGCGCCACGGCTCCGAGCCGTCACGGACAACTCCACGTCCTGGGTCTCGAGGACGGCTCGGACTCTCTGGGCCACCGTCTCCGCGTAGGGATCGTCTTCGTCGTACAGGAGCTCGAGGCGGGGCACGCTCATCGGCGACAAAGGTCGATCGGGCTGCAGCGGCTCGTACATCGGTACGTTCGAGCCGCCGTGAGAGAGCGAGAACGCTCGCTCGCCGTGACCGTCGAATAGGTAGTCGATCATCTCGTCGCGGTCGATCGCGCGGGAAATCCAACGACGGAAGACGGGGTCGTTGATCCAACGTTTGGCCGGATCGAGCCACAGGAAGTAGGTCCGGTCCCACGAGGGTAGGCGCTCAACCTCCAGCGAATCGGACGCGTCGGCGATCAAGGCGTTCGCCTCCCGCCCGAAGAGCACGGCCGCATGGGCGTCGCCGAGCCGCAGGAGCAGCGCCGGATTGCCCTCGACCTCCAAGGGCTCCACATCGTCGACGTAAGGACCGTCTCCCTCGAAGCCGGGGTTGGGCGTAAGGGTACCGTCCGGTTCGGCCCGAAACGGACCCGGGCCGTAGGACAGACCGGTTCGCTGTGCGACACGCCGCAGCCATAGGGCCGGGTGGGCCAGCCGAGCAGGGAAGTCCGGCGTGGGCGTTCGTGGACAGACCCGCAGTACCTGCCCGCGAGGCCGTAGCCGTTCGGCAGCCGGTGTGCGTTCTCCGGCCGGCTCGGACCGCCCGGTGACGGGATCAAGCAACCACTGGTGCTCGGCAAAGGGGTCATTCAGACCCTTCTCCCATGAGGATACTAGGTCCTCCGCCGTGACGGGAGTCCCGTCGGGATACGCCCCCCTCCCGTTGAGCTCGAATTCCCAGCAAGGCGACGACGGGCGCGGCTCGGTCCAGCTGAGCAGGAGTCCCCCCGGCTGTAGCGGCTCGGAAACGTTGGAGTGGATCACCGCTTCGTGGATCGAACGGTCGGTAGCCAGGAATCGAATCGTCCCACCTTTTCGTGGTTGCGTTTGCGGATCGACCGGGGGAGAGGGAGTCCGCGTCGGCGGAGCCGACGGCCGCGGCCGGCCGGGGCCCACGTCGTCCGGTGCCTCGGTCGTCGTGGTCTCCGGACGCGCCGGCGGCGGGGGCTCCGGGGTCACGTCAACTCGGCCGGTCCGCCCGCAGCCCGCGTAAGCCAGTGAGAGCAGGAGAATTACGAGGATACGCCGCATTCTCCCGATCAAGCTATCACGCGCCGCTTCGGACTGGCAATCGCAGCACGTCGCCGGCGCAGACGAAAAGCGAAACTTTCTGGCACCGTAGTTCGTTGTGAAGGGTGGACGTCGACAGGCCCGCGGTCCGGGGGCGGCGTTTCCGGACCTCGAGGGGAGGAAACAGCAATGAAACGGTCTCTCGTAGCGATTCTCGTCCTGGTTCTCGCAACAGGCCTCGCCCTGGCTGACGACCGCTGGCTCCACATCCGCGTTCAGGAGCGGGGGCTCGGCGACGAGGAAATCAGTATCAACGTTCCGCTCCAACTAGTCGAGGCCCTGTTGCCCACGATCCAGGCGGAGGGGCTGGAGCATGGCAAATATCGGTGGCGGCACCACTCCGATCTCGACGGGATCGACCTCCGGGAGATTCTGGCCGCACTTCGCGACGCGCCGGACGCGGAGTTCGTCACCGTCCGCAGCCGAGACGAGTCGGTTCGCGTGGCCAAGGACGCCGGCTTCCTGCTGATCCACGTCGACGAGACCGACGGCGAGCAAGTTCGGGTCAAGATGCCGCTCGCAGTCATCGATGCAATGCTGAGCACGGACGAGGACGAGCTGGATCTCGTGGCCGCCTTGCGGGCGCTGGCCGATTACGATGTCGGCGACCTGGTGACGGTGGAGTCCGACGATTCGTTCGTACGCATCTGGATCGACTCCAGCGATGCGGGCGAGTAGGAGCGGGACGCCGTGTCCACCGCAGCCCGCCTGCTGATCGCCGTCGTCGCATTCGTCGTGCTGGCCTTCGCCGTCGCCGTAGGGGCGACCACCGCCACCGTCTACCGTCACGGGTCGGTGCGGGTCGAGGTCGAGCCGGCCGACGGCGGGGAGATCCGGGTGAGCGTACCTGCCGGTCTGGCCGATCTGGCTATCGCTGTGATGCCGGACGAGGTGCTGTCGGAGGTCTCGGACGAGCTGGCACCCTATTTCGAGACTCTCCGCGTCGCCGGCCGCGAGCTCTCCGGTCTGCCCGACTTCACGCTGCTCGAGGTCCGGAGCCGCGATGAACGCGTCATCATTCGCAAGGTGGGTCGCAAGCTGGTGATCCACGTGGAATCGAGCAACGAACGCGTCCACGTAGAGGTACCGATCCGCACCGTCGAGCGCGTGGCAACGAGGCTCGCCGGTCGTCGTTTCTCGATCTGACGAGCTTGCCCGATCCGTTCGTGAGCTGACGGCGCCCCGTGGGCGACGTCTTTGTCTTCAGTGCCACGGCGGGAGCTTGTCAGCGCTCGCGACGGACCCATATTCGATCTCTGAGGTTCGAACGCCATGAGATTGCTGGCCCCTGGTCTCTGCCTGGTCCTGTCGCTCGCGCTACCCGCGACCGCGCAACATATGCCGTCCGGCTCCAGATCCCGAGCGGAGCGCCACACCGGGTGGCGCTCGCAGCTCGACGCCGGCGAACGTGCGATGACCGAGCGGAACTGGGACGCAGCCGAGTCCGCTTTCGTCTCGGTGATCGACGATGCCCGGGCGGCCGGCGATCGCGGCCTCCTGCTGGCGCGCGCGCTGGACGGTCTCGCCGATCTCCGTCGTGAGACCGGCCGGCTGCGGGAGGCCGGCGAGCTCTATCTCGAGTCGGCGGAACTGCTGGAACGCCTTCTCGGTCCTCGACAGCCGCGCCTAGCCTTGACGCTGCACAATCTGGGGGTCGTCTACGTCGAGCAAGAGCGATTCGATGAAGCCGAGGCACCGCTCGAACGGGCCCTGCTCATTTTCGAAGAGGCGATGGGCGCGGATTCGCCGCAAGCGGATAGCACCCGCCAGGTGCTGGGCGTTCTGGAGTCACGCCGGCGCGATTAGCCGTTTGCCAGGTGTGGGAGCCGGCACCGGCGCTCCCGATCAGGACGGATCGGACGATGCGGCCACCGGCAGGCTGTAGCTTTCCGCGCCGACGCGGAACGTGATCTCGCCGCGCGGACTGTCGGTGCCCTGCCACCCGACATGGACCTTGTAGCCCCGCCGTCCCGACGGTTCGAGCTCGACCTCCAGTGTCTCGGGCCGTGCCTCGACCTCGAGCATCTTGGGATCGAGATCGCGGCGCACGGTGAGAAGAACCGTCTCGCGCGGCACGCCGCCCGCCTCGGAAGTCCCCAGCATGAGGCGCTCCGTGGACAGCTGTACAGGAGGTCGCGAATCGACGACGACCGGAATCGACACATCGGGCTGTCGTCCGACTCCGGTCTTGAAGTGCACCTGTTCGCGGTATCGACCGTACGGCGCCGTCTCGTCGAGCTCGACGAACAGCACCCAGTCGCCCGGAAGACCCGACGGCAGACCGTCTCCTGCCGGTCTCGGTTGCATCAGACGCTCCGCGGTGACTCTCAGCCACGGAACAGTCGCTTCGGCATCGCGGATCGCCAGCTCGGCCGTTTCGGTCGACTCACGGCGGATCAGCAGTTTCGGGCCGCGGTTGCTCGGCCCGCGGTTGCTCACGCTGACCATCTCGTGGGGCAGAATCGCAACCCCTCCCAGTACGATGGCCCGTACGGTGAGGAACAGCTTCGGCACGGCCGGGTCGTCCGTATAGACGGTGATGCCTCGACCGATGGATCCATGCAGCTTCTCGGTGTCGAGTGTGGCGTTGACGAAGCCCACCTGCCCGGGCGGGATGACCTCGTCGAACGAGGCCACGGCGCAGCCTCACCCAGGTTTGACCTTGAGGATACGCAGCTCCCGCCCGCCGACGTTCCGGATGGCGAAGCGGGCCTCGACAAGATCGCCGCGGTCGACCGTCCCCAGGTCGACTTCGTAGCTCTCCACCTCGATGCGCGGGACCGGCCCGTCGGCGCTCACCGGCTCCTCCGCCCGGACCGGGACGACTCCGACTACCAACAGGAGGATCGCGAGCCCATATTGGGGCCGGGGGGCCAGGAAGCTTCGGGCTGAGGGGAGACGCATTTTCGAGTCCTCGGTTGCCGCGCCGTGCGACGTTACATCATACGGCGACGCGGCGCGGCTGCCCAGCGTCGATGCGCTCGGGCGAAGACGATCCACCCGGACCCCGCACCGCCGGAACGCTCCCGGACCACCGGAGGGATCTCGTGTATGCTGAATGCTCCGTACAAGTTCGCGCGCCCAGTGCATCCCGGTCCGCTCCCGGGATACCGAACCCGAGCGGGCGAGGACCGGTGATGTCGATCTCGGTAAAGCTCAGGCCCCGAACCCTGCTGATCGCCCTCTTCGCCGTAGCTGCCCTGGCCGCCTCGTGGCCGATGTGGGCGCCGCGACCGACGGACGAGGCCCCGGCCCGGGCGACCAACGAGAACCCGTCTGACGGCGATCGCGCCTCCACCCCAGCGCCGACCCCGCGGATCGATCCCGTTCTACGCTCGGAGGCCACCTCGCTTGGCCGCGGTGGAACGTTGGCCGCCGGTCTCGACCGGCTCGGCGTGTCCTCTGGGTTGCGGCAGCCGCTGCTGCAGACGATCGGCGAGCAGGTCGACCTGCGTCGCCTTTCCCCGCGGACCGGCGTCGTCGCGCGAATCGACGAGAGCGGAGCTTGGCGAGCGCTGGCGATCCGAGCGGAACCGGACCGATTCCTCCAAGTCGATATCGCTGTCGATGTGCGAGGGCCGGTTCTCGAACCGCGTTGGGTCGAGCTGCCCCTGGACGTCGAGGTGCGAAACGTCTCCGGGATCGTGGACAGCTCGGTCGCGCGGGCGCTGTCCGACGAGCCGCACGGAACGCTGGTCACGCTGGCCTTCGCGGATGTCTTTCAGTGGGACGTCGATCTGCTCGTCGAACCCCGCCCCGGAGATCGTGTTCGAATCGTCTACGAGGTCAAGAGGCTGGGCCGTGTCCCGGAATCACTCCCGAGCTTCGGCTTGGCGGCCAGCCGTCGTGGAGAGTTCGTTGAGGTCGGACGAATTCTCGCCGCCAGCTACGCAGGTCAGATCGCCAGTGCCAACGCTTTCTGGGTCGAGGACGGCGAGACACGCGGCGACTACTACGACGCGGAAGGGCGACCGATGCGCAAGACCTTTCTGAAGAGCCCGCTCAACTATCGACGCATCAGCAGCCGGTTCTCGAGCGCCAGGCGGAATCCCGTCACACGCAAGGTCGTGCCGCACCACGGGGTGGACTACGCGGCCACCGCCGGCACGCCGGTCGTGGCGGCCTCGGACGGACGCGTCGTGTCGGCTGGCTGGGACGGCGCGCTGGGTCGTGCGGTCAGGATCCGCCACGGCAGCGAGTACGTCACCGTCTACGGCCATCTGCGGGCGTTCGCCGGCGGTATCCGGCGCGGAGTCGAGGTCCAGCAGAATCAGATCGTCGGCTACGTCGGATCGAGCGGTCGCGCCACCGGGGCGCACTTGCACTACTCGGTGATTCACCGCGGTCGCGCGATCGATCCGATGAAGATGAAGAACCCACCGGTCGAGCCTCTCGATCCGGCTTTGCTCCCCAGTTTGCAGATCGCCGTGAGGCGTTGGAGGCCGCTGCTCGATCTAGGGCCCGATGAGGGCTTGGAGCTCGCGCGCCGGGACCCCGAGTCCCCACGGCGGACGATCGGTCCCGGGGCCTGAAGAGGCGTCGGGTCAGCCGGTCTCGCCGAGGAGCTTCTCACAAGCCGAACGCAACGACCGTTCTACGGGCAGGCCGCCGTGGCCGGCGCGGACGCGGCCATTGCGGTCGACGAGCCAGGTGTAGGGCAGGACACCATTCCACTCGAAAGCGCCCTGGAACGCCGTCTCCGGCACGACGACACGGTAGTCGATGCCCATCTCCTCCCTCAACCGGGACAGCTGCTCCGTCGCCAACCCTTCGACATTGACGCCCAGAACGATGAGTCCGCTTTCGCCGAGCGCCCGATCGAGGCGGTTCAGGCGCGGGATCTCGGCTCGACAAGGCGGACACCAGCCGGCCCATAGATTGACGAGAACGACCCGGCCGCGGTAGGCATCGAGCGAGACCGGCAGGCCCTCGAGATCACGAAGCTCCAAGGATGTCGCCACGACGGACTCGTCGGGCCGGGACAGCCTCACACGGTTGGCGTAGTCGTACCAGACCCACATCGCCGCCACGATGACGGCGACCCAGATCAGGCCGCGCGCGCGCTGCCATCCTCTGCGCCGCGGTCGCCTCTTTTCTCGCCTTTCTCTCCCGCTCACGCGTGCTCCTCGTCGAATGATAGAACGCGCGCGGCCGATCGCGCATTCCGCCCTCTCGCCGTTCCGGCGGGCGACCTGCTCATGTAAGCTTGGAGGCCGCCGTCGATGTGTGGCGGACCAAGTCGGAGATTTGATGGCCCATAAGGCAACAGTGGCCGTGATGTTCTTTCTCTTTTTGGTGTTAACCGGAACGCTGGGGTTCTGGTGGATCGAGGACTGGGGTCTGCTGGACAGCGTCTATATGACGGTGATTACGCTGAGCACGGTCGGATTCGGCGAGCTGCGTCCGCTCTCCCCTCTGGGCAAGATGTTCACCGGCGTACTGATCCTGTTCGGGGTAGGCACTCTGGCCTACGCGGCGACGATGACGACGGAGGCGCTGCTCGAACGCAGGCTCGTCTTACACAAACGGAGATCGCGGATGGAGATCAAACGAATGGCGCGGCACGTAGTCGTCTGCGGCTACGGGCGAATGGGCGAAACCGTCTGCGCGCAATTGACGGCACGAAGCGTACCGATCGTTGTCATCGATCGAGAACCGAGCGTCATGGAGCGGCTCGAGGAGCTGGGAATCCCGTGCATCTGCGGAGACTCCACCGATGACGAGGTGCTCCAGCAGGCCGGGATCGAGCGCGCGATGGCCCTCGCGGCCGCGCTGCCGCACGATGCGGACAACCTCTTCTTGACGATCAGCGCGCGGAGCCTGAATCCGAACCTGACGATCGTCACCCGCGCCTCGAACGAGAAGAACGAGAAGAAAATGTTGGCCGGCGGCGCCAGCCGCGTGCTCAATCCGTTTCACAACGGTGGGCGACTGATGGCGCGCCAGCTTCTTCACCCGTCGGTGACCGAGTTCATCGACGTGATCACGAGCGACACGGAGGAATCGGCGCTCAGTCTGGAAGAGGTCCAGCTACAGGCCGGCTCCAGCCTGGCCGGCGTCATGCTTCGCGACGCACCGATCCGCAAGGAGATGGACGTCATCGTTGTAGGCGTGAGAAAGGCCGACGCCTTCGTCTTCAATCCACCCCACAATCTCGCTCCGCAGGAGGGGGACGTGCTGATCGTTCTAGGCCGTCCCGAAAACCTACGACGGCTCGAGCGTATCGCCGAGGGCTGACACCGCGATTCTACGTCGGCCACAGATAGAGCCACCGGTAAAAGAACAGCTCGACGGGACCGAGGAGGTGCGGAAACAGCAACCAGGCAACGACGAGTCCCATCATGCCGGCCATCGGGGTCGATCGAATTCGCTCGCGCAGCTCCCGCGCCCGCGCGAACAATCCGGAGAGAATCGAGGCGCCGTCCATCGGCGGGATGGGCAGGATGTTGAACAGGAAAAGGATCATATTCAGGCTGAACAGGACCGAGCAGAAGCGCCCCAGACCTCCCCACACCGAGCTTCCATCCGATGCCAGTACGACGAGCTGGTCCCGCGCCAGCGCTTCGTACGGCGGCTGGACCCAGATCCCCTGGAGCAGTCCGACCTTGAGCACGCCCAGCCCGATCAGGGCCAGCAGCAAATTCGCAGCGGGTCCGGCTGCGGCCATCGCCGCGGCCCGCCTGGGGTGTCGGTCTTCCCAGTGCGGGTCGTACGGAGCGCTGGCCCAGCCGATCATCCAGCGGTGCCCGCTCCCGGAGCCGAAAAACAAAAAACTCAGCAACGGCACCAAAATCGTGCCGAACGGCTCGCGCTGAACGTGCGGGAGGGGATTCAAACTGACCTGCCCGCCGAGATAAGCCGTCGTGTCGCCGCCGCGAAACGCGGCCCAGGCGTGGGCCGCTTCGTGGCACGTTACCGACAACAGGAAGACGATGTACCACAGGGGCAGAAGAAGCAGCAGTTGGGGATCCACCGCACACACTCCAGGAGCGCCCCGGTCCGACCCGTCGCATGCTGTCGACGGGCAGCCGGTCGTCGGGCGCCATCTTACCTTTCTCCGGCGGGGCCAGAGCCGGAACCGCCGTGCCGCGCCCCCCCCTTCTGGGGCTTTGGCAGCCGAAGGAATATATATTGGACGAGGTGAATGCCGATCGCTCCAGCATCGCGCGGCTCGACGCGAAGACCGGACGGTGTGCGGCGCTCGCCGACCTACGGCGGCACCTGCTGACCGCTCCCCCGGCCTATCTCGAGGGTGCGCTGGAAAACCCGGTTCTGGGCGACCACGAGATGCTGCTGCTCCTGCGGAACTGGCAGGCCACGCCGTCGTTGCTGACGCGAGTCGGGGAGGACCGGCGCTGGGTGCGAAAGAGCGAGGTGCGTCGTTTGCTGGTCCAGCACCCACGTGTCCCGCTCGGTCTGGCCCGCACGTTGCTCGGGCACCTGTTTTGGAAGGAGCTGGCAGAGGTCGCGGGAAACCTACGTGTGCACCCGTTCGTGCGGAGGCAGGCGGAGCGATTGCTCCAGGTACGACTCGAATTGCTCGCGGCGGGAGAAAAAATTGCCTTGGCCCGGCGCGCTCCGCGCGGGGTGCTGACTTCCCTGATTCACAGCGACGACGTGCGCGTTCTCCGTAGTGCGCTCGGCAACACATCGCTCA
>Ga0255055_10002854_pt1 | contig 11907 bp, 10 predicted proteins | sample JV7_2_27_MG_FD_188633 | JGI IMG/M metagenome (GOLD analysis project Ga0255055, IMG submission 188633) | Seawater microbial communities from Jervis Inlet, British Columbia, Canada - JV7_2_27 | ecosystem: Environmental > Aquatic > Marine > Inlet | place: Canada: British Columbia | collected... | reverse complement strand
CAATGAATCGTTGATTTAACCTTTCGGCCGTCGGGTGCGTTACCTCCACGAGTTTTTGGATCAATAGTGCAATGTAGTTCTACAACTTTGTCATCCTTTTTAATTGCCTCATTACACTTAACAAAATATGCATATCTAAATCTTACTTCACGGTCTGGTGCTAATCGATAAAACTTCTTTGGTGGATCTTCCATAAAATCATTTTGTTCAATGTATAGTTCTTTTGAAAATGGAATTTTTCGAGTTCCTGCTTTTGAATCCTCAGGATTATTAATTGCCTCAATTTCTTCTTCATCATCATGATAATTATCGATCACAACTTTTAGTGGATGAAGAACGCCCATGAATCTATTGCATGTTTTATTTAAATCGTCTCTAATACAATGCTCGAGGAAATCTATATCAATAGTACTATTGACTTTTGCAACACCAATACGTTTGCAAAAATTTCGAATTGCCGCAGGTGAATAACCACGTCTTCGCATTCCACTAATAGTAGGAAGTCGTGGATCATCCCATCCATCTACATATCCACCTTCAACAAGTTCGAGTAACATTCGCTTACTCATAACTGTATATAATAAATTAAGACGAGCAAATTCGATTTGTTGTGGATGATAAATACCAAGTTCGTCAAGGAACCAATCATAAAGTAGGCGATGGTTTTCAAATTCTAAGGTGCAAATTGAATGAGTAATTCCTTCAATTGAATCCTCGAGACCGTGTGCCCAATCATACATTGGGTATATGCACCATTTATCTTTTTGACGGTGATGTGGTTCGTGAAGAATTCTGTACATTATTGGATCGCGCATGTTCAGGTTTGGATGAGCCATATCTATTTTAGCTCGAAGAACTTTTTCACCGTCTTTAAACTCTCCGTTTTTCATTCTTATGAAAAGATCTAAATTTTCTTCAATGGGACGATCTCTATAAAAACTATCAACTCCTAGATTGGTAAGAGTTCCACGGAAATTACTTATTTCATCAGCAGATAAATCATCAACATATGCTTTACCTTTTTTTATCAGTTGAATTGCATATTCATACATTTGATCAAAGTAATCAGAACCAAAAACGAGACGGTCTTCCCAATCAAATCCAAGCCATTTTACATTGTCAATAATTGAATTAACATATTCCTCTTCTTCTTTTGAAGGATTTGTATCATCAAATCTGAGGTTACACTTACCATTGTAATCTACAGCAATTCCAAAATTTAAGCAAATTGATTTAGCATGACCGATATGAAGATAACCGTTTGGTTCAGGTGGGAATCTTGTATGAACCCGACCATTGTACTTGTTAGTTTTTAAGTCTTCATCTAGTATATCTCGAATAAAATCTTTTGATACTTTATCTGGTGGATCCATTTAACCTCACCACTGGCAAATACAATTCTTAAATTTAAAGACAGCCCCGCCCAGATTCGAACTGGGGACTAGAGATCCAGAGTCTCTTATGTTAACCGCTACACCACGGGGCTAAGTTTAGCTGTCAGGATTAATATAACCCTATTTAACTTTTAATATAATCTAATGAAAATCTTTTAAATAGTAATTATTTCATTTACGTTGATTTATTGAGGTGTAATGCGTCTTGAATGATGAACAAACTCTAAAAAGAGTTTCTGATCTTCTTAAACAAAAAAAATTAACTGTTGCTACTGCTGAGTCATGTACTGGTGGTCTTATTGCTCATTCACTTACTAATATCTCTGGTAGTTCAGATTATTTTGAGAGAGGAATCGTTTCATATAGTAATGATGCGAAGATTGAATTATTAGATGTCTCAGAGGACTTATTAATAAAATATGGGGCAGTTAGTAAGCAAGTTGCAAAAGCAATGGCTGAGAGCATTAGAACAAAATCAAATGTGGACATTGGTATATCTTCAACAGGAATAACAGGTCCAACGGGTGGCACCAAAGAAAAACCAGTAGGCCTTGTTTATATTTCTGTATCTACATCTGATGAAACAATAGTAAAAAAATTTCAATTCTCAGGAGATAGACTACAAAACAAAGAAAGCACTTGTATCGCAGCTCTACAGATGCTTTTGGAATTTTTTTCTTAAGAAAATCATGGTGATTTATGTTGTTGGAAATTGACGGCTCATATGGTGAAGGTGGAGGGCAAATACTGAGAAATGCTGTAGCTCTTTCCACACTTACTAAAAAACCTGTGAAAATAACAAATATCCGAGCCAATCGACCTAATCCTGGGATAAAACCTCAGCATTATATTTCTATCAAAAGCATTCAAGAACTTTGTTGTGCTAAAACAACAGGATTAGAAATCGGATCATCAACACTTTCTTTCACTCCAGGGGATTTTAAAGGTGGAAAATACAAGTTTGATATCGGAACAGCCGGTAATATCACCCTTGTTTTCCAAGCATGTATACTTGCATCTTTTAATTCTAAGGAACCTGTTACTATTAAATTAAACGGTGGAACTGATGTTAAATGGTCTCCATCTTGGGATTATTTCACAAATGTTTTTCTTCCATTATTAAAAAAGATGGGTGTGTCTGTTGAAACTAAGTTGATAACCCGAGGCTATTATCCAAAGGGAGGTGGTGAAGCAGAAATTACAATAAATCCATGTAAAAAGATTAATCCATTAAGATTAGACAGATATCAAGAGTTTTCAGATGTTAAGGGTGTTATTAATATCGCAGGACTTCCTGATCATATTAGTACAAGGATGAAACATTCTGCAAATAAGTTATTGTTGAAAGAAAACTTTATGTCAAATATTGAAATTGAACGATTTTCTTCTATATCGCAAGGAGCAGGAATCACTCTTTGGGTTGAATCTAAAGATACAATTTTAGGTACAACTGTTCTAGGTGAAAGAGGAGTATCTTCAGAGGAAGTAGGTAAAACTGCGGTAATGAAACTTCTTTCTGAAATTCAATCTCAATCTACACTTGATGTTTATGCCTTTGATCAACTTCTGCCGTATATGGCTCTTGCAGAAGATTCTTCCTCTTGTTTTGTAAAAGAATTAAGTAATCATGCAAATACTAACATATGGTTAGTAAAACAATTTTTAGATGTAAATTTTGAAGCAAAAAACAAAGAAGATAATTTTAAAATTACAATCAGTCCTGATAAATAAAGATAAAACATTTAAGCAAACATCAATTTATCAAGGTTATGAGAATAGCCCATATTTCTGATATTCATTGTAATTATGGAAATGATTTTAACGAAAAAATCTTTGAAAAAGCCGTAAAAATGTTAGACGATTTTGATGCAGATTTTGTTTTTATTTCCGGTGATCTTACTACTGACGGTTTAGTTTCCGAGTACGAACTTGCAAGGAAAAAACTTGAAGAAATAACCTGTAAAAAGATTATTGTTCCAGGTAATCATGATGAGAGAAACCTTGGTTGGAAGTTGTTTCCCGAGTTTTTTGGAGATTCTGATTTCATATTTGAAAATAAAGATGTTTCTTTTGTAGGACTTGCATCAAGTGAACCAGATAAAGATAGCGGTCGTCTTGGTCGTGGAAGACATAAAAAAATTGGGGAAGGAATCAAAAAAGGTAAAACTACAATTATTGGATTTCACCATCATGTAGTCCCTGTTCCAAATAGTGGACGCGAAACAAATATTATTGAAGATGCTGGGGAAACTCTAAATATCATTTTAAAAAATGAATTACCCCTCGTTTTAATGGGCCATAGACATGTTCCATGGGGTGTAAAAATTCATAAAACACTTCTTATAAATGCTGGAACATTATCCTGCAATAGAACGCGCGCACACTTTGGCAATACGTTTAACATCATTGATATAGATGACAACAAAATTGAAGTTAAGGTCGTAAATATCCGGGAAGGAAAAGAGAAAAAAATGATAGAATTTAGTCTTTCTGATGGTTGTTGTGCTAATAAATATTATGATTAAAAGGAAAAATTCGTAAAATAAATGTTTTTTCATTTTTTGTATATATTCGCAATACTTATCTACACGAATTTTAATTCTGGTTTTGACAATATTTAGTAGGGCGGAGGCGTTCATTGGAACCAATAACTTTAGCCATATTAATCGGTGCAGGTGCTGTCGGTTTTTACATGGCTTGGAGCATTGGTGCAAATGATGTTGCTAACTCTATGGCTACTTCTGTTGGCTCAAAAGCTATTACTTTTAGACAAGCAGTCATTATCGCAGGTGTTCTGAGCATTTTAGGAGCAGTTTTGGTTGGATCTCATGTATCCGAGACTGTAAAAAGTGGGATTATTAACATTGGAGATACAGCAATAGCCACGGATCCAAATATCTCAATTACATTAATACTAGGTTTTTTAGCATCTCTTTTAGCAGCAGCAATTTGGGTGACACTTGCTACCTGGAAGGAAATGCCGATTTCTACGACTCATTCGATTATCGGTGCTTTGATTGGATTTGGTCTTATACAATGGGGCGTTCATTATATTAACTGGGAGCAACTTGGTTTCGTGGCTTCAAGTTGGGTGTTATCACCCATTATTGGATGTATAATTGCATTTTTTGTGTTTAAGGTTATAGTTAAATTAATCTTTGCAAAAGAGGAACCTGTACATTCTGCAAAGATTGTTGGTCCATTTATCATTGGAGCAACTGCTTTTTTAATTACTGCAGCATTGCTTCTAAATACAGAGCTAAGTAAAAGATTAGGTATATCTGAACTATCACATGTATTATTGATTTGCATAATCGTATTGATTATTGTATGTGTAATATCACTGTTTTTGCTGAGGAAAATCAAAGCAAAGGGTCTTGAGGATTATACAACCGTGGAGGGTATTTTTGGGAAACTTCAGATTATAACTGCGTGTTATGTTGCATTTTCACATGGTGCAAACGATGTTGCTAATGCAATCGGTCCTGTCGCAGGAATAATTGGTATTGCTGAAAGCGGCACTGTTGGGCTTACCGCTGAAATTCCCTTATGGTTGTTAGCCGTTGGGGGAATAGGTATAGCAGTTGGATGTGTAACCTGGGGACGTAGAGTTATGAGGACAGTTGGTGGAAAAATTACACATCTAAATCATACAAGAGGTTTTTCTGTAGAGTTTGCTGCAGCTACAACTGTTCTTTCTGCATCAAAACTTGGACTACCGGTTTCAACATCACACACTGTTGTTGGAGCAGTCATTGGTGTTGGACTTGCCCGTGGACTTGATGCAATTGATATGAGTGTAATTAAAAAAATTGTTGCATCATGGATATTAACTGTTCCTGTTGCTGCTGCAACATCTGCTTTAATTTTTATTTTATTGAGAGCAGTAATTTTATGATATTGAATTTTAATATCTATTTGACACTCGTTTAATTTTCTCCAATTGAATAATTGATTGTAGTTTCTGAAATATCCTCGGCATATTCTCCGATACGTCTTATACTTTCTACAATATAGCTAATAGATATTGCAGTAGAGCTCTCTGATTTAAAAGTCAATTTATTAATTTCTTCACATATTTTTTCAAGATTCTTTACAGAATCAATATTTTTACTTGATTCGGCAATATCTTTTCTAAAAAATGATCCAATGCTTTTGTTGAATATATCAAGCGCAAGATTACTAGCTGATTGTATCTTTATCACTATTTTTTCATCTAATTTATTATTTGATATCTGAGCTACGTTCTGAGCAATCTTTACAACATGATCACCCATCCGCTCTATTTTTTTGCTTATTAGAAAATAGGCTAAACCAATTTTGATTGTTATACCCATTTTTTCTGCAAGGTTTACATTTTGAAGTATAATATTATACTGACGAGCAACAAGCCAATATAATCTATCAACATCATTGTCCCTCAATAATATTTCTTCTTGGATATTCTTATTTCCTTTAACTAAAGCATTAATTGAATCCTCATGCATGCTTTTTACAATGATATGCATTCTTTTTATTGTTGTTTTGAATGGCATTTCTGTTGGATTCAATAAATCCTTTATTATTATTGAATTATCTGTTTCTTCAACAACTTCTTGACCTATTGTTATTTGAGTAAATTTTCTTATAATATCTCTGACTTTTGAGGGCATTCCTTTTTGTGATATAATCTTAATTGAGCTATATCCTGCAATATAAGCACCAACAAGTTGTCTTAAAAAAAAATCAAGATTTGTACTATCATTTACTTTGAATATTTTAAATTTTTCAGTTTGTGTGTCAATCATTTTTGGTGAAATTAATAATGTACCATCCGATTGACTTAATAATCCTAGTGAATCATTTTTTTTAATATTCGTTTTTTTAATCCATTCTTTAGGCAGAGTAATTACATAAGATGATCCACCTGTCATTTGAACTCGCCTTATTTCCATGATTATGCCCCAAAATCATTACTATATAGGAATATATAGAATATATAGTTAACTATAGAATATATCGATAAACTATATATTTATTTGATAAAATTCAATATTTAATTAAAAAACGAAAAACAAAGCCACTAACTACAACAATTATTATGGAGGTAACAAAAGCTTGGAATTAGAAATACTGCTCATCATTGGTGGTGCTAGTGCTATTGCATTTTATATGGCTTGGAGTATCGGTGCAAATGATGTAGCAAACTCCATGGCAACAGCGGTTGGTGCTAAGGCAATCACCCATAAACAAGCTGTTTTTATTGCAGGTATTTTAAGTATTGTTGGTGCTGTTTTTGTTGGAGGCCATGTATCTGATACGGTTAGAAAAGGTATTGTTGATGTAACAGGAATTGAATCTCACCTTCTATTGTTAGGTTTTATTGCAAGTATTCTCGCAGCTGCTATTTGGGTTACTTTATCGACTTGGAAAGCTATGCCCGTATCAACAACACATTCAATTATTGGAGCTTTAATGGGTTTTGGACTTATTTTTGGGGGCACATCCTCAGTTATGTGGGGCAAAGTTGGATCTGTTGTTGCTAGCTGGGTACTTTCTCCCTTAATGGGTTGTATTATAGCATTTATTATTTTCAAATTAATTGTGAAAACAATTTTTTCAAGAGAAAACCCCGTGAATTCTGCAAAAATTGTTGGTCCAGTAATAATCGGTATTACTGCATTTTTAATTGTATCATCGTTGTTTTTAAAAACACCTCTTAGTAAAAATTATGGATTATCAGATATTGATGGACTGACAATTGCTGCTTTGATAGCAATAATAATTGGAATTGTTGGTATTTTAGCATTAAGGAAAGTACAAGCAAAAAAGAAAGAAGATTACTATACTGTTGAAGGCATATTTAAGAAATTACAAATCATTACATCCTGTTATGTTGCCTTTGCACATGGTGCAAATGATGTTGCAAACGCAATAGGTCCTGTAGCTGCAATTGTTCCTCTTGCGCAGGGTCAAGAAGTTGGTTCAACTGTAAATGTTCCGTATACTCTACTTTTACTTGGAGGTATTGGTATTGCTATTGGATGCTGGACATGGGGAAGACGTGTTATGCAAACAGTTGGTAAAAGAATAACAAGTTTAACAAATACAAGAGGCTTTTCGGTAGATTTCGGAGCTGCTACAACAGTTCTTGTTGCATCAAAACTAGGTATGCCCATATCAACTTCACATACTGTAGTTGGAGCTGTAATTGGAGTTGGTCTTGCAAGAGGTTTAGAAGCAGTGGATTTGAGTGTTATTAAAAAAATAATTGTTTCTTGGCTATTGACTTTACCAGTAGCTGCAGGAACATCAATAGCAATATTTTTATGTTTAAAAGCAATAGTAGGATAAATTAAGGATTGATTAAAAATGGAAAAGAAAAAGGACCATTTCAGAGCGCCTATTCAAGATACATTTAGAAGAAAATCTCCATTTGATCAATTAATAGAACACATGGGAAAAGTAAAAGAATGCATTGATCTCCTTGGAGGGGGATTAATTGATTATTATAAAGGCGATTACAAAGATTTTTCAAATATTGCTAAAAAGGTTTCAGAAATTGAACATGAAGCAGATCTAATTAAAAGTAATATAAGAAATCATCTCCCCAAGCATATTTTTATGCCCGTTGACAAAGGCAAATTTATGTGGGCATTGCGTGAACAAGACGCCATTCTTGATCATGCTGAGAATCTCTCACGTATGCTAGATATGAGACATACAAAGATTCCCCAGAAATTACAAGATGATTTTATTGAACATACAAATTTAGTTGTTAAAACTGTTGGAGCAATGGAAAAGGCGGTTTGTAACATATGTGACCTAGTTGAAACAAGTTTTGTTAAGCGTGAAAGAGAGCAAACAAAAGAGTTTATCTATAATGTTCACGAGTTTGAATGGGACGCAGATCAAAAGAAATATGAAATAACTAAGGGCATCTATAGTCTTGAGAAAAAGCTTGATCCAATGGATGTTTATCATTTATTAAAAATCGCTGACTGGGTAGACGATATCGCTGATCACGCAGAAAATGTTGCAGATTGGTTAAGAGCAATGATTGCGAAATAAAATTGTAAAAAAAACAGATAAAAACATTCAAATAATGCTCTTAAATAACTCATTTTATGGTTCAAGAGTTTGCAATAGCTTTTCTTGCGATATTTATTCCCCTTTTTATTATTGTAAATCCTTCATCAACTCTTGCACTATTTTCAGCAATTACAAGTAGCTATTCAAAAAAAGAAAGAAAACAGACTGCGAAAAATGCAGTAAAGTATGCCGCAATCCTTTTGATTATATTTGCATTTGCAGGTTCAGCTATTCTTGAATACTTGGGAATTGAAATCTACTCTCTTAGAATTGCAGGTGGAATACTTCTTGCTTTTGTTGGTCTTGATATGACCCGGAGAGGACAACAATTTGGAGAAAGTCCACCAGGAGATGAACATAAAGCAGATCTCGCTCTTGTTCCCCTAGCAATGCCATCTTTATCTGGACCTGGTGCAATAACAGTAATTATTGTAAGTATGAAAATTGTTCCAGTTGAATTTGATATAACGTGGTGGTTTGTAGTAATTCTAGCAATAATTGCTATATTACTGACGATGATAATTACATATTTTATATTCTTAAGTTCAACATTTGTAATAAAGGCACTTGGTAAAAAAGGAATGGATGCATTCACTAGAGTTATGGGACTTCTGACTGTTGCAATAGCTGTTCAATTTATGTTTCTTGCAATAGAAGGATGGTTAATTGCTAACGGATTTTTATAAATCATTTATATAGCTTTACTGCATTGATATTTAGTGGTAAATCCATAGAGTTAGCAATTGCTGTACACTTTGTTCTTAATAGATATGCAACTGGTCTATAATCTGTCTCACTCATTGCTTCATAATTTGCCATACCTTTGCAAATAATTAAATCACTTTTTTTCATAACTTTTTCGAGGTCAGCAGGAATTTTATCGATATCAAATCCAACAGCAAAGCAACCAGTTGTCATTATTTCATCAACAACCTCATCAAAACCTAGTTCAATTACATCATCCATTGTCGCATCTGAAAGAATATATTCGCCTTTTACAACTAATGTTAAAAAAATATTAGGATTGAATTTTTTTAGTTCACGACACAAGATTTTATCAAAAACTACTTCACCACAGTTATCTGTAAACAAAACAACATTCTTTGATTTTGAAAGTATTTCCTTTACTTCATCAGAATCATCATGACTGAGATCTTTAGCAAACATTTCTTCAAATATTTCACTGAGGTGCTCAGGATTTTCACTTGCACCAGAAATTCCAAAATCAAGCATATTACCAATAATTGAGCAAATCATAGTTATTCGCAGAGGATCATCAGAGCAACTAATGAGTTCTTCACATCTAGGTATGATTGTTTCAGCAATTTTATTACTTGCAGTTTTTAATTTTCTGTAAGGATCCTTATCACCAAGAGTTTCATACGCAATTTTATGAACTTTTGTAGCAATTGATGCGCTACTTACATTTGGATCATAAAGCTCAGAGAGCAGTTTACAAGTTTTTTGGATGGTATCTGTTTTTTTCTTAATATCATTTGTACTTTGCTCTGTTTCAAAAATAATACGCTTTATTAGACAGGGAACACACTCGGTTTGAATCTTCATATAAAACCCGAAATATAAAACCTATATTATAGTCTTACTAACAAAGAGGAATCTACTAATATTGAGTTATCCTATAAAAACAGCGAAAAACAGCCAGAAACTCCAAACTTTTATAAATACTATGACACTTTGGAGTACAACGGGAATGGTATGAATGTAAATAAAAAGTTATTTTTGAAATACCAACGAGAGGCAAATCTTGGAAAATCAGAGGGCATTAAAAATTTAGATAAACTAATGTTGTCAAAGTTTAGTAGATATGTAAAAAAACCTTTTACAGAAGTTACTCGTGATGATATTATTAATTTTTTTAATGATATGGAAACAGGTGTGGTTAAAACTAAATATGGCAAAAACTACGGCAAATATACTATTGAGCAATTCAAATCGCAGATAAAAAAATTCTATAAATGGTTATACGGGTGGGAAGAAGGAAAAGCACTCCCCGAACAAATAAAAGGACTTAAACTTAATATTAGCAGAGCATACAAAAAGAAGACACGAGCACAAATGTTAGACCCTGAACAAATACAACAGCTAATTGATACCGCTGATAACCCAAGGGACAAAGCAATGAACAATCCCTTCTTAAACTTCTTACAGTGTCATCCTAACTTATTTCCATTACTACAAAAACTACTATTGCGATTTGGACTATAGATTTTAGTCCATCTTCTCTCTTTTTTTAACAGATGTTATGGATACCTTTATATAAAAACCTTATATTATAAATATTTAGAAATATACGGGAGGTATAAGAAAAATGAATAAAATTTTGAAAGGAGCAGTTGTTCTGCTAATTGCAATTGCTATGGTTTTTTCAAGTGTTGCAATAGCAGATACGCAAACTAAACAAGACCAAATAACCCTTACCAGTGGTGATGGAAGCTCTGGTGAAGGCACAGGAGCTAGAGGAAGCATTGTTTGGGACAATGGAATGGATTATGATGGTTTAGGTGCATCGCAAGAGGATACCCTATATCCACTTAGTTTCATGTGTGCAGATGACTTCCAATTTGAGGAAGATACTGAAGTCTGTGACGTACATTGGGTTGGCGGATACTGGAATGATGTTACTTATAACCAAGTACATTGGCCATGGATGATTACATTTTACAATGACGATGGCAGTGGTGAAAGACCTGGGGACGTGTATTTAGGTCCTTTTACATTTGACAGCACCCAGTACACTGAAACATTAATTACGGATACTGGTACATCTATTTACTATGAATTCAGCGTAGATCTTCCAGAAAACTATTTATTCCCAGCAGGTTACAAGTTCTGGATTGTTATCCAAGGTGTTGGATTTTTCCCACCACAATCTGGCTGGGGTTTACACCAAGACCCAATCACATTGCACGAGGCTGTATTCAAGGGCGAACTTTTAGGTTTCCCAGATTGGACTGACACGTTTGATGTCTTCGGCTATTCAGCTGATATGTGCTTCCAGCTTACAACAAAAGGAGCAGTTCCTGCAATATGTTGTGATCCAGGAATTACTCAGTGGGCTGACATTGAACCAGGTGCAACTCTGACAGGAACTTTTTTCGTCGTGAACTGTGGGGAGGATGGTTCAACACTAAATTGGAAGGTTGACTCATATCCAGCATGGATGACAGGTGCAGTTTTTACACCAAACAGCGGAACTCTAATAGGTGGTGGTCCCGGAATAGATGTTACATTTACATTTACAGCACCAAATCAAGGAGGGCAAAATTTCGGAGGATCCATAATAGTAATCAATGAAGATAATCCCAGTGATTATTGTGAGATGTCTACAACTCTTACAACACCAAGAAGCAAAACAATAACCAATCCAATTCTACAGTTTTTGCAGAGCCATCCAAACATGTTTCCAATACTTCAACTACTA
>Ga0255055_10002853_pt1 | contig 11909 bp, 11 predicted proteins | sample JV7_2_27_MG_FD_188633 | JGI IMG/M metagenome (GOLD analysis project Ga0255055, IMG submission 188633) | Seawater microbial communities from Jervis Inlet, British Columbia, Canada - JV7_2_27 | ecosystem: Environmental > Aquatic > Marine > Inlet | place: Canada: British Columbia | collected... | reverse complement strand
GCCGAGGTGGCCGGTTCCGACGACTGCAGCAGTGATATCGGTGTCTGTCATGAAGCGCAGGATAATACCGTTGCTGCGGGAGTACAATTCTTTGGCGGTTCTGACCGCGTAAAAGGAGTGAACATGCTTGACGTAAAAAAACTCTTGCTCGACGTTTTCAATCCCCAGCCGGGAGAGGTCGTGACCTTTGCGGTCGATCTGCCCCGCGACGACGTACCGGATCACGAAGGATGGTCGGCGCGACGGTTGATGGCCGAAAGGTGGCGCGGCGTGATGGTCGAGATCGCATCCGAGCGCGACTTCAGTGTGCGCCCGATTCTCACTTTTGAAGCCTCCGGCGCCAACAACGCCGAGCTGCCGGCGAAGGGACGGCTCGGCGACGATGATGTGGATCTGCTGGATGCTCTCAAGGCGTCGACCCTGGTCATCGCCATGACCGAATTCTCGGCTACCGCCCCGCTCGCCAAGCTCGCCGATGCCGAGGATGACTTCCGCGCGGCGTCGATGCCGGGAGTGCAGGAACGCATGGAGGGGACAGCTTTGGCGGCCGACTACACCAAGGTGGCCGCGCGCTGCAAGGCGATCTTCGACATCATGGATGGCGCCGTTTTCTGTGACGTGCTCTTCTCGACCGGTCACCGATGCTGGTTCGATCTTCGTCATCGCTCGCCGGAGATGGACGACGGCTTCCTGCCGCGCGGTAAAGAGGGTGATCGCATCATCAACCTACCGTCGGGCGAAACCTTTGTCGTGCCCTACGAGGGCGAGTTCGAAGCGGTGCCATCGTGGACTGCGGGCACCATCCCGGTAATGGAGGAGGAGGAGCTCGTCCTCTTCCACGTGGTCGCCAACACAGTGGTCATTGTCGAGGGCGAGGGCCCGGTGGCCGAGCGCTATGCGGCCTTCTTTGATGCCGACCCGGCGCGCGCCAATATTGCCGAGGTTGCCTTCGGGGTCAACGACCGGGCCGAGGTCACCGGCGAGGTGCTCGAGGACGAGAAGGCCGGTTTCCACTGGGCCTTCGGCCGCTCCGACCACCTGGGCGGGGTGGTGGGGGTGGAAGACTTCGAAAGCCCGAAATCCGTGGTTCACCAGGACATCGTCTATGCCGAGGGCAACCCGGTGCAGGTCGAGCGCGCGGTCATCATCCACCCGGACGGCCGGCAGGTCGCCGTCATCGACGAGGGCGAGTACAAGTTCTAGTTGGATTTCGGATTTCGGATTTTCGGGTCGTGCACATATTCCGGGTGCGGTACCCTGTGGTTTCGATGTGGAGGTAGCTGATGGCTGATCAAACGACGTTTTTGGAAGCTGTGGAGAGTCGTGGGCCGTACGCGGTGTGGGACCTGATGGACGATGACGAGAAGAAGACCGCGGCCGTCGCCTTTTGGAATGGCGCCGACCGTGAGAACCGGTCCGCCCTCGAGATGGCCCTGGCCGCCGAGCTCAAGTTCCGGCAGCAATCGGTTCGCCAGCTGGCGGCGGAAAGGGTTGCCGGCCGTCTGGTCCGTATGGCGGACAGCCTGCCGGAGACTGTTCTCTTCCAGTACCTCTTCCACCTCCACATGGATCAACGTCGGCCGCTGATGGTCGGCTATCTCGATGCCGTCGGCCTGCCGCACGACGACGGGGCCCTCGACCTGCCCGAGGACTTCGAGGGACCGGATGCCGACAAGGTGGAAAAGGCGGGGCGCGATCTGGCTGGGGCTGAAGGCAAATCGGCGCTGGTCTATCTCGGCACGCTGATGGTCGCCGATGGCGAATTCTGGACTGGCCTCGAACCCGTGCTCAAGGAGTTCGCCGCCGACGGCTCCAAAGCCTAGACGCTTTTCCAATCACAGATACTCGATCCTGGATACTCGATGCTCGATCGTCTATCCCCGGCCTACTCAGGCAAAAATCCACAGATCACCCAGATGTACCCAGATGAATCTTTCTGTGTAGATCTGGGTCAATCTGGGTCTATCTGTGGGCGGGCGGATCGAGTATCGAGTTTCGAGAGTCGAGCATCATCGAGAATCGAGCATCGAGCATCGAGGAACGAGCGTCAGTCCGGCGTGTAGGTGGCGGAGTTGCGCTCGGTTTCCTGCACGGTGAGGGCGACCAGCTCGACCCCCTCCGGAAGCTCCGGCCCGACGCGTTCAAAGAAGATTCGAGCGAGGTTCTCTGCGGTCGGGATCACTCCCTCGAGCCACGCCACCTCGATGTTGAGGTGGCGGTGGTCGACGTGGTCGACAACCGTCCGGTTGAGGACCTCTTTGAGGTCTTTCATATCGATGAGGTAACCACTCTCAGGGTCAGGTTTGCCCCGGACCGCGGCCTCGATGACGTAGTTGTGGCCGTGACCGTGCGGGTTGTTGCACTTGCCGAAGACGCGCCGGTTCCAGTCGTCCGACTTTGCCGGGTTGTGCAGCCGGTGCGCCGCTTCGAAGTAGACCTTGACGGTGACTGTCGTTGCCATTGCTCTCCCATCAGCTTAGCGCATGCCCGCGCAGGGATATTCCCTGCTGTGCGGCGGAGCAGAGCTGGAAGGCATATTTTCCAAAACCGGATTATGGATACAGGGTTCAGGCTGCAGGGTTCAGGGTCCGCCCGCCCGCCCACGCAAAGACAGCTTACGATCTAGGTGCATCCTGCATCCTGCATCCTGCATCCTGCATCCTGCATCCGGGTGGGCGGGTGGGTGGATCCGGCTTCGCCCTGCGGGCTTCGCCGTGACACGTCGAGCATCGAGCATCGAGTATCGAGCATCGGGAGTGTGGGCGGTTCAGTCCTCGTCCTCGAGACGCCGGTAGAGATCGGGTCGGCGGTCGGCGAGGAAGAGAAACCGTTCACGAGCCCTGCGAACCACCGTCGGGTCGATTTCCCCAGTCACGATCCCGGCCTCGTCGGCCAGCGTGGCCACCACCATTCCCCACGGGTCGAGGAGGCTGGAGTCGCCACAGTGGGGGTAGCCGTCGACCTCACCGACCCGGTTCACCCCGAGAACCCACGCCTGATCATCAATAGCGCGCGCGGCGAGCAGGGTGCGCCAGGCATGGGCGCGGTGCTCGGGCCAGTTGGCGATGACGATGAAGAGGTCGGTGGTCATGGCCGCGGCGCGAAAGAGCTCCGGGAAACGGAGGTCATAACAGATCAGCGGCGTCACCCGCACGCCGCCGATCTCGACCGTGTGGAGGCCTTCCCCCGCCTCGAAGTGATCGGGCTCGCCGGCGAGGGAAAAGGGGTGGATCTTGCGGTAGTGGAGAACCTCGCGGCCGTCGGGGGCGATCACCGAACACGAGTTCGCCGGCCGTTCTTCGCCAGGTTCGGCGTAGCCGGCGATCACCCACACGCCGTGACGGCGGGCGAGATCTGCGACGAACTCATGGATGGTGTTGGCGTGGACCGCCATTTCTTCGGCCCGCATCGAAAATCCGGTGGCGAACATCTCGGGGAGGACGATGATCTCGGCGCCCATCGCCGCCGCTCGTTGTGCGAGTGGCGCAACCCGGCGAAAGTTCTCATCCGGGTTTTCCCAGGCAATGTCGAACTGGAGGCCGGCGACGATCACGGCAAGGGAGAGACCGGGACCGGCACCAGGCAGAACCGCAATCGGTCGGCAAGCAAGACGTGGAAGACGAGCTTCTGGCCGTCATCCCAACCATCCTTCCAGCTCCTCGACGTGTCCGCGGGTGCACTCTTGCGATAGCTGGTGAACGACACGCTCAACAGTGAGGCACAGTTGGTGACGGAGAACCCGCCCATTTTCTCGGCACCTTCGCCAAATCCGACCAGGTAGTCGGCATCGTCATCGAGGTCCTCGATCGCCTCAGCCGCTTCGGAGAGGGCGTGGTCGATGCCGTCACGGACCGCCACGTTGGTTTGCTCGGCCTTCCACACCGCATGGCGGTGCAGAGTTTCTTGGTAATCACCGGGCAGCGGCTCTATCTCGCGACCGTTCCAGTCATCCGACATCTCTGCATCGTCGCGGGACGAATACAGGGTGACGTGCTTCTTGACCTCGGTGAGGAGTCCTTCGAGATCCGCACTTTTTACCAGCTCGCGGGGCACGTAGACCATCAGCTGGACCCGGCACGAGCGTTGATCAAAAAGCTCGAAGGGTCCATCCATGTGGGAGACCCGGAGCGGTGCGTCCAGGGTCAGCATCAGGTCCACCCGTTGCCGCTTGACCTTGACGTTGTCGATCTTGACCAGCTCACCCGCGGCGAAACGATGGCGGGCCTTGCTGGCGACGCCTGCCGCGCCAACCTCGTTGTCGGAGTAGCTGCCTCCGCAGGCCGAATAGACCTCGACCTCGAGCACGCCCCAACCCCCCTTGAGCTCTCGATCGAGGCGGTCGCCGAGCTCTGAAGCGGATGAAAGCGCGGCCACCATCAATATGATTGCGATGAGTGAAAGACAACGAGAACGCTGCAAGGGCCAACCTCCGACGCTTTCTTCGAGGCTACCACGAAAGCCTCCGTAGGGTTCTGCCATAATGCGGCGACGATGAACGCTCCACTTCAATCTCGGGTCGATGGGCCGGCTTATCCCCCGGCACGTCCAAGACGGCCACGGACGCCGGCGGTCTCAATAATCATCGGTCTCAACGTGCTCGTCTTCCTCGCCTGGCAGGCGGCGCCTCTGGTGCCCGGGCTGTTCGAGTTCATGACCGAGAATTTCCTCGTCAGCACCACTCACATCGAGCACCTTCACGTGTGGACATTGATCACCGCCGCCTTTTCCCACAACGAGCTCTGGCACCTGGCAATCAATATGTTCGTGCTGTGGAGCTTCGGGACGGTCCTCGAGCACCTTTGGGGAACCCGGGTCTTCGTCCTCGTCTACCTGGCGGCGGCGGTGGTGGCGTCGGTCAGCCACTGTGCGGTGTCGTCATTCCTCTTGGGCAGGGACAACATTCCAGCCCTCGGCGCTTCGGGCGCGGTCAGTGGGCTGCTGCTCGCCTACGCCCTCCACTTTCCACGTCACCGCATCCTGCTCTTCGGCATCGTGCCGGTGCCCGCACTTGCCGGTGTGCTCGCCTTCGTTGGTCTCGACCTGTGGGGTCTGATCGCACAGGGCCGCGGCGGCGGGCTGCCGATCGGTCACGGCGCCCACCTCGGCGGAGCTCTCGCTGGAGCATTGATCTATTTTCTCTACCTCCGCGCCACCTACCCGACCCCGGCCATTAGACAACCCCGTCCGGCTTCCGGGGCGGCCTCGCTGACGCCCGATGAAGCGCGCGAGTTCGAGCGCATCCGGATCAAGATAGAAACCACCGGTCCGCATACACTGACCCCCAAGGAACAGGATTTTCTCGACCGGCTGCGGGAACGCGTGTTGCGGGCCACCCAGCCGGGAATCTGACACTTCCGCTGTCTCCTTGCCGCTCGGCGACTCCCCGGGTACCATGCCAACCAGTCGACCGAGAGGGGGAACCCATGGCGAAGAGCGAACGCGAGGTCCGGCTGGAAGTATTCAACTCCTTCAAAGACCTTTACGCGAGCGCCCCGATTCGGCTCATGAGCCGCACGGTCAACGCGATGCGGGCCAAGGGGTACAACGACCTCGCCTCTGCCATAGGCGACCTTGATCGGCGGACAGTTCCCCCCGACGATCCTGAGGACCCCTGCCTCCGGCACGACTGGTACAGTCTTCTCATGTCCGCCTTCGAGTACGTCGGCGGCTGGGTGCGGCAGCTGAGCGCCCACCCCATGGGCTACAACGTCGATTCGATAGGCTATCCGATGGTCACCCATTCCTGGGGTGCCCTGTGGTCGCGTCAGCTCGGCATCGACTTTTCCAATGAGGCCCACTCACCACCGCAGATCATGGCCTTCCACGGCGGCAATCAGGCCCTGCAGGCCGCTCTCCAGGGTGTGGCAGAGGCACGCCGAAACCGCGCCGGAACGGGGAGCCCGGCCACCGTGCTCGTGCCCATCCCGACGTTCACCTGCCCGATGGACCAGATGGCTCTGCTGGGTATGAGGGTGGCGTTTCTGCCGCCGGGCCGCGCCGACATGGACCCGAGCCCTGAGGACCTCGATCAGGTGCCCGACAACGTCGACATCGACGGCGTTTATCTGATGCCCATCAACAACCCCACCGGCCGCACACTTCCGCCCGAGCAGATGCGAGCATTCGTCGACGCGGTCCTCGACCGCTGGCCCCGCGCGGCGGTGATCCTGGACTCGGTCTACGTGCGGCTCCACCCGCAGCACCGCGATCTGCTCACCTGGTACGAGGAGGACCCGCGCTACGCGGAGTCGGTACTCTTCATTGACTCGCTGTCGAAGACCCACGGCGTCACCGGACTTCGATCCGGAGCCCTTCTGACCCGTTCGTCAGCCCTGCAGGACGGGATCGTGCGCTATGCCCAGAACGTCATGGCCGGACCTTCTAACGCGGTCCAGGCCGCGACCGCCTCGCTTCTTGCCCCTTTCATCAGTGGCGACGACGAGCTTGTCGAGCATCGCATCCGGCTCCAGATGCGCATCGGGCGCCACCTGCAACGTCGGCGCCGCCTGCTGCTGGGCGAGGCCTTCAACCGTTACCAGGAGTTGCTCGATCCCGAACAGCCGCTCCTGCCCGATCCCGAAGGTTTCGATTGGGAGGGGTCTATGTACGCCGTTCCGCGGCTGTCGGAGCGCTGCCGCGAGCTTGGTGAAAAATCCGATGTTTCGCCGACTGTCGCCTTCTACCTCGAGACGGGGATCGGCGGCGTGCCCCTCGACGGCTTCTGCCGGAACCCCAACCTCGAGCGCCACAGGTTGGTCGTCAACGCAGATTCGCCTCGGCTGAAGGAGTTCCAGGAAGAGGCCCGCAAGTACGTGCGCCTCTCATTCGGCATGACACCGCCTCCGCGAGAAGGCAGTTAAGAGTTGAGAGTTGAAAGTTGAGAGTTGAGCCCGGAACTTCCAACTCTAAACTCTAAACTCTTGACTTTAAACGCTTTACTTGCTGGCCTCTTCCACCGAGATCGGAGTGATCGCACTCACCGCCAACGCTGCGAAGCCTGCGAGGAAGAAGGCCGGTACGAGCTCGTAGAGATTGTCCAGACCCCACCGCTGTACGACCCACCAGCTGATCACGGTCAGTGAGGCGGCGGCCACGACGGCGACACGATCGGCCGTGTCAAAGGCGCGCGCAAGCTGGCCGAGAATCAGGATCGCGGCGGCCGCCAACAAGGTGATCCACCACACGCGGGCGAAGATCTCGGGGTTTGATGCGGCGTCGCGACCCAGCTTCCAGGCAACGGTGACGCCGGTGCCCGTGAGCATCGCCGCCAGCGCGCCGTGGCGGTTGACGCCGCGCCGCATGAGGGAGAGGAGGATCAGCGGGGCGAAGGCCGCTCCAAGACCGGACCAGGCAAAGAGAACAAACCAGAAGACGAGGCGCACCTCGGAGAGGGCCACCAGGATGCCGAGGAGCCCGACCACCGCCACCGTCCAACGGCCGAGGATGAGGCTGCGGCGATCGTCGCTCGCCTTGCCCAGGGTTTTCTCGACCACGTCGTAGGAGACCGCCGATGCCGCCACCAGAAGCTGCGACGAAACGGTGGAGAGGATGGCTGAGATCACCGCCGCCAGCAACAGGCCGGCGAGCACTGGATGGACGAGCTGAAGAGCCAGGGCCATCAACGCCTGCTCGCCATCGGCGAGGCCGGGGAGCATGACACGACCCGCGAGACCGACGAGGCCGGCGCCGTAGAAAACGGCCACTCCCCAGAACATGGCGATGACCTGCAGACGCTGCACCTGACGATCGTCTCGCGTCGCCATGTAGCGCGTGATGACGTGCGGCATGCCGGGGTAGCCGAGACCGATCCCGAGCTGGCCGATGATGAAACCCCACAGGGCAGGCCCGAGACGACCACCGCCAGCGCTGAGGAGGTTGGGATCAATTGCCCCGAGGCCCTGGACGAGAGCACCGAACCCACCGAGGCGGGCGATCGCGTACAGCGGCAGGGCGATGAGGGCGATCGCCACCAGCAGTCCCTGGAAGAGGTCGGTCCAGGCCACCGCCCGGAACCCGCCGAGAGAGGTCACGAAAATGATCACCACGGCGCCGATCACCACCCCGAGGATGTAGCCGCTTCGTCCCTCGAAACCGAGGGAAGAAGAGAAGGCCTTGCCGGCGGCGGTCATCTGTGCCGCGACATAGCCCATCATGCAGATCAGGATGATGGTCGTGGCGGTGACCCTCAGCACGTTTCGCGGATCTCCCCAACGGCGGGTAATGACGTCGGTGAGGGTGACCGATCCCTGGTCTGCGGAGAGCGGCCGCAATCGCGGTGCCACCAGGTAGAGGTTGACAAGGTAGCCGAGGAGACAACCGGGTGCGTACCAGAGACCGGACACGCCGTAGGTGAAGGTCATGCCGACTGCGCCGAGCGTGACCCAACCGGATTCAGAGCTCGCAGTGGAGGAGATACCGGCCGACCACGCGCCCAGCGAACGTCCGGCGAGGTGGAAGTCCTCGCCGCCGTGGGTCCTCTTTGCCGCCCTCCAGCCGATGTAGAGAAGCACTCCGAGATAGGCGACCATCACAACGGCAACGGTTGTGAGGGTGGAGCCCTCGACCGGGTTCATCGTTCGGGCCCCGGTTTGAGTCTATCGAGGAGATCCTCGACGATCACCAGAACGACCAGCACCAGCGGGAAGACCCACAGCAGCAGGTGCGCCCCGAGCGTCAGCGAGTACTCCTCCATTGCTGCCTCCTTGTAGGCAAAGTGTACCGTGCACGGGCGACCCGTGCCCGTCTCCGTCTCCGTTTCCGTGCCCGTCGCTGCCGCTCGGATAACGGTCTTCCAGCTTGAACACCCCGATTCTCCGGGGCGGCATTGCCCGTGAGTGCCCCCTCTGACGATATTTGGGCCCGAGTCATCCACTCACAAAAATCATCCACGATCCCAAAATCGTCAGAGACGGCACGTCCGGTGAACAGCGGCACGCCGCCATGATGTTACTCGCGGCCTTGCGGCCGCGGTGAAGCACCGTCGCCAGCGCGTGGCTCATGGCCTCCTCCTTCGGATGAGGCCTGAGCTCACTCCGCTGCCGCCGGCGGTTTGAGGACAACATCATGCCGGGATGCCAGGCACCTCCGCCGCGCATTTCCCCACCCGCCCTGAAAGCCAGGACGTACATGGACGGTGGGGCGTTGGGTGGGAAATCCGAAATCCGAAATCCGAAATCCGAAATTGTCCTATGCGGGTGGGTTACACTCCCCCGACCAAGTGGAGGCGTTATGAGAATTCGATATTTCCTGACTTGCCTGACTTTGACCATTACTCTGGTGTCGCTTTCGGTGTTCGCCGGCGAGCCCGTTCACGTCCTCGTCGCCAACGACGACGGCATCGACTCGCCGGGCATCGAGGCCATCGCGGCGGTGATCGCCGCCGATCCCGCTTACCGGGTGACGGTGGTGGCGCCCGCCCGGCAGCAAAGCGTTTCGGGCCACGGTCTGATCACTCGAGGCGAGATCAAGGTGGTGGAGAACGCCGAGGTGGCGGGCTGCACCGCCTGGTCGGTGGATGCCACCCCCGCCACTGTCGCCCGTGTCGCCCTCACCGCCCTGTTGGTGGACGACATCCCGGATCTGATCGTATCGGGTATCAACCGTGGCGAGAATGACGGCCTCGGCGCCTGGACCTCGGGCACCGTTGCTGTCGCACGGGAGGGCGCATACGCCGGCATCCCGTCGGTCGCGGTGTCGTTGCAGATCGACTGGTCCGATCCGCAGCCCGATTTCGAGGCTGCAGCCCGTTGGGCCAAACCGGTCATCGACGCAGTCCGCGAAAACGGCCTGCCGCCGGGGGTCTACCTCAATGTCAACGTGCCCATCGACACCAGGGCCGCGCGGGGTTTTCGGGTCGCCCGGATGGGCCTCGATCTGTCGGAGGAGGCGCGCTACGTGATGGCGCGTGCTGATTCGGACGGCACCCGGTGGTACACCAGCCGCTGGAAGCCACCGAAGGAGACGACTCCGGGCGGAGACTCGAACGCACTCGCGAACGGTTGGGTGACGATCGCACCGCTGGGGCTCGACCAGACCGCCGAGGGCGCTTTCCAGCTGCTCCAGCAGTTTGAACTCGAAATTCCGGTGGTCGAGGTGCCGACTCCCTGAGGTCGTAGCGGCGACGATCTGATCCGCTGATTCGCCTTCTTTAGCGACGTCATGAGACATGCGTGCTAAAGTTGGGCCTCCGTACGCCCTGGGAACACGGTGGGTACGGTAGGAGGAGCTGAATGGGACGTCGGATTACCCGCAAACAACTGAAGAAGGACGACGAGTTCGTCTCCGCGGCGGAAGTGATATTCCGCTGGATCGCAGAAAATGCAAAAGCCCTTGTGGCGGGGATTGCCGCAGTGGTCGTCGTCGCGCTGCTGTGGTGGGCGGCGAGCGGTTGGATGAGCTCTCGCACCGCTGACGCGTCGCTGCTCTTGCATCACGCGACGAAGACCTTCGAGGGTGAGGCAACCCCGGGTTCAATGGTGCCGGCGGGCGACCTCGAGACCGCCGAGGCTGAATTTCAGCAGGTGATCGATAGCCATGGACGCACGGAGCAGGCTGATATGGCGAGGCTCTACCTGGCCCGGATCGCCCTCAGCCGAGGGCAGACAGACGAAGCACGCACGGCTCTTGTCGAACTCGCGCGGAAACACGGTGATGATGTCATCGGGCGTCTTGCCAATCTCGACCTCATCAACCTGCGTATTGCGTCGGGCCAGGGCGCTGAGGTGGCGATCGATCTCGAGGCGATGGTGACGGGTCGATCGGCCGGTCTTCCGAGGGACGCGGCCCTCTACCGGTTGGGCGAGCTGTTTGTCGAGGAGGGTCAGCCCGAAAAGGCGAGGACCTACCTCGAAATGCTGGTTGAAGAGTTTCCGGAATCGCCGTTCCTGCCCAACGCCCGTCAGCGGCTCCTCGAGCTCGGCTAGCCGGGGTTTCGCTGGTGAGCTTCGTCGAGGCCATCGCCGAGAAACGTGACGGCGGTGGCCTCACTCACGACCAGGTCGCGACCTTCGTACGCGGCGCGAGTGACGGTTCACTACCGCCGGAACAGCTGGCCGCGATGCTCATGGCCATTTGCTGCCGCGGCATGGACGCCGACGAGACCCGTTGGTTGACCGAGGAGATGTTGAACTCCGGTGAGGTCTGGGACCTTGCGGGCGACCGACCCGAGGTCGTGGACAAGCACTCCACCGGTGGTGTCGGCGACACGGTTTCGCTGGTCCTGGCGCCAATGCTGGCCGCGGTCGGGGTGCCGGTTGCGATGATGGCGGGGCGCGGCCTCGGTCACTCCCAGGGGACCCTCGACAAGCTCGACGCCTTGCCGGGCTGGGACTCGACCCGCAGCCGCGGTGAAACGCTGGAACTGATCGACGAGTGCGGTGCCGCAATTATCGCCCAGACTGACGACGTCGCTCCGGCCGACCGGACTCTTTACGCTCTCCGCGATGTGACGGCAACGGTGCCGTCACTGCCTCTCATCGTCGGCTCCATCATGTCCAAAAAGCTCGCCCTCGGCGCGGGCACGTTGATCCTCGATGTGAAATGGGGGACCGGCGCGTTTCGCAAAACGGTGGCCTCGGCGCGCGAGCTCGCGGCGTCGTTGCGACAGGTGGCGGTTGACACCGGTGTCCGGTGCGAGGCCCTCATCACCGATATGAACCAGCCCCTGGGCCCCGCACTCGGCACCGCCTGCGAGATACGGGAGGCGCTGGCCGTTCTCTCGGGCGGTGGCGATGCCCGCTTGCGCGAGGTGACGGTCCGGCTGTGCCGTGAGGCGATGGTTCTTCGGGGTTGGGATGGCGAGGATGCGACGACAGCGCTGGACGCGGCCCTTGCCGACGGATCGGCCCTGGCCGCCTGGGAACGGATAGCTGCCGCGCACGGTGCTGATTCCGACCCCGAGCGGTTGGCCC
>Ga0255055_10002852_pt1 | contig 11910 bp, 19 predicted proteins | sample JV7_2_27_MG_FD_188633 | JGI IMG/M metagenome (GOLD analysis project Ga0255055, IMG submission 188633) | Seawater microbial communities from Jervis Inlet, British Columbia, Canada - JV7_2_27 | ecosystem: Environmental > Aquatic > Marine > Inlet | place: Canada: British Columbia | collected... | reverse complement strand
CGCTTCGCTATACCCTTATTTACCAAAGCCTTAAAGTACCTTTTTTGATATTAGCCAGAAATTATCTCAAAGCCTTCTTCATCTCTGATTTGAAAATGGCAGGGAATCGACCCGTCACAATATCTCTGACCGTTTTACTGAAAGGCCAAACTTTCCGGATAGTTACACCCTTATGAAAAAAATACAAATAGTTCAAGGGGAATGGTTTATTGGTTTGCCTAACCGCTATAAATAACTGCCCGTATTTTGTTTTAGCTGCAAACGGTTTATTGCGGGCATATCCGCCCCGCTTCTTTTTCCGGCGTTTTAGTTTTGTTGCTTTTATTCTTTGAATCAAAGCTTTTGGCTTTTTTCCTGATTTAATTGGTCCGCGTGAAGTTCTTATTCCTGTTTTCTCGTATTCTTCTGAAGGTATAGATATATTTTTATGCTTCTCAGGTCTTCGGGTTCCGCCTTCTGTGTGGATTGTCATATATGAATCTTTGTCGAATACCCGTGAATGTATTTTGCCTGTCTTGAAATCCTTCTTGTTTGCTGAATTTATTTTTACGCCTTTCTGCATCCAATCGGAGCGCAAATTAAAAACTCTTGACATTTCATCTTTATTTGCGTCTCTGGATTCTTCTGCCAGCCGGGTAAGCGTGACAGCCGTCACAAAGGGAAGCTGTCTATTCTCCAAACGGGACAACTTCTTCTCAACGGCTTCCACTTCGGCTTTCAGGGATATTTCCAGCATGGTTTCAATATACAGTTTTTAGACACGAAAAGCAAATTTATTGCACCAAACATGTTGAAAAAAGAAAATACTACAGTTTTTTTGCGATTGTAGTTTTTTTGAAAATATCGTAGTAATCATATTGTTGATTTTAAGCGACTTGCAACAACCAGAAAAAATACTACAAAACAGAAAAGCGACTGTAGTATTTATAAAGCGTTGATTTTAAAAAATACTACAAAAGGCATACTACAATATATATATATATATTTAATACTTATAGAAAGTAGTAGTAGTAGTATAGGTTTAGTTGTAGTTTTGATTTTTATCTCCGTATAGGTGTTTCGTCCAATATACGTAGCGTGTAGTATTCACTGAATAAGTCCATGATGTTTAATTGGTAATGTTAAAATAAAAATGTAGTAGAAAAGGAAAATCTGGTAGTTGCCTTGTTTTGTAGTTTATAAGGTGTTGTTTTTTTGAAAATTTTAAAGGTCGAAAAAAAATACTACACGGAAAAAGGTCGGAAAAAAAATAATATTTGCATACCGAATATATATAGTGTATATTATTGAAAAAGTTTATATTTCTTAAAAAAGGACATGTCATGGAAAAAAAAGGAAGCATTTTCTTAATTTCGCCTATAAAATTGTCTGATTTCAATATCTCAAAAACCTTTGAACGCTTGGCTGAAAAATGTGGCAGCAAGAAAAAAGCTTTTGAATTAGCGGTCATTGATGCCGGGAAAAAGTATTTAACCGAAGGCAGGGCGGTTCCTGTTTCCGAAAAGAATAAAAAAATGCTGTTTGGTGATTTTGTGGTATCAATAGAAACGTATGCAAAATTTTATGATTTATACGCGCAGACAGGTGTTGATACCATCAATATATCTGAATTCAAACGATATGTTTTCGATATAATGCTAAAACGAATGAGCAAAAATAAAACCTTGGATCCCAATCGGGGTAAAATATTAAACACGGAAACGGTAATGTTTAAGAATTTTTACATTGATTTCAAAACATATCAGCGTTTTTTGGATTTATGTATGGATTGGCATTTTATGAAGAAAACGGACGTTAAGCGCTATATAATAGAATCATATATAAAAGGGGACATATGAAATGAACGAATATTTACATAAACTGATAGAAAAACAAAACATTCGGCTGGGAAACAGGAAAACACGCGAGATTGCCCGCAAAAAGAAAGCATTATTGAAGCCGAAAAAGCCAAGGGACAAAATGATAGGAAACTTCCTCATCCGGAAAGAAATGTATAATTTATTTTTTGAGGCATGGGAACAAGCTGGCAAACCGGATATTACTGAATACAAACAGGATGTTTTAAAAGCTTTCATTAATAAAAATACTGCGACGGCTGTTATCCGGGATCTGCGAGATAATAACGCTATGGTATTGTTCCCGGGTTTTCCGGTCCATGTCCGCACCCGTGAATCGTTTGACCGCTATCGCAGGCGATGCGGCATTACGGACGCAGCCAGCTTGAAACGTTATATCTTTGAATCATACGCCCGGCAGGAAGCAGGTACCACGCCCGAGAACGTCAATGAGCATTGCCGGGATGTTTGCAGCGTGCCGGTAGGATCTGATGTCTGTAATAAATGCATACGGTCCAGCCTGGATTATGTGCGAAATGACTGAAAAATATCCCGGGTCATATGAAATTATTCCAATTTATATATAAATATTCCGATTATTTTCATAATTGCTGTTTTTTGTGTTTTTTGCGGGATTTTTTTTAAAATAAAACTTGACATTGTATTATTGTAGTGTTATATTATTAATAAGAAAACAAAACAACAAACAGCCCAGATGGCACGGAGGAAAAAATGGAACAGAGCACACAATACAAAATAAACAGCATGATAAAAATCATAGCAAAACAGGCAGATATTGCAGTTCCTACAGAACGTATAAATATTGATAATGATGGTTTTGCCGCAGCCTGCTATAACAGTAATACAATCGAGGATATGCTGGAGGCGTTGAGTATGGACACGGAAGACCGCTCACAGTGGGAACTCACCCCCTCAGCATGGAGAGAAAATATTAGAGATGCTCTGAGTTTGATGTTGTGGGATATTGTAGAGGAAATAAACGATTAACAAAACAATACAAAAAGGGCATAAAATGAAAAACATAAAACTACTTTCAATAGATAACTGGTCATGTATTGTTAGATTTTTAATTGATTGCAAAGAGTACAAATATGAAGTTCTGGACGCATTGAGACGAACGCAAATAAAAGATTTAGATTTATATAAAAAAACTGGCAAAGCTTTGGAAATTGCAAAAAAACACGGGAGGGAAGTATAATGAAAGAATTAATTAGTTATCGAACGGAAGATGGTAAAATTTTTGCAGATAAAGGCCGGGCAATAAGGCATGAGCATTTTGAAGGCTTTTTAAAATGGTATGAATATCGAAAGCTTTCCGCGCAAGGGAATATAGTAATCAATCCGGGTTTGGTTTACGATTGGCTTATGAAAAACGAAAGAATGATACTTGTTTTTTTTGGAATAGAAAAAAGGATTTAGTCGGTTAAATAAATAAAAAAGACCGGTGAATCCATAACACCGGCCTTTGAGGAAAGAAGCGAAAACAACCTCGGAAAAGAAAGCAATGAGAATAATATAAAATGACAGTCCTACAAAATCAAGAAAAAACCCATTGGCAGAAATGGATTAATGACGCGCATATATGCCGTTTAGTAAAATGGTTGACGGATATGAATTTAACGGATCGACAGATTAATCGGCTTAAAACAACATTAAAGAGAAGGCAAAACATGAATAAAAAAACAAAATACTATCCGTCACAATCCAAATATTAATATACGCCGCTTCATTCTGGTTGCTGCGGGATTTCGGCGCCCGGAATGTTTGCGGATTTCTTTTATTGTCACTATCTGATAAAACAGGAAAATTAATATGCTTAAAAAATTAAAATGGCTCATTCTCGGTTTCTTTAAGATTTTAAAAGTGCAATACCATGAATATGGTAGCGTTGCCGAAATACTGGAAGAATACGCGGAATCTGTCAAGAACTTAAACGGTTCACCCGAAAAAAGGAAACCCCAAAAAAAGGAAACCAATGAAAAAAATCCCGTTCAGTAAAGCCGATAAAATCATAATCGCGTTGTGCTTTTTCATGAGTAGCGCACTGCTAATATCATCTTTTATTGTCATTTTATCCGTGGGGGAATGAGTAATGAGATCAAAAAAATACCAACGCTGTTTTTATTGCGGAAACAGTATTAAAAAAGGTGAATGGTTTTATCTGTCAGATGATCGTGTAGCGTGTGCGGGATGTAAATCAAAAAATTCAGCATGTCCGATACCTACAACTGCAATAAATTGGAAATGTGAATCCTTTAGGGAATATTAATGAATACTAAAAATATTGATACCGAAAATATTGATACTGAAATCAGGGATAAGAACACTGAGATATTATTAGATATTGCCGAATGGTTAAAAAATACGGAATTGACAGAAAAGCAATGTGCTTTTCTCGCTCGAACTGTTCAAGATAAAATGTTTTTCAAAGCGCAGACATTGAACGCGCCGGACATTCCCGGCATAAAAGATAAAGAGAAATTCATCACGGCATTGTTAAGGCATTTTTTATCAGGCAATCGTCCTAATTATACCGAGTATAAAAAATTTGAAACGAGTATGATCGAATTGTTTGTGCGCGGGTCCATAAAGGAAGATGAATACATAAATACATGGTATAAGAATAAGAAAGGCGGGGTATGATGAAAAATGATAAGAAATATATAAGGCCAGATGCATATCGTTGCACAGCGGATATGCTAAACGACATATCTGAAAACATGGAAACATTAAAAGATTTGAGAGCTACAACGGAAGAAATAAAAGCGGTATGTGATTTAATTGGACGTTTGTCAGAATCAAAAATAAGCAAACACGAAAATTTATTAACCCCTGAAATTATAGCACCACTTTTACATGAATTATTAACCGTAATTTCTTTGCATAAAAGCGGTCAAATTTATTGTCGTATTAAAGGTGAATCTTATGCAATGTGATTTCTGCGGCTGCAAATTAACAGGTGATCCGGCAGACTTCCGTGAAGACGTTCACGGCGCTGATTATTATATCTGCGGCAAAAATGCTTGCAAGGAACGGCTGGAAGAAATACGGGATAGTTTGGATTATTGAAAGGATAACATATGTGTACTACTGCCAAAATTTTAAAAGATAAAAAGTGTAAAGATTGTGGTTGGCCTATTGTTGATGCGTGTTGCAATGATTCTTTTTGTGATTTTAAAGATGCTTCAAAATGGGATTGGTGGCAATATTGTTCAAATAAAGGATGCAAAAACCATAATGGAGAAGGAGTTTTCCAAGACACACCTGATTGGATTATTGACACGAATTAATCGGAATTTAAATATATAAATCATAACCGGAGGATACAACCATGCCAGAAACAAGCCTGCAAATCATGATAGACACAACTCTCAAGCGTGCAATAGATATACATATTGCCGCTAAGGGTTTAAACAAAAAAGAATTCGTAATCGACGCACTCATGGAGAAAGTGGACAAAAAATATATAGAGGAAGCACAAGCAACAATAAACAACGAAAATTAAGGCGGGAATAATGGCAACGATTGACTTTGACAAGCTTAAAGCCGCCGCGCATCAACAGATTGAATCGTTAGTATCTTCTTGGATTGACGGAAAAGTCGTAGGTCAAGAGTATGTAATGATTAACCCAACGCGCCCGGACGAAAAGCCAGGATCATTTAAAATAAATTTGCAAACGGGTGTATGGTGCGATTTTGCCACCAACGACGGCGGCAACGATTTAATAAGTTTTTATCGGTATATTAAAAATCTTCCAGGGCAATATGATGCGGCAAAAGAATTAAGTAAAATTATAGGTTTGGATACTCCCGCATCATCCACGCCTGAACCAGCCAAAAACAAAAAACCCGCCGATGAAAAATGGAATGTAATTTCACCAATACCGGATAATGCCGGACCGCCTTATTCTAAACACTGGAAACTTGGTAAACCTTCTAAGCGTTGGATATATAAAAATGAAACTGGACAAATAATCGGCTACATGTATCGCTTTGATCCAGAAAAAGGCGGCAAAGAAATTTGGCCGCTCACGTATTGCGTAGGTGAAACATTCGGTAAGAAAATGTATAAATGGAAATCGTGGTCGGTTCCGCGCCCGTTGTATGGCCTGGATTTATTGCATGAAAACACAAGCAATAATGTGTTAATAGTGGAAGGCGAAAAAACAGCCGAAGCCGCAAAAAAATTATTACTAAATTTAATGACTGTAATAGCATGGCCAGGCGGCGGCAAAGCCGTTGATAAAATAGATTGGAAACCGTTACATGGCCGCAAAATAATTATATGGCCAGACAACGATTATGCAGGCATGAAAACCGCCGTCAATATATGCAAGAAATTAAAAAAGATAGCAAGCGGCACACGCATAATAAATCCACCCGAAAAAGCGCCCAAAGCCTGGGACCTTGCGGACGGTCTGGAAAAGGGCTGGAATCAGGAGATGACAGTTAAATATCTCAAAGAAAATTTGCTGGACATGGATGTTGAAAAAGATTTCAATAAAGTTACTGCATATCTTGAAAAACATAAAGTAAAGAAAAAGGATTCAGGAAAAGTTTTAGGCCAGGAAGAACATTTTTTAACAAATGAAGCCGCCCGGACATTTGACCGCGACCAGTACCCTTTTAAAGTGTTGGGGTATGAAGGTAATAATTTTTACTACTTGCCCGATGGAGGACAGCAGGTTATATGCATTCGTGGTAATGAACACGATGAACAGCATATAGCCGCATACTTGGCGCCCTTGGATTTATGGGAAAATTTATGGACTGCAACGAAAACGATAAACGTTGATGGCCAATGGATAGAAAAGAATGCAGGCGTTGATTGGAAAGCCGTCAAACGTTTTTTGATATGGGAAGTTCAATACAAAAAAGGCGTGTTTGCAGGCTACGAAAATTTCCGGGCAACTGGTATCTGGTATGATAATAAAAGGTATATAATACATCTTGGCGATAGGCTTATTGTTGACGGTATTGACACCGAGATAAGCAAAATTGCAAGCAATTATATATATGAGAAAAAGAAAACGGTTGAACCCAATACGTATACGCCATTGACAGAAAAAGAAAGCCTGCGATTGCTTGAAATTAATAAACAATTTCAATGGACGCGCGATATTTCCCCACAATTATTAACGGGCTGGATAGTTGCCGGTTTGATAGGCGGTGCGCTGCCTTGGCGCCCTCACCTGTGGATTAACGGGCCGCAAGGCTGTGGGAAATCAACCGTTGTCAATGAAGTGGTGCACGCCGTTCTTGGCGGCTGTGTGGCTATGTTTATCGAAGGCTCAACATCGGAAGCGGGTTTACGGCAGAACGGCAACCACTGCAGCTTCCCCATACTGTACGATGAAGCTGAAAGCAACGGGAAAAAGGGGCAAGTCCGCATGGAACAAATTATCGAATTAATGCGGTCCAGTGCTTCACCCGGAAAAGGCAAGCTGTTAAAAGGAACATCCGGCGGCGCGGCTTTATCGTTTGACGTACCCGCCTGCTTTTGCCTGGTCAGTATATCAAATAATTCAAAATTGGCTGCGGATATTGCCCGCATAGTTAATTTGGAAATGTGCGCGGCAGATACCGACGCGCCGTGGGAAGAATTCCACAAGAAAATAATTGATACAATTAATCCGGAATGGGCAGGACGTTTCCGGGCGCGAATATTCGGCATGCTTCCGGTTATCCGTCAAAATATTGATGTGTTTATCCGCGCCGTTAGGGATGTATTGCAAAGCCAGAGGCATGGCGATGTATTAGGCGTTGTGTTGGGCTGTTCATATAGCGCCTGTTATGATGCCCCGGTATCGTTTGAAAGGGCCATTGAATGGGTTAAGGGGAAAGACTGGACAGATGAAAAAAGCCAGAAATATGACAGCGATGAAATCAAATGTTTGTCTTTGATTATGAAAAGAATTGTCACGGTTAAGGGCGATGTAATGGAAGACAAAACGCTATGGGAATTAATGAAAGAATTATATAATTATTACAGCGGCGAAGGCGGCGGAGGAATGGAAACAACGGCTGAACAGTTGTCAGCTTTCGGTGTGGATGAAGCCGTAACCGTTAAAAAAAGAAAAATGGATGAATACGACGCCGCCGCCCGGCGATACGGTGCAATTTACCGTATGGAAGAGGATAAGGCTTTTATTGTGATACCGAATGCAAACCCATACATTTTGAAATGGTTGAAAGATGAACCCTATGCTCCCAACTGGTATAAATATTTGAAACGCATAAAAGAAACCATTAACGACGTTGTATATCAGGCAGAGGTGTTGACGCCGCGCCAATTCGTAAAAGGTGAAAGATCTGTCCGGTCTGTAAAAATCCCGTTTGAAGTTTGTAAAATGTATTTGGAGGAAGATGAATGATTATGGCGTGTCCTGAATGTGGCTGCAAAACAACGTATCCTTATGATTATGAAGGTGACCCGAACAGTCGGCTTGATGGTTTTTTTGACGAATATGAACGTTGCGCAGCTTGTGGCAAAATATTTGATATTGAAGATATGGCAGAAGAGGATGAATAGTTTGCGGCATCTTGATTTATTTTCTGGAATCGGAGGCTTTGCCCTTGCTGCAAGCTGGACCTGGATCAATGATTATGAGACTGTTGCATTCGTAGAAATAGAAAAAGATCCACAAACTGTATTAAAAAAGAATTTTCCAGGAGTGCCAATATATGACGATGTTAAAAAATTCGACGGAAAACCATAAGTGGCTGCGGAGATAATGGAAGGAATAAAGGTTTTAAATGATTGAATTATTAAACATAAACTGCATGGAATACATGGCAACATTACCAGACAACGCTTTTGATTTGGCTATTGTTGATCCGCCGTATGGAATAGGGATGAGTGGCGGAAATGTTGGATATAAAGGATTTAATAATTTAACAAGAAAAGAATGGGACAATAAACCACCACCAGATATTTATTTTGAAGAATTGCGGCGGACATCTAAATGCCGGATTATATGGGGCGGCAATTATTTTAAGCTACCACCGACCCGTTGTTTTATTGTTTGGGACAAAGGCGCAGGATTTAAGAATCGCACATACGCAGAATGCGAAATGGCATGGTCAAGCTTTGATGCTAACGCCAAAATATACCAAAGGGACCCGTTATGCAACGGTGATTATAAAGGAAAAATTCACCCCACACAAAAACCTGTTGCATTATATAACTGGCTTTTGCACAATTACGCCGAAAAAGGCCAACGCATACTTGACACACATCTCGGAAGCGGATCAAGCGCAATAGCCGCCCATTATTTCGGTTGTGATTTTGTGGGCTGTGAATTGGACGCCGAATATTATAACGCCGCAAAAAAGCGATTCAATAAAGAAACAACGCAAATAGATATGTTTAGGGAAGAAATAAAACCGGAAGAACCAGAACAATTAAAAATAATATAATGCATAAATACCGCATCATAATACTTGACGGGACCGGCAATAATAAAATACTGTATTATAATAGCTGGATATTATTTAAAATTAAACGCTTTTGGCTGAAAATAAATTGTAAAAGATTCTTTACATCAAAATAAAGGGGGATGATATGAAATACAGATATTAAAACCCATCAATAATACAATTTGCTTCATCTTCATCATGTGCAACGCCGGAAATCCCTCCGGCGTTTTTTACTATTTTAATGAAATTATTCTGGGGTTTTGTTGTTTTCTTTCCAGGTCTTTTCACTTCAACGGCTGAAAATACAGCAACAGTATGCCCTACCATATCCGGCGTAATTTTAACCGACCGCCAGCCGATTAAATCCGAGCCGCCGGGGTTGCATACGCCAAATTTGACAGGGATGCCGTCTTTTCTATACGCTACACCCACATTATTACGGAAAAACCTGCAATCTTTGCGACCGCCGATTTTTAATAATATTTTTTGCTGGATTGGGGTTTCAGGATTCATAAACGTTTAAGCCATCTAAGAAAATCATTGAAAGAAATATAATCAATAGCCCTGTCACGCCGGTCAAGCCAGCCAACAATATTACCATCAACAGTCAAGTAATACGGAAAGTTTTTAGTGTTCCACATATAAGGACCAACGTCTTTTTTTTGCTCTTTCGCCCAAGACAATACATATAATAATTCCTGACTGTTGTTTGTTGTTATAGCAAAACAATCTTTCATATTACGCCCCACACTCCCATGCGATATTCTGCAATCGTTTTTGTTTATTTGCCTGTCTGCTTTTCCAAACATGATGCGCCCACCCCGGTTTTTTACCTGTGCGCTTTGCCAATGCCCGTAAATCATCCAGTGATTTACTCATGCCCTGGTCTTTCCTTGCAACTATGCGGTTGCGCTCCGCTTCCTGCTGTTCCTGCTCACGCCTGAAAATCTTTTCATCCTGTATTTGCTCTAACGTCCCGGCGATAACATCAATAGTTCTTTCCATGTTATTTACTGTGCCGCAATTCGGGCACGCATTCCGGGCAGATGAATAAACGAAATAGCATTTTTGGCACTGTTTGACTTTTATAATTTCCTCAAGGCATGATATTTTTTTCTTCTTTTTCCGGCCTTCAAGCGTCCAATTTCTCACCTCTGTAACCCGTCCGAAACGATAATAATTTCCTACATGGTCAATAATATAGCTGCATTCTTTGCCTGGATAAATACGCAACGCCCGCCCGCACTGTTGTAAATAAACGGTTTCTGATTGTGTTGGACGCAACAATATCGCCGTTGCTAATACAGGAATGTCCGTGCCTTCGCTTACTATCTCACACGATGCCAGAACCTTTATTGTGCCGTTACTTAAATTTCTAATACGCTGTTCACGCATAGCATTTGACATTGTGCCGTCAATAACAGCGGACGGAATACCGGCGGCGTTGAATTGTTCGGAGACTTCCTCCGCGTGTTTAATTGTGATACAAAAAGCAATCGAAGGCGTGCCGGGACAAATGTTTTTATAATGTTCTATTGCGTCCCCGGTAATCTTTGCCTTATCAACTCTAAATTTTAATTCTTTTTTGTCGTAGTCTCCGGCGCTTGTTTTTATGCCTGATAAATCCAAACTATTCGGCGGCGCATACATGACCGGCGGCGACAAAAACCCGCGCTGAATCAATTCTTTTGTTGACGGGCCGTATATCATACAATCAAAGAAACCGCCAACGGTATGACCTATTCCTGCGCCTTTGTATCGTGTAGGTGTTGCCGTGACTCCGATAATTTTAGTATTGAAATAAGAAACAACTTTTCCCCATTTGTTGCCCTGCATTAAATGATGTGCTTCGTCGCATATAATTAAATCAGGGCGTGCCGTGCGTGGCAAGCGGCGGATAAGCGTATCAACGGATGCAACCTGGACAATTTCGCCGGTCTGCACGCGATTGGAGGCTATCAGGCCATGCCGGACACCTAAATCGGTCAACTTGCCAGAAGCTTGCTCCAGAAGTTCTTTTCGATGCACTAAAATTAAAATACGGTTTCCACGCGCGGCGGCTTGTTCTGCAATGTGAGTGAATACAATAGTTTTTCCTGATCCGGTAGGCATAACCAGAACCGGCGCATTGCTGCCGTTACGTAACGCCATGCGTAAATCATTCTCTGCTTTTTTTTGGAAATCGTATAATTCAAATTTCATATCGCCGCCCGGTTATTCCTGAATACAACTATCACAAATAATTATTGGCTGGCCTTCACAAATCTACCTTTTTTTAACATATACCAAATATTGGCTTTTATCTTTTTTCCGTCAACCTTAACAGTTTTGATAGATATTATATTTTCACAATCTTTATCCCATTCTGAAATCACAAGCCAGCATTCAAGCGGTGCTTTTGCTTTACATTTTGGCCCCAATGCAACAGCCGTAGCATTTTTAGATACTATTTTATCCGTATTTATTATTGCCGATTTTGATTCATATCCATTAACAGAACTCATTGACCGATCCCCTGTAGCCTGTGAGCCTGACCGATCCCCTGTAGCCTGTGAGCCTGACCGATACCCTGTAGCCTGTGAGCCTGACTGATACCCTGTAGCCTGTGAGCCTGACCGATACCCTGTAGCCTGTG
>Ga0255055_10002851_pt1 | contig 11911 bp, 12 predicted proteins | sample JV7_2_27_MG_FD_188633 | JGI IMG/M metagenome (GOLD analysis project Ga0255055, IMG submission 188633) | Seawater microbial communities from Jervis Inlet, British Columbia, Canada - JV7_2_27 | ecosystem: Environmental > Aquatic > Marine > Inlet | place: Canada: British Columbia | collected... | reverse complement strand
ACTCAGGAATACCATACTTACGGACGTCATGAAGCAGCAAATGGCCGTAGAAGCTGTCTTCTGCATACTCCACCATGCCTCTTGCTGTTATAGGAGCGGTCTTTTCAGTCCCATAGAGCACAGTTACATGGGCAAACAGGAGAACAGCCAGAATGGGACACAGAACTTTGAACCGCATAAGGTTATGTACACCCCTTCATAAACAGAGATGAGAGAGGCTGCCGCCCTGGCAGCCAAATTTAAAAATGACCCGAGATGCCTAAGTTGTACACCTTCATCTCTGGATCATAATTCACTTCGGGTCGTATCTTCTGATCGATGTCTATGTTGTGCCTGCGTGTGGTGTTGACGGCATCAACGATATTGATGAAATGAACAACGATCAACGTCGTTCCGAGAACAATGGCAGTGGTTCGCTCTGCCGAGGTAACATCACTACCCTTCCCCTTGATCTTGAAGCCCAGAGTGAAGCCGCCTGTGACACCCAGCTCGATTTCCGCAATTGATATGATAGTGCCATACAAAAGGGCAAACTCCACAGCCATGAATGTGACGCCCTTGAAGATAGATCCTGCATAGATCTGGCCGAGTCCGGGCACATACCAGGACAGGGCTCCCGCAAGAATAGGGTCCTTATACCTCAGGATATCATCCTCGTATTTTGGAAAATCCTCTTCCTGTGCCAGGCAGTACACTGGAGCTGCAAGGACCAGAAGCAGCAGGATTGCAACGAGTATCTTCTTCATGATGCGACCTCACTGTCAATATCAGACTCCAGCAGGGCTGAGATACATTCCACCGCATCACCTTCATCATCGCCATCAGCAATGATGGTGATTTTCGATCCTTCTCCTGCCGCCAGCATCATAACACCCATAATACTCTTCGCATTCACCCTGTCTCCATCCTTCTCAAGGAACACCTCAGAGCCGAACTCATTTGCTTTCTGGACGATTACTGCGGCAGGTCTCGCATGCAGTCCTGTCTTATTTTTAATGATGATTTCACGTTCGACCATGGCTCACATTCACACACAGGCCTTCTATACCTTTTTCTCCTGCTCTATACGGTGCATGAGTTCATTGTTAAACTCTTTTGCAGTATTGAAGCCAAGTTTAGCCAGCCTGAAGTTCATGGCAGCCGTCTCGATAAGTATGGGTATATTTCTCCCCGGTTTTACCGGGATGGTGAGCTGGGGCATTTCAACACCCAGGATGGTGTATACAGACTCCTCCAGACCCAGCCGATCATACTCCTTCTTCGAGTTCCAATCCTCCAGGCTCACAACAAGCTGAATCTGTTTTTTATCCCTTATCGCGCCAACACCGAAGAGTTGTTTGATATTGATAATCCCCAATCCTCGTATTTCCATGTGGTGCCGTATGAGCTTGGCACCGCTTCCGATGAGCAGCGTATCCGATATGGAATGAATATCAACCACGTCATCAGCCACAAGCCGGTGACCACGTTCTACAAGTTCAAGGGCGCACTCGCTCTTGCCAACACCGCTTTTTCCCACAATGAGCATGCCAACACCAAATACCTCGACAAGCACACCATGTGTACTGGTTCGAGGAGCAAACGCATCTTCCAGTATTTTGGTGAGTCTGGTATTCATGGTGTTTGTCGGTAGAGAGGAAACCAGTATTGGCACCTCAGCCTTCTCGGCCATGTCGAGAAAGAGTGGCGGAGGTTCATTTCCATGCGAGAAAATACAGCATGAGACGGGGTAACTGAAGAAATGTTCAATGCTTTCAAGTTCTTGGTTGTCTATCATTTTCACGAGATAGTGATTCTCTCCTCGTCCAAACACCTGTATCTTCTCATAATCGAAGAAATCATAATCTCCGGCAAGGGTCAGGCCGGGTCGGTTTATATCATATGTGGATATGGTTTTTTGAAGCGTTCGCTCTCCTGTAATGATGCGAAGATGTAGTATATCGCCCTCGCGTGCAAGGTCGAGCAGCCTTGTTATGGTAATCGTCTTGATCTTTTCCGGATGTTTCATGGTACTGTCACCACCTATCTGAGCAGGTACACTCAGCCGGTTTCTTGTAATTCTTCGCGCGTGTCCTCAGGACCCTCGTTCTGTGCTATGGTCTCCTTGAGAGGTATAACACGTCGGTTGGTTAGCCGATCCCGGTATCTGCTCATCTTAACTTCAATCTTGTCATACAACGAATCGATGACACTGAAAATATCATGCGATTTTGCAAAGATGTGTATTATTTTCTTTTTAACATTTATGTTGACTTCAGCAAAGTATATGTGACGCTCGCGCTTGATGATGAGCCTAAAATCGTATATATGATCTGCAAAATGATCGAGTTTTTTCATGTTTTTTTCGATGTATGTGCGTACATCGGGTGTTATCTTTACTTTCCTGCCGATGATCGATACGTTCATTGTGACCTCCTGAGATTTGATGGTAGTATATGCAGTTCTTTTCTATACTTTGCAACAGTTCGCCTGGCTATTCTGATTCCTCTCTTCTGCAACAGCTCAACGATCTTTTGATCACTGAGGTGGCGTTTGTCACTTTCATTATCAATGATCTCCCTAATAATCTCCTTTATACTCGTTGATGAAATATCTCCGCTCCGCTCTGTGGGAATGGGGTTGGAGAAGAAATACTTGAGTGAATAGACACCAGATGATGTCTGCATGTATTTTAATGAGGTGATTCTACTGATGGTCGATTCGTGAAGGTCAACTTCCTGTGCAATGTCGCGGAGGTTCATGGGCTTAAGAAACATAGGGCCTCGTTGAAAAAAATCGATTTGGCGATCAACAATTGCCCGACTAACCCTCAACAGAGTGCTCTCCCGCTGATCGATGGAGTGAATGAACGTCTTTGCCCTCTGCACCTTTTCAGTTACGAAATCCTTAACCCGCTTCTCTGTTTTTCGAGTCTTCAGAAGGTCTTCGAAGTAGCGATTGACTCGAAGCCTTGGTGTGGAGAAACTGTTGGAAATGACTTCGAATGACCCTTCACGCTCTTCAACTATGACATCAGGGATGATATACCGTATGTCGCCGGAGTAGTACTGTCTGCCAGGATAGGGTTCGAGATGGGATATGACGGAAAGATTTAAGTCGAACTTTGATTTTGTGATGCGACACTTTTTCATAATCTCGTTGTATTTCTTAAGCCGTAATTCATTCAGACAATCCTTGATAATACGTTCAGCTATGGGGTACTCCCCCTTTATTTTCAGTTGAATGATGAGGCATTCCTGTATATTCCGTGCACCGATTCCAGGTGGATCGAGGCTCTGGATTATAGCCAGCACCTTTTCCAATTTCTCGACCGGAATGTCAAACTCGCCTGAAATATCCTCCGGGTGCACAGAGAGGTAGCCGTTTTCATCAATGTAACTGATGAGCAGCTCCGTAAGCTCAAAATCTGACTCTTCAATATCAAGAAGCTGTACCTGCCGCAGAAGATATTCCTTCAACGTTTCATCACGCGACACCGTTCCCTCTATGAACTCCCTCTTCTTGTCCTCGCCCGAACCGCTATATGGGTATGCGCTGTCAGCTATGATTGATTCCTCGTCGAAATCCTCCTTAACCTTTTCATCCTGCACTTTATCTACCTTCTGCCGAATGACCTCTTCATTGATCTCATCGAGGGAATAATCCTCACGTTCCGCCTTTTCGAGTGCTGGGTTTTCGACCAGCTCCTCCTCGATGCATTGATTGAGGTCAAGATTGGACAACTGCAGCATCTTAATTGCCTGCTGAAGCTGTGGTGTCATAATAAGCTTCTGTGTTTGTTTGATCTGCAGTTCCGGTTTGATATCCACTACCTATGTCTCCTGAAAATGTATGCCTGCTATATGGTAAAATCCATCCCCAGATAGATCCGCTTGGCTGCCTCATTATTTACCAGATATTCACTTCCACCCGAGACCAGGATCTCTCCTTCATTCATAATATACGCTCTGTCTGTAATTCGCAAGGTCTCTCGGACATTATGGTCGGTTATTAAAATACCCAGGCCTTTCTCCCTGAGACGCTCGATAATACTCTGTATGTCCAATACCGCAATGGGGTCCACCCCGGCAAAGGGTTCATCGAGGAGCAGAAATTTCGGCTCAACTGCCAGTGCACGGGCTATCTCCACTCTACGCCGTTCACCTCCGGATAGGGTATAGCCTTTCTGTTTTCTCACATGGTTCACTCGGAGTTCATCGAGAAGTTGATCTGTCCTCCTGTGCCGGTCTTTTCCGGACAGGGACGTATTTTCCAACACGGCCATCAAGTTCTGTTCCACCGACAACTTCTGAAACACTGAAGACTCCTGCGGGAGATAGCCAATACCCATGCGTGCGCGCATGAACATGGGAACGTGGGTAATATCCTGGTTATTAAGATGAATATTCCCGTCATCGGCCTTGATAAAACCAACTATCATGTAGAAGCAAGTGGTTTTACCTGCACCATTGGGGCCGAGAAGTCCAACGACTTCCCCTTCCCCGATGTCGAAGCTGACACCCTTAACGACCTTTCTCTTTTTGAAAATCTTTACCAGGTTATCAACAGTAATCTTGTTCATCTAGCTTCACTCCGCATCGAATACACCCTGAATTGAACCGATGAAGGAGACATCGCTGTTCGGTAAATCGAGAAAAAGCCTGTCGCAATACACAGTCCGCAGGCCATCATTAATCACCGTATTTCCAAACGATTCCAGTACTTCCCTGTCTCTGAAATATTTCACCATGGCCCCTCTCAGAGAATACCTGCCGTCTGTGGCATAGACGCTGTCCATGAGAAGAAAAAAATCGTCTTCACTGTCATACTGAACCAGCTCAGCTTTGATGATAAGGGGATTACCTTCTTCATTCATTCTGTCTCTCTGGATGTACATAACATCATCCCTGAATTCCTGATTTCCTGTGTTAAAAAAATAGGTGAGTTTACGACAGAACACCTCATCCCCCATTTCAGTGAATACTGCATGCACATCATCCTGGAAGAGGGCTCTCTCATCCTGCCGGAGATCGAGCCTTTGAGAACGAATGGTAACATCTTCATCACTGTAGGCGACATCCTCTGTCATAGATATATCTTCCAAGCTCTTCATTTCAGCCCTTTCTGCAACGATGTGCCTCTCCCCATCGATAAACCTGACATTTCCCGTTATGATGTAATAATCATCTTTGAAATAACCCTCGCCATAATCACCACTCAATTCATAATCAGTTTCAGCGTCGTGTACACGTACCTTGTCGAAGAAAAGGGCTTTCTTTTCATTCTCTCCATAGTATATGACAATCCTGGAGGCATAGACCGACGTTTTCCCCTTGCGAAAATAGGCATTTCCCCTTGCGTTAATAACCTCTTCTTTGTAGTTAATATTATAGCTGTCTGCGCCGTAGTAAATATGATCTTCTGCAAGATAGGCGTCTGCTGAAAGATTTTGATCGGTGAGGAGGAAAAACACACATAAGAAATAAACGAAGATGCCCGGCAGCAGCTTATTCAGCTTCCATGCTTCCCCTGACATTCCTTTTAACAGTAACATAGTTTAGCGCCAAATCTGTGATCATTCCTATTCCCTGCAGGGTGTCACCATTCTCTCGGGTAATGGTAACAAAACTATCGGTTACGAATTGAGAACTATCACCCCTCCATTCCAGGTAATCGGTTTTAAGCATTCCCCCGTTTTCTTCCGATATGACGACCACATCGTCTTCAGCCACGAGCAGGGAGCTGCCCTCATAGAGTACCGCTTTATTGGAATGGCCTCTCGAGACACTGTTCCCATTGCTATCATAATATACGAATCTGCATTTTTCAACACGTAGTTCCTGAAGCTCTTCGAAGAAATCACCCTTTTCGAACATTACTTTGATCTTGAGCTTTCCGGCCTCATATTGATAATGGGTAACTTCCTCGAGGCTGTATGCGGGAAGCATCCCGGAGGTCCCGGTGCTCTTTGGTTCACTTTTCCCGTCCCTCTGTGTGCATCCAAGGGGGGCACACAGCATGAGTATTACAAGTGAACTGAATAGTAACCTCATTTTCTTCTGCCAGGTACAGTGGATTTCCCTGCCTGCGCCAGTCTTTCCTCTTTGGTCTGATTCTGACCGTCTCTGCAAAGCTTGCTCTCTCTAATAAAATCTCTGAATAGTGCATGCGCCCGTACAGGCTTCGATTTAAATTCCGGATGAAACTGAACACCAACACCCCAGGGATGATCCTCGTACTCTACAGATTCCACAAGCATACCATCAGGCGATGTGGCAGATATTATCAAGCCATTCTGCTCCATCTCGTCACGGAAACTGTTGGTAAACTCGTAACGATGGCGATGACGTTCGCTCACTCTCTCCTTGCCGTAGGCAGCGTAGGTTTTCGTATCATTCTTCAGTAGAGCTGGCTGCCCGCCCAGCCGCATGGTGCCGCCCATATTTTTTACACCGTTCTGCTCTTCCATGAGACTGATTACCGGGTGTTTGGTATTAATATCAAATTCAGTGCTGTTTGCATCCTTATATCCAAGCACATTGCGTGCAAACTCGATGACCATCACCTGCATGCCGAGGCAGATGCCGAAAAGCGGCACTTTTCGCGTCCGGGCATACTCAGCGGCCAGCACCTTTCCATCGATACCCCGTTCGCCAAAACCACCGGGTATCAGTATGCCGTGAATACCCTGGAAAGACAGGTCGAGATTATCCGGCCTGAGATTCTCCACCTTAACCTTTACGAGATTTAATTTTACATCATTTTCGATGCCTCCATGATCGAGTGCTTCAAAAATACTCTTGTATGCATCATGCAGTTCGGTGTATTTACCTGCAACAGCTATATTGACTTCCTCCTTTACTGAAAACAGCCGATCGAGCATACCTTCCCAATCGGAAAAAATTATTGGTTTTTTCTCGAGCCCGCATTTCTCAAGAACGATCTCATCCAGCCCGCCCTCTTTGAGCACAACGGGCACCTCATAAATGGTCCTTTTAATGTCCTTGGCAGCAATTACAGCACGCTCCTCTACATTGCAGAAAAGCGATATCTTTCCACGCATCTCCTCGCTCAGGTCGTCATGGGTTCTGCAAAGTATGATATCAGGCTGTATACCGATCTCACGAAGCTTGCTCACCGAGTGCTGGGTGGGTTTTGTCTTCGGTTCCTGTGCAGCTCCCACTTTGGGTATAAGCGTCACATGGATAAAGAGAGTATTCTCTCTCCCAACATCGAGTCGAAACTGCCGTATGGCTTCGAGGAAGGGAATCCCTTCAATATCACCGACAGTACCACCAATTTCAACGATCAGGAAATCGGGATCGTCTTCTTCAGCAATGATGGTAATTCGTCGTTTGATTTCATTGGTGATGTGAGGAATGACCTGTACTGTTCTTCCAAGATAATCCCCCCGCCTCTCCTTTTCAATGACCGTGCTGTAGATCTGTCCCGTTGTGATACTGTTCAGCCGGGTCAAGTTCCGGGAAGTGTATCGTTCATAATTGCCCAGGTCGAGATCAGTTTCAGCACCGTCTTCTGTAACATACACTTCACCGTGCTGATAGGGGCTCATGGTTCCAGGATCGATATTGATATAGGGATCCATCTTTATGAGACTGATGGTATATCCCCTGTGCTCGAGAAGACAGCCCAGTGACGAAGCAGCTATACCCTTTCCAAGTGACGAACATACACCGCCCGTGACAAAGATAAATTTAGTCATTTCCATCTCCTGTGTGCGAGGTGAAATGGTTATGCGCATTCTCTATTACGGTTTCGCGTAATGTACGGTTAAAGCCTTTCCCATCACCCTTCCGTAAATGTACGAAGTATTCAATATTGCCCTTCGGCCCCTGTATGGGTGAAAAAGTGGCGTTCTCTACATCGTAGCCCGTGGATTTGAAGTAGTGATGCAGTACATTAAGAATTTCCCTGTGCTTCTCCCTGTCCCTCACAACGCCCTTAAATCCCCGGTAAGGCTTATCGAGCTCGAACTGCGGTTTTATCAGTGACACTATGTCGGTATGCTCATGAATAACAGCGTTCAGTGGTTTCAGAATATAGCGTATCGAGATAAAGGAAACATCAATAGTGACAATATCAGGAGATGTTTCGAGCTCTAACTGATCGATTGTGCGTGCATTGAAACCCTCCAGGACCACTACACGAGGGTCTTTTCTCAGTGAATAGGCAAGCTGGTTCCTGCCCACGTCAAGGGCCATGACACTTCGTGCACCATGCTGAAGCAGGCAGTCCGTGAAACCACCGGTTGATGCCCCTATATCAAGACAGAAGGTATTCTCAACAGAAAGATCGAACAGCCTGAGAGGCTTTTCGAGTTTGATGCCGCCCCTCGATACATAGCCTCCCCGTTTTTTTTGAAGATCGATATCGTCGCCGCTGTCCACCAGTGTTGCAGGGGAGCGAACAGTCTCGCCATTTACAGAGATGCTTCCGGCAATTATGAAGGCTTTTGCCCGCTCACGGGAATCAGTAAGTTTCCGATCCACGACAAGTCTGTCCAATCGTTCCTTCACACTATCCCATCACCTTCTGATGAATTCTCCTGATATCGGTGGCCTTTCCTGTTGCAGGGTCTATCTCGATGATAACGGCGTTGAGCCGAATGTCATTTTCTGCCACCACAAACTTTGAGGGAATGAGGGTAAGGAACTTCTTCAGTGCATTTTCCTTTCTCATCCCGATAATCGAGTCGAAAGGTCCCGTCATGCCGGCATCGGTAATATAGGCTGTACCCCCGGGCAGCACTCGTTCATCTGCTGTTTGTACATGGGTATGCGTTCCGACAACGGCGCTCACTTTCCCATCCAAAAACCAGCCAAGCGCCACCTTTTCAGACGTGGCTTCTCCATGGAAATCGACAACGATGCTGTTGGTCTCTCTCTGTATCTCTGCAATTTCCTTCTGTGCGATTTTAAAGGGTGATTCAAGGGGCTCCATGTACACACGGCCCAATAGATTCAGGACGCCCAGTTTATGCCCTTTCTTCTCGAGAATGGTCCACCCCCTTCCAGGAGCTCCTTTTGGATAGTTGGCAGGACGCAGAAGGCGCTGATCATCCTGAATTACCTTGTAGACTTCGCGGTTTCTCCAGATATGATTACCTGTGGTAATGCAGTCAACCCCATAGGAGTAGAGTTTTGAGGCAATCTTTCCCGTTATACCGAAACCACCCGCAGTGTTTTCACCGTTGGCGACAACAAAATCGATATTATGGGTGCTGATGAGGCTGGAAAGAGAGAGAAAGAGCGCCTTTCTTCCGGGTTCCCCGATTACATCTCCGATGAGTGCGACAACCATGCAACCGTTATTCACGTGTATCCCTTAAGGCACTCAATTATCGAGAACATTACTTTGCATACTCAACAATTCTTGTTTCCCTGATGAGGGTCACCTTGATTCGACCGGGGTACTTCAGCTCCTTTTCTATCTGTTTGGCGATGTCCCGGGCAACTTCCTTGGCTTTAAGATCATCAACGCGGTCATTATTTACGATCACACGAATCTCACGACCTGCCTGAATGGCAAATGACTTTTCGACGCCTTCAAAACTCTCGGCAATCTTTTCAAGGGATTCCAGTCTCTTGATGTACGTGTCCATGGACTCACGCCGTGCTCCGGGGCGTGAGGCAGAGATCGCATCCGCTGCCTGAATGATAACCGCTTCCACCGACTCAGGCTCTCTTTCCATATGGTGAGATTCGATGATATTGACCATTTCACCGCTTTCGCTGAACTTCTTCGCAAGGTCCGCTCCAACAACAGCGTGGCTCCCCTCGCCGTCCGTTATCACGGCTTTTCCTATATCATGAAGGAGGCCCCCGCGTTTCGCAAGCCCCACATCGGCTCCGATTTCCGCAGCGATCATACCGGCTATCTGTGCAACCTCCTTGCTGTGTGCAAGAATGTTCTGGCCATAGGAGGTTCTGAAGAAGAGCCTGCCTATATAAGATACGAGGTCCTGGGAAATACCCTGAATGCTCAAATCAAAAACCGCCTTGTCCCCCTCTTCAACAATTACCTTGTTCACTTCCTTGGTTACCTTTGAGGTTACCTCTTCAATGCGTGCAGGATGAATTCGCCCGTCAGCGATCAAACGCTCCATGGAGACTCGCGCAATCTCTCTTCTTACAGGATCAAAACTGGAGATGACCACGGCTTCAGGAGTGTCATCTATAATGACATCAACACCGGTAAGCGTTTCCAGGGCACGGATATTGCGTCCCTCCCTGCCGATAATCCTTCCCTTCATTTCGTCGTTTGGAAGTGAAACTGAGGTGACGGTAATTTCAGACGTGATCTCTGATGCGAGACGTTGAATAGTGTGGGCAAGAATGTTCCGGGCTCTCTTTTCAGCTGTTGCCTTGGCATCACTTTCGATGTTGTTGATCAAAAGCTGGGCATCCCGGCGTGCCTCTTCCTCCATGCCCTTGATAAGTGTGTTTTTTGCCTCTTCTGCCGTGAGACCGGAAATATGCTCAAGTTCCCTTCGTACTTCCTCCTGAGATTCCCTTATTTCCGACTCTTTTGCATCTACCACCCTCTCCCGGTTAGATAAGGATTTATCCTTCTTGTCGAGTACATCTAATCTCTTATCGAGATTTTCCTCCTTCTGAAGAAGGCGCTTCTCCCATCGCTGAAGTTCAGCTCTCCTCTCCCTGGTTTCGCGTTCAAAACTGCTCCGCTCCTTGAAGAGCTCATCCTTTGTTTCGAGGATCGCTTCACGTTTTTTTGCTTCAGCATCTTTCTGCGCTTCCTTTAAAATATTTTCAGCGGCTAGCTCCGCAGAATTTATTTTAAGTTTTGCTATATAACGGCGCAGAAAATAACCAATTACTAAACCTAAGACGAGGGATGGTAGTGCATATTGAAGTATCATATACACCACCGTGTTACCCCTTTCATTGATCAAACACTGCTATCATAGCTTACTATAGGAACGATATTCAGTCAAGAAAAAGAGACATTTATAGAATACGTGTGAGGGTTTTTTTTATCTCTTTTATCTTCTTGAGCACTTCAGATGAATTTGCTGATTCATGTATGGTGGGACCAAGCACAATGAAACCCGCAAGGTCAGACCCGGAGGGCATGAGAGGTGCGAAGTAGACACTATTGATACTCGACGTATCTGAATGGGCAAACTTCTTACCCAGCTCGTCATCCATAAAGACATTATTGCGAATATGAAGTATCTTGTCTCTCTCTAAAACCTTTGACACAATCTTTTCCTTTCCGGAAAAGATCAGTTTCGGTTCAGTATCACGGGAAAACCCTGCTACAACACACGGTTTATAAATGCCCGTACTCTGTTTGAGCAGTACAGCACCTTTTTGAATGCCCACACTCTGCAGAAACTGGCTGAAAGAATCACGAATAATGCCCTGCTGATCCATTCCATCGACAATTTCATGCTTTACTTCAGCCGCCCCAGCAGGATTTTCCCCTGGTGCTGTAAACTCTTTTTCAAGGACATCTGTAATTTCTTTCCCATCATCTTCCAAACCGGGGGCTGTATCCGCCCCCACAAGGGCCTCCAGGTTGGGAATAATGTCCCCATGCTCTTCATTCATGGGTTCGATTTCGGCCAAATCATCAATGACGAATTCATTGGAATCGACTGCTGTGAGTTCCTCAATGGATATTTCCTCAATATTCTCTTCATCATCCTGGGTCACCTCAAGTGGCACTTCCTCGATATTCTCTTCAGCAAGTGGCACTTCCACTGAATACTCATCATCATCATCAAAAGGCTGGGCCCCAAGTTCTTCTGTATGCTCTATCGTGCCCAGTTCCTCGATTTCTTCAAGCATTTGAGCTTCGGGTCCCATTATTTCACGCTGTACGGCCTCCAGCTTCTCGAGCTCAGTTGTATCATTGAGGGGCTCAACACTCTCATCCACACGCTCCG
>Ga0255055_10002850_pt1 | contig 11913 bp, 14 predicted proteins | sample JV7_2_27_MG_FD_188633 | JGI IMG/M metagenome (GOLD analysis project Ga0255055, IMG submission 188633) | Seawater microbial communities from Jervis Inlet, British Columbia, Canada - JV7_2_27 | ecosystem: Environmental > Aquatic > Marine > Inlet | place: Canada: British Columbia | collected... | reverse complement strand
CGCCACGTACGTACACGTGGTGGTTGATGACCCATCGCTCTTTCCCTTGCAGCCGAGTGCGCCGGTCATTCCCCTGATCGTCATCGCAATGTGCGCATACCTGCTGTGGCGCGGCGCCGGCGCGTGGAGCCTCGATCTGAGGGCGCAAGCATGAACGCTCTTCAGATCGACCTCGTACTTGCGGTCGCGATCTGGTTGGCCGGCTTTGCCGTGTTCGGCCGCTTCATCGCGCCACGCTGGAAGATCTGGGGAAAGCTGATCTTCTACCTGGGCGTGGCCGCACTGCTGTCGGTCTGGCTGGGCCATTGGTCCCTGATCTGGATAGTCGGACATCCACTTCTGGGGATAGGCGGACACATCTGGTGGTGCCGCCGGCACGGCATCAGCTGGCTCACCTGCACACCGAGGGACAAGTACGTCGAGCTTCGACCATGGACTGCCGGTGACGGGTTCGGTGCAGAAAAGGGAGGGTGACGATGAAGCGGTGGACGAGGTACGCAGTCTTGATCGGCACGATGTTCTCACTCGCAGCGTGCTCTGACGACGAGTGCGAGACCGTAGCCTGCACGATGGAGTTTCGGACCTTTTCGGTCGCCGTGGTCAATGAGGCAGGAGAGCCGGTTACAGGACTCGAGCCGGTAGTGACGATGGTGCGGACCGGGGAGGACCTCGACTTCTCCGACACGGGACCGGGAGACCCGGCGAGCGGCATCTACCTGGTGATGACCGACGGCCACGGATCCCTGATCGAGCAGGATGAAGAGCCCGTTCGATTCACGGCGACGACCGGTCAGCTCTCCGTCACGGGTGATTTCGTCTTCGGCATGACGATGTGTCGCTGCCACGTCGAGCAACTGTCGGGACCCGACACTCTCGTGATGCGGTAGACACGAGCGTTAGGTCTCACATGGCGCTGTCTGACGCCGACAAGCTCACGTTGCTTCGCATCGCGAGGCAGGCTCTCGAGGATTACCTCGACGAGGGGCGCGAGCCACACTGTGAAACGGACAGCCCCGCCCTCCTCGAGCACCGCGCCACGTTCGTCACGCTGCGCCAGCGCGAGACCGGTGACCTTCGAGGTTGCCGCGGCGAGACGGTCGCGCGGCGGCCGCTCATCGAGTCGGTCGCGCACATGGCAGTATCCTCGGCCACCGACGATCCCCGCTTTCCGCCGGTGTCAATCGACGAGGTACCTGCTCTGCACATCGAGATCAGCGCCCTGACGCCGCTCGAGCCGATCGCGGCCGAGGAGGTCGAGGTGGGCCGGCACGGGCTGATCATCAGCAAGGGTCGGTACTCCGGACTGCTGCTTCCACAGGTGCCGATCAGTCACGGTTGGGACAGGGAGGAGTTTCTCGACTGGGTGTGCCGCAAGGCGGGCCTGCCGGACGGCGCCTGGCGGTCCAGTGACGCGAACCTGCACGGATTCGAGTGTGAGGTGTGGGAGGAGGAGCAGGGCCCCCGGGCGCGGACACCGTGACTGAGGATGCCGCATGGCGGAGATGATCGACCACCTCTCCGTGGGCGTATCCGACCTGGAGCAGGGACGACGCTTCTACGATGCGGTGATGGACCCGTTGGGCTACCGAAGGGTCAACGACAAGATCCGCTCGAGCGGCTACGGACCCGATGAGGGCCAGGACGATTTCTACATCGTGCTCGTGAGGGAAAAGGGGTCGAGGGCCGCCAGCGCCCACGTGGCGCTCAAGGCAAGCAGCAGGGCTGCGGTTGACGGCTTCCACGCCGCCGCCATGGCCGCCGGCGGGGCTGACGACGGCTCGCCCGGCATTTGGAAGCGCTACCACGAAAACTACTACGCCGCATACGTGCTCGATCCGGATGGCAACCGCATCGAAGCCGTGTGCCACCGTCCGGAGTAGGCGTGGCTGGCACGGCAACCATTCGGCCGCTGGCGGTATCTCACACAGGTGGGAATGTCTCGGAGTCAAGCTGACGGAGTTGAATCAATGAAGAGCACGCTGAATCTCGCAGTTGCCGCTCTGGCGCTGGTCGCGTCCGCCGCGCACGCACAGGTCCCGTACACGCAGGGCAACCAGATCTACATCGCCAGCGTGGGCAACCCGGCCGTCAGTGCCGACGGGAACTCGTTCTACGTGTGGACCAGGCCTCATGTGCCGGACGGCGGACCGAGGACCCCCAAGGTGCTGCACTACAGCTTCGATGGGGAGCCGCTGGAGTCGGACATCCGGCGTTCGTCCCCCTACTTCTCGCCCGATGGGGCGTACCACGCGTTCAAGGGTACGGACGACGACGGCAACTACGGGATTCACGTGTACGACGTGGCGGCCGAAGAATACCGCTTCGTGGCCCCCGTCTACGAGAGCAACGCATTCCTCGGGCACCGCGCCAGGAAGAACCTGGTGTGGTCGCCGGATTCCAGGTACGTCGCCTACGTCTCCGCTGAGAGGGAAGCGGAAGAACAGGGAGACGACCCCATCGTGATCGAGCGGCTGCTGTTCAAGAGCCGCACCGGGCGCTCCGACAACCTGCGTACTCACATCTTCGTCGTCTCGGTGCGGGACGGTGAGGTACGGCAGCTCACTTCCAGCTGGTACGACGAGCACAGCATCGCCTGGTCACCGGACGGGGAGCGCATCGCGTTCATCAGCAACCGCGCCGACGACCCCGACGATGTGCACCGGAACGACTTGTGGACCGTCGACGTGGCCAGAGGCGCCCTACGGCAGATCACCGACACGCCCGGGCCGGAGTTCGCGCCCGAGTATTCCCCCGACGGCAAGTGGATCGCATACCGCGCCGGCGAGCGACCGATCAACACCCGCGACAGCCCAATGGAGAACGACCAGTTGTGGGTGGTCCCGGCCGACGGCGGAACGCCCCGCAACCTCACGATCCCGCTCGACCGCCGCGTCAGGGGCTATCAGTGGTCGGGAGACAGCAAGCACCTGTTCTTCCGGGCCGATAACCACGGCGCGGTCCACCTGTTGCGCGTTCCGGTGGAGGGCGGCGAGATACTGCCCATTGTCGCCGACGACGCCGAGGTCATCTCGTTCGCGGTGAGTCCCACTCAGGACCGGATCGTCTACCGCGTGGCGACCGGTGAGCGGCCGCCGGAACTCTACCTCACCACGCTCGACGGCTCCTGGCAGAGGCAGCTCACACAGCTGCAGGACGCGTTCGCCGCGAACGTGACCTACTCGCACCAGGAGGCCATCTGGTTCGAGAGCTTCGACGGCACGCCGGTGCAGGGGTGGCTGACCAAGCCCAATCCCTATGAGCCCGGGCAAGCCTATCCGCTCGTGCTCACGGTGCACGGCGGCCCGCACGGCGCCTACCGCCACAGTATCTCATGGGTCACGCAGAAGCTCGCCGAGAGCGGCTACGGCGTCCTGCAAATCAATCCGCGCGGCAGCGTGGGCTACGGCCAGGCGTTCGCTGACGGGACGCTGAACGATTGGGGCGGCGGTGACTACCGTGACCTCATGGCCGGCGTGGACTACGCGGTGGCGCAGAACGACTGGGTGGACGGCGACCGGCTCGCCGTGTTCGGCTACAGCTACGGCGGCTACATGGCCGACTGGATCGTGACCCAGACCGACCGCTTCGGTGCGGTGGTGGCCGGCGGCAGCCTCAGCAACCTGGTCAGCTTCTACGGCACCTCGCTGTACCATCTCCTGATAGAGACGGAATTCCCGGGCGACGTGTGGGACAACTACGAGCTGCTGTGGGACCGTTCACCGCTCAAGCACGTAGCGAACGTCAAGACGCCGGTGCTGTTCCTCCACGGTGAGGTGGACAAGGATGTGCCGGTCACCCAGGCCGAGGAGATGTTCGTCGCTCTGCAAAAGCTGGGTGTGGACGCCGAGATGGTGCTGTATCCCGGGATGGGGCACGAGTTCAGCAGCGGCGCGGCGGCGATGGACGCCTTCGAGCGTACGGTGGCATGGTTCGACAAGTACCTGCAGCAGGAGGAGAGCCGGCCGATTCCCTAGCGGCGGCTACGCCGCCGCGGCAGACGAAGTGTCGCTCCCGGAGGCGGGCCACGCTGCAAGGTCCTCCGCAAGCTGTCGCTGCGGGCTTCTGATCTCGAGCCCGGAGTAGTACTCCCCCCGGTCGATCAGCTCGCCGAGCAGTGCGGCGGCGATCGCCCAGCCCGGTAGCTCCCCGGCCGTAACCCACGCGAGAGCGGGAAGCCCGAATCCAATCACAACGCGTGCAATACTCAGAGTGGGCCGTGCCGGCACTCCGGCGCGCGTCAATTGCAGCTTGCGCCACGCGTAGAGCACCAGCTGCACGAGACCTGCAGAACCTGCCAGGGCGGGGTTCAGCGAAAGGATCCCGGCCAGGTAGAGCCCGGTGAGCAAAGCGCTCCCGGAGTGCGGGATGGACACCCCGGGGCGCTCGGCCACGCGGTACACCATGTCCACGCTGATCAGCGCAATCAGGCCGACTGCGGCGGTGAGCCACCCGGCTGCGCCGTGCCGCGGTGCCAGGAATAGGTAGGCCGCTCCGGCAGCCACGAAAACACCCACGCTCACTATCTCCCGCGACAGCCAGGACGTCCTGACGTTGAGCGCGGCGCGCCAGGCCCGCAGCGGCTTGCCCAGGTGCATCGTGCTCAGGCTCACCCCGGCGAGAGCGATGCCCAGAAACAGAACCGGGCTCACTTCCCTGCCGCCGACGGCCGCAGCTGCCACTAGCCCAAATAGGAGCGACACCAGGAACGTGAACAGCGCCAACGACCACTCCGAGCGTAGCGTGATGCGCGACGTGGAGGGCGGCGCGATGAGGGCGACACTAGGTCCACTGTGGGCTCCGCCACCGATCGGGCCACGACCGCCCCACCACGGGATGATCCGGATGGCCGGCTCGAGGTCCGTCTGTGGGAAGCCGGCCGCATCGTTCGTGATTTCCTGCTCGGTCAGCCGCTCGAACCTGAGCGCTCCGGTCGGGCACAGCGCGGCGCATGCGGGTTGCCCCCCATCCCTGATGCGGTCCACGCAGAAAGTGCACTTGGTGATCACGCCACGCGTGCTGTCGAAGCGCGGTGCATCGTATGGGCACGCCCAGATGCAGTAGCGGCAGCCGATGCACTTGGCATCATCCACGAGCACAGCCCCGGTCTCGGCGTCCTTCTCATACGCCTGCGCAGGGCAGGCCGCCAGGCACGAAGGCTCGGCGCAGTGGTTGCATGCGAGGGAAAGGTGGAAGACCGGTGCTGCCGGTTCACGCCGGGGATTGAACGTGTGAATCGAGCGCCAGCTCTGATCCAGCGCGAGACCGTTCTCTATTGTGCATGCGAGGCGGCACGCGTGGCACCCGGTGCAGCGGTTCTGGTCGAAGACAAAGCTATACCGCATCGCGCACCGCGGCGATCTCGACCAGCGCGTCGTGGAACGCCGCGCCGTGGCCCATGTCGGTCTCTCGGCCGTAGGAGCAGAAGTTCACCGTGCCGCCCTGGGTGATCCACCATCCGTTGGTCACGGCAACGCAGCCCCGTTTGATGCCCGGGTCGAGGCGGGCCTCCACCTCCAGGCGCCCACGGTCGTTGAATACTCCGATGCGGCCACCGTCCACTATGCCGCGCGCGGCGGCATCCGCGGGATGCACCTGTGCGAACGGTGCGTCACCGAACTGGCGGATCATCTCGAGGTTGTTGAACTGCGAGTGGATCCGGTTCTTCGTGTTGGGGGTCATCAGGTAGAGCGGGTACTTCGCAGCTTCGCGCCCGACCGACCGCACCGACTCCTCCGGCTCACCGTAAGACGGCAGCCGGTCCACGCCCCACCGCTCGGCTGCCTCTTCGGAAACCAGCTCGATCTTACCCGAGGGCGTTGGGAACACGAAGTCGGAGAACGCCACCTCCTGGTTGCCGGGCGCCAGGACCGGCCCTTCCCGCAAGCGGTCCAGGCTCAGCTCGGGGAACGGCTCCAGCTTACGTTCGAGAAACGCATCCACCTCGGCGTCGGAGGGTCCGGGTATCCCATCCACTGCGTCCACCCCCAGGTGCTGCGCCAACAGGTGGTAGATCTCCGACTCCGGCTTAACCTCGCCCGGCGGCTCGATCACCTTCTGTTTCAGCTGGATGTAGGGGTGCCAGTAGGCGCCGATCACGTCCGACTGCTCGAACATCGTCTTGGCCGGGAGGACGATGTCCGCCTCGCGCGCCGTGTCGGTCAGGAACTGGTCCACCACCACGCGGAATTCGAGTGAGCGAAACGCCTCGAGCACCGTGTTGGTCTCGGGGTTCTGGGTAACCGGGTTGCCGCGCTCGACCCAGGCCATGCGAAGCGGCGGGTCGTGGGTGGCAAGCATGTCCTGGCCCAGCCGGGCCGTGGAGATCGACACCCGGACCACGCCGTCCGGCCTCTCCGGCGGGAAGCACGCGATCGGGTCGCTGACCTCGTCGAAGATGTGGCTCTGGAGATTCGCGTACACCCAGCCTGCGCCGGGCTTGCCGAAGTTTCCCGTAATCGCGAGCAGCGCCAGCATGGCCCGCATCGCCTGCCCGCTGTTGGTATAGCGCTGCATTCCGTAGCCCGGCGAGATGGTGACCGGCCCTGCGGTGCCGATCAGCTCCGCCAGCTCGCGGATGCCCTCTTCCGGTACGTCGGCGATCGCCGCGGCCCACTCGGGCGTGCACTCGCGCACCCGCTCGGCGAGCTCGTCGAAGCCCAGCACGTGCCGCGCGACGAACTCGCGGTCCACCCAGCCACGCTCCACCAACAGGTGCGCCACGGCGAGCGCCAGCGCCCCGTCCGTGCCCGGCCGGGGCTGGAGAAACAGCGCCGCCCGCTCCGCGCTCTGCGTGCGTCGCGGATCGATGACGACCAGCCTCGCGCCGCCCTCCAACGCAGTCTCGACGAAGGGCATCTGATGGATGTTCGTCTCCGCCGCGTTCTTGCCCCACAGTACGATGAGTTTCGCGTTGGACAGATCCCACGGAACACTGTGCTTGTTGTCGCCGAGCGTGAGCCGGGTTGCCTCGAGTCCCGCCGGCCAGCAGAGGTCGCCATACGTCGTGGTGCACCCGCCGTAGGTCCGCCAGAAGCTCATGCCGCAGCCGTTGAGGAGGCCCTTGGTGCCGCTGGCCGTGTAGTACAGGACGCTCTGGGGTCCGGTCTCTTTGCGGATGCGCACCAACCGCTCCGTTATCGCGGTCAGTGCGTCATTCCAGGAGATGCGATCGAACTCGCTCGTGCCGGGGCGGCGTCTGAGCGGGTGCAGTATGCGCTCGGGGTGGTATACCCGCTCGTAGTAACTGAGGCCCTTGAGGCATACCCCCTCGGGCGTGGCCCGGTTGTGCGGGTGCGGTTCGATGCGGCGCAGCCTACCGTCCTCCACGTGCACTCGCATCGAGCACGTGGAGTAGCAGTTGCGCGGGCAGGCGGTCGTGAAGACGGGCATGGATGCTCTATCGTGGCCGGGCCGGCCCCGCGACGTCAAGTTGCATCCACGGCGCCAAGGGTCGAGCAGCGCTTCGCGTCGAGCGCCGCGCAACACCGGACACCTCTCGCTGCAGTCTGAGAAACCCGACCAAACGCGTCGAAGAATATGTTGAATCCGCACCCAAGACCGGTGATCTTTCGTGTACCTCCCAAACCAAGGAGGCTACATGTTTGGTGACTCTCTGGGCGCGTCCATTTGGTGTGGGATTGGGGCTGTGGTGATCGGGGCGGCTGCATTGTTCATTGAGCCGTGGCTCGGAGTGGTCGTACTCGTCCTTGGCGGTGCTTGGTATGCCAGGGCATGTTACCGTGACTACCACCAGGCCGCGCACCCGAAGTAGCTGGTTCGCGTCGGCGCGCAAACAACGGGGCCCTGGCAGACGCCGGGGCCCTTTGCCATTCTTCGGAACACCTCCAAGGGAGCCCAGCCATGTTGAGAACCGGCGGCGGCGTGATCCTCGGCTACATCGTCATAGCCGCGTTCGTGTTCCTCAGTTTCTCGCTGGTCTACGTAGCGATGGGACCCGACCGGGCCTACCAACCCGGCACGTACGAGGTATCCGGGCTCTGGGTGGTGGTGAGCTTCGTGCTCAGCTTCATCGCGGCGGTGCTGGGCGGCTGGGTATGTGTCCTGGTTGCCCGGACCCAATTGGGTCCCCAGATCCTGGCCGCGGCGATCCTCGTCTTCGGCCTCGTGCTGGCAGTCATGGAGCTCGGCGGCGCGCCGGCCGACCTGCCAGCCGTACGCGATGCCTCCGTGGGCGTCATGGAGGCGATGCGGAACTCGCGGAATCCGACCTGGATCAACTTCGTAACCCCGTTCGTGGCGGTCGTCGGGATACTGGCCGGCGCGAGGCTGGTAGGCAGAAAGCCGGACCCGGTCCTGGAGATCTGACCCATGATCGACATTCCCTCACTCTGGCTCCCCATCCTGCTGTCGGGCGTGCTCGTATGGATCACGAGCCTCATCGTCTGGGCCGTCCTGCCCTATCACCGGTCGGACTACAAGAAGGTCCCCGACGAGGGAGCGCTGCGTGCGGCGCTCCAGCCGCAGGATCTCCCGCCCGGCCAGTACAACGTCCCGCACCTCGTGTCGCGCAGCGAGATGGGAGGGCCCGAGGGGCAAGCCAAATTCACGGCCGGCCCCGTCGCCTTCATCACGGTTCTTCCCAAGCGTGTTCCGAGCCCCACCAAGGGACTGGTCATATCGTTCGTGTACTACCTGCTGATGAGCGCGGTCATAGCGTACGTGGCCACCCGGACGCTCAACGCCGAGACTCCGTCCTACCTGGTGCTTCAGGTAACCGGAACCGTGGCGTGGCTTGGTTACGGAACCGCCGTCGTGACGGACGCGGTCTGGTTCGGACGTCCGTGGAAGTCGGTGCTGAAGACCCTGCTGGACGCGTTCATCTTCGGGTTGGTGACCGGGGGCGTGTTCGTATGGCTGTGGCCGGGTTGATGGCGTGATGCCGGGCTGGCGCCGCTGGTTCGATCGGAAGTTCGCGTTGGGATTGCCGCAGGAGGCGTTCCCGGACATCCTGGAGCGTGTGCGCGGCACGCCCGCGCGCCTCGAAGAGCGCACCCGGTTGCTCTCGCGGGAGACGCTCGTTCACCGGATCGGCGGTGCCTGGTCGATCCAGCAGAACGCGGGACATCTGCTCGATCTCGAGCCGCTGTGGTCCGGCCGCCTGGACGAACTGCTCCAGGGAGCGGCCGAGCTGCGTCCTGCAGACCTCGAGAACCGCAAGACGCACGAGGAAGATCACAACGACCGGAGCATGGAAGAATTGCTGCGCGAGTTCCGCCCGACCCGAATGACCATCGTCGAGAGACTCGAGGCGCTGTCCGACGACGAGGTACAGATCAGCGCACTTCACCCGAGGCTCCGGCAACCGATGACCGCCGTCGACCTCTTCTTCTTCGTGGCCGAGCACGACGATCATCATCTAGCGTGCATCACCCGCATACTTGCCGAGATCAACGCCTGAGCACTTCGGAGACTGCAATGAAAGCGCATAGACGCACCGCCATCACTCTCTGGTCCTGTCTATCCCTCGCTGTCCTGCTGGCCGCACCACTCGCGGCGCAGACGCGAGCGGCATACTCGTCCAGACCGGCAGCTGACCGTTACGCAGACGCAATCGAGCGTGCGCGTCTCATCATGCAGGCCGTGAGCGACCGGGCCCAGACTCCCGGGATCTCGGCTGCAGTGGGAGTGAACAGCGAGGTCATCTGGGCGGAGGGTTTCGGCCTCGCCGACCTCGAGCACGGGATCGGCGTGTGGCCCGAGACCAAGTTCCGCATCGGCAGCGTCTCCAAGCCCTACACGGCCGCCGCCGTGGGCCTTCTGGTGCAGCAGGGCCGGCTCGACCTCGACGCGCCGGTACAGCAGTACGTTCCGTCGTTCCCGCAGAAGCGCTGGCCCGTCACGACCCGGCAGCTCGCCGGGCACCTGGCAGGTGTGAGGCACTACGATGGCGAGGAGTTCCTGAGCGCCAAGCTGTACGAGACGGTGCTCGAGGGACTGGAGATTTTCCAGGACGACACCCTGCTGTTCGAGCCGGGCACGCGATACTCCTACTCCAGTTACGCCTGGAATCTCATCAGCGCGGTGGTCGAGGGAGCGTCGGGTCAGCAGTTCCTGGCATACATGCAGGAGATGGTGTTCGATCCGCTTGGCATGACCAACACGGTCGCGGACTACAACGACAGCATCATACCACACCGCGCACGCCCCTACATGACGACGCCGCACGGAGTCGTGAACGCCCCCTACGTGGACAACAGCTACAAGTGGGCGGGCGGTGGATTTCTCTCGACGCCCACCGACATGGTGCGCTTCGGGATGGGACACATCGGAGGCGGGTTCCTGTCGGACGAGACGCTCGAGATCCTCTGGACATCCCAGCGCAGGAACGACGGGGAGGAGACCGGTTACGGCATCGGCTGGTCGGTTGGGGCTGACCGCGACGGCCGCAGGCTGGTGTCCCACGGCGGTGGCTCGATAGGAGGCACCACATTCCTGCTGCTGTTCCCCGATGACGGCGTAGTCGTCTCCATCGTCGGCAACGCTCGCGCGCCGATGTCGCCCGGGCTCGCATGGACCCTGGCGGAGCCGTTCCTGGCGCCGATTACTGCCGCGGCACTCGACGCGTCGGTTCCGAGTCTCGCCGGAGACTGGGCGTGCAGCATGAAGCGTCGCGGTGAGGAGGTGGCAGCCGCCCACGTGGCGCTGGCGGGAGAGCCCGGTGATTACTGGGGGCAGATCAGCATAGAGGACGACGATTTCCAGATCGCTTTCCAGTCCAGCAGCGGCAGCCAGACCCGGCTGATCGCCCTGAACGGCGGCGGCCGCATCCTGAACATCTGGCTCAGCCCCGTGGAGAGCGGCGTAGAGGGATCCTGGATTGGCAGTGGAGCGACCGGTGGCGACTTCGCTTGCAGTCGGCAGTAGGAACGGCAAACCCAAGAGGACCAAGATGCCGAGATTGATACGCACCGAGCGACCATGACACGAGACGCGTCACCCGCGTTCCAGGACTACTACCCCGAGGACGTCGCCCACTGTTTTGGTTGCGGTCGGCTCAACGAGCACGGCCACCACATCAAGAGCTACTGGGACGGCGACGAGACCGTGGCCCGGTTCGTTCCGCGGCCCCATCACACGGCGATCCCGGAGTACGTCTACGGCGGTCTGATCGCTTCCCTCATAGACTGTCACGGTACCGGCACCGCCGCGGCCGCAGCGGCGGCGGCCGTTCGGATGCCGGAGCGGATGGTCGCTGATGGCTAGAGCGCGAGCTATCCTGGACTCGGAGACCCCTCAGTCCCTAGATTGTAGCCCATGAGCACACTGCGCCTGGGAATGGCTCGACGCGCACTCCTGTTTGGGACCGCTGCCGCCATCTCCGCGATCGCCTGTTTCGATGCCGGTCTCGGCACGGGCACCGGCACCCCTGGCGCGGGCGGCTTCACTCCCCGATACGCGGTGGAGTACAGCGCCAGCGCCAGCGGAGACGGGACGATCGCCGAGCTTCGCTACTTCAACCCCGAGGGCGTCCAGGTCATCGTGCTCGACCCGGCGCTTCCGTTCTCAATCGAGTTCACGATGGGTAACGGCGATGTGGTGGGAATGACCGCCACGGGGGACGTGACCACGGGAACCCTTCAAATCGAGCTCCTGGCTGCCCGCGCCACCGACCCGACGCCCACACCGCTCGTCGACAAGAGCGACAGTTGTTCGTCGGACGGCAGCTTCATCGTCTGCGAGCTCTCGATACCATCGCAGAGTCTGTAGCGGCTCCACCACCCGCAACTCCCTAGCTTTTCCCACCAACTGGTTTCGTTGCGACGCGGACGGGAGGTGGAACGATGGGCCAGACAACGAAACGAATGAACCTCTTCGAACGCTACCTCTCGCTGTGGGTGGCCGGCAGCATGGCGCTCGGCATCGCGGTTGGAAAGCTGCTACCCGGCTTCGTGG
>Ga0255055_10002849_pt1 | contig 11915 bp, 11 predicted proteins | sample JV7_2_27_MG_FD_188633 | JGI IMG/M metagenome (GOLD analysis project Ga0255055, IMG submission 188633) | Seawater microbial communities from Jervis Inlet, British Columbia, Canada - JV7_2_27 | ecosystem: Environmental > Aquatic > Marine > Inlet | place: Canada: British Columbia | collected... | reverse complement strand
CACCACGAAACTTGAAGGAGGAGGTTCTCTGCATCGAATCCAGCTTGAGCCAGACATCGCCTTCGATCCGATCGCTCAGATGAGGGGAGTACTCGAGAGGTGTGGGCGACAGATAGGCCTGACATCGCTCGTGCGCCTCCCGCACCAGTTGAGGTACATCGAGTTGGAGTCCAGCGGTCATCGGCATGTCTCTTTTCGTTGGTTTTCGTTTGGCAGAGATATCCGACCTAGCGTTGCGCCGGTCCCGACACCAGCACCGCTTCTTGGGCGATCAAGGCAACCACAGCCCGCGCAACGGCGGTGGCGAAAGCGTAATCGTAGGTCACGCCGCTGAGACTGCCCGGGTCGTTTGCCAGACGGTCAGAAGCGTCCTCGAACGTGTGGTAATGGCTGTTCGCATCCCAGAAGTCCGGCAGCGAATTCTCGAGGACCAAGAAGGCCGGATACCCTTCATTGAGGAACGAGTCATTGTCGCTCGAGGACTCGGTGTCGATGATGGTGTCGTTGACGATCAGAGAAGGGACATAGTCGGCCGCCGCCTGCTGATATGCCTGAGCCCAGGCCACCGAAGGCGGGTGCTTGAATTGGACTTCCAACTCGGCATCGATGACCGTATGTGGATCAACGTCCGAGCCCGGTCGTAATATCATGTCCATGTTGACCATGCCCACGATATTGTCGTCACCTGGGATCACATGGTTGTTGACGTAATCCTTGCTTCCCCCCCGGCCATCTTCTTCGGCGTTGAAGCCGATGAAACGAATGGTCGACTCGAACTGGTACAGGCTCAAGACACGGGCGGCCTCGAGCACACCGGCCGTGCCCGAGGCGTTGTCATCGCCACCGGGCCAGTCATCGTCGTCAGGCCCGTCGCCACCGATGTGGTCGTAATGGGCGCCGACGATGTAGATGTTCTCAGGAGTCGTCGTACCTGTCAGTTCGCCGATCACGTTCAAGTAGCTTCCTTGCACGGAGAAGCTCAGGCCCATGGCCGTGAACGCGTCCTGGAGGTACAGACGGGCTTCCTGATTGCCGAGCGAACCGGGACCCTCCCAGCCGTCGCGGTTGCGATAGCCCATGTCGTAGCCGGCCCCGCCGTACAGCCCGAGCCCCATGTTCTCGATGTCCAACTGATACGCCTCGTAGTGCGTTGGTGAAACGCGATCGGCCACGGCCTGAACTGACAGATCAGCATCCCCCCGAGCGCATCCGGCCACGGGCAACGTAAGTAGGGACGCCGCGGCTGACACCACCCAAGCGTGGCTACGACTAGGCACGATATCTCCTTTCGCCGGTCGGTTGGCCAACACATTCAGTGCAGAGAAGCTAGCGAAAAGCGAGCATGGACGTTACTCAACCACCGGGGCCTTATTGACGATACCAGCTGACAATACCAACCAGGGGGTAACGTGTACGCATTGGCAGTCAATGGCAGTCCGAGAAAAGGAGGGAACACGGAAACATTGCTCAACGCAGTACTGACGCCCCTGTCCGCAGCCGGCTGGGAGACGGAACTGGTTCAGGTAGGCGGCAAGAAGATCGAGGGGTGCAAGGGGTGCTATAAGTGTTGGGACAAGAAGGATCTGGAATGCGCTCAAAAGAAGGATGTCTTCAACGATGTCATGGCCAAGGTCGTCAAGGCCGATGCTCTGATCTACGGATCGCCCACCTATTTCACTGACGTCTCGGCGGAAATGAAGGCCTTCATTGACCGCTCCGGCATGGTCGGGCTGGCCAACGATCGCGCCTTACGCGGCAAGATTGGTGCGGCTGTGGTGGCCGTGCGGCGGGCGGGCGCCACCCATGTGTTCGACTCCATCAACCACATGTTCCTGATGTCCCAGATGATCGTGCCCGGCTCCACCTATTGGAACCTGGGCATCGGCAGAGAGAAGGGCGATGTCAATCAGGATGCCGAAGGTTTGACGAACATGAAGAACCTCGGTGAGACCATCGCCTGGTTGGGCAGTGCCATCAAGCCCCATATGGAAGAGTTTCCCACAGTGGATTAGGCCTGCCACCGGCTTCAGGACGCCGCGTAACTAACCAGGCCACCTCCGAAGCCTCACCTCAGAGACTCCTGCACCCCTCGACCACTTCTTGTCGACGAGCATGGCCGCCTCTATCCCTGCCCAAGGTATAGATCCCGCAGCGCCTTCTGCTGGGCATCATCAATGCCCAACCCTTCTGAGAAGTAGTTCTCGATGGTGCCGTACTGCGTCTCCATCTCCTCGAACGCTGCGTCGAGGTACTCCTGCCTAACACCCAGGATGGCCAGGGGAATGCGCTCTTCTCCGCCGGCCGCTACGAAGGCGTCGATGACTTCCTGGTACGCGGGGAGGATGTAATCGTTGCTGCGCAGGTAATCCTCCATGACCTGGTCCTTGGACACGCCGAGCAGCGTCAGGAACGCTGCGGCCGCCCATCCAGTCCGGTCCTTGCCAGTGGTGCAATGAAACAGCGCGGGGAGCTTGTCCTCGTCTCCCAACGCAACGAACAGCTTGCGGAACTCCGACTTCGCACTCGGCAACGAGACGAACTGGCGGTATGAGTCCTGAAACCCCTCTTCCGCCTTGCCAGCTCCGAGAGCGGCATTCGCCTCCTCTGGATTCTGCATGAGCCTCTCGAGCATTGCCGGTCCCGCCCCTGGTGCGTCGGCCAGCACGTCCAGCACGACGTAGTTGACGCCTGGCGGCAACTCCTCCGGGCGAGCTTCCCGTTCCGGGGCCGTGCGCAGGTCGTACGCGCCCGCGAGTTTCAACTCGGCAAGCTTCTCCATGTCGTCCGGGCTGATCCCGCTGAGCTGGTTGGAGCGATACACGAGCCCCACGGCTACGGTCGCGCCATCTCCGGTTTCGTAGCCACCCAGGTCGCGCAAGTTCGGCACTGAGGCAACGCCGAGACTCCGACCAGGTGCCGCCTGTGTTGCCGCTTCGGCTGTCGTGCCTGTATCGCTGCTAGAGCACGCAGAAACAGCCGACAGCGACAACCCGACAAGGGAAACAACAATGAAGTTCGTGCTAGATCTCAGGGCCGCAGCCTTCATCTCCCAACTCCTTTCTCATCGCAAACGCAGGTTCGCCTTTTCGGGAACAACTGTTCGTTTAGTCAATGGCCTCCCCTGGATTGTGGCGCTCGGTCATAGGCACCGAACATCTCGGGGTCCAGGCCCTTACGATCGAAGATGCCTTTGAGGGCGATGCCCGCGATCTCCGGCCCATCGTCGGTCATGGTCACCCACGTCAGCATATCCACGTTGCCCGGGCCGTCGTAGACGAAGGCCGCGCCGGCAGATCCCACGGTGATGTACTCGTGCCCGTTGATCAGGTCGTAGTCGTAGTAGTGCGTGTGTCCCGCGAAGAAGGTGTAGTCCCTGCCCTGGATGGCCTGATCGATCTCTTGGAAGCTCTCCGACGGGTTCTCCCACACGGGCTCGTGCAGGAACACGAAGGTCCAGCGCACATCGGTATTCTCCGCCAGGACCTGCTTGAACCAGGCTCGCTGCCCCTCTGGGAACTCGACCTTCGCCGCGTGCCCAAACGCCTCCTGAGCTTCCGGAGTGCTCATCCATTCGATGATGAAGGCCATCGCTGCCTGGGGATCTTCTCTCTTGAGTCGGTTGTAGGTGGCGATGTCCTCCTCCATGTTGGGAGGCATTGGCCGCAAGGCGTCTTCGGTATCGAGGGCGATGAACAGCACGTTCTTGTAGATGAAGTGGTAGTATTGTGGACCGCGCCGCTCGCTCCACGCTTCCCTCGTGAGCGGTAGGTTGACGTCGTGGTTGCCCCTCACGTAGAAGAAGGGGGGATCGAGCTTGGCGACGACGGCCTCGAACTCCTCCCACTGCTCATCCATCTCCGCTTGTACGGTCGTGTACCCCTCGATGTAGTCGCCTACGCTCATCACGAACTCGGGCTGCAGCCAGTTGAGCTGCTCGACGGCGCGTTCGTAGGTACCCAGCGGACTGGCACCGCCGCCCCGGTCACCGAGGATGGCGAACTGAAAGTTGTCCGGATCGTTCTTGAAGTCCTCGGACGCCCATGGTTTCGCGCCAGGGAACTCCGCCTGGTCGTACGAAAAGGCTGTCGTCCGCTGCGCATCCCGACCGCACCCAGCCACCAATGCGAGCCCGAGGAGGAGTGCAGACGCGGAAGCGGTACGTGACTTTCGGATTCGGTCGTTCATTCCTGTCCTCGATTTTCCTTGACCGCCTTCTTGCAGGATGCCCACCTGCGGTGAGGCCGCGTTGGCTTTTTGCTCCAGCACAGATTAGTGGACCCGGCGGTCGTCACCCCGCCAGGCTCCAGGGCTACCGCTACTCGATCGTCTATCGACCGTACATGGAGATCACGTTATGGGAATGGGATTTCGATCCCCTCCTCCTTGAGAGCGTCGCGGATTGGCGTGTGATGCTACGACTGCGGATAATCTGACGCTTGAGATCCTCGTGCGTAAGATCGGACCGGAGTCGGTCCTCGAGAGTCATGGTCTCGATCTGGACCTCTGTTCATGGGCAGTTGGGCTATCAGAGCAAGGGTGGGAGTTTGCTGTGCCTCGATGACTATCTTCCTGCCAGCTCCGACCGCAGCGCCTCCAGCAGCTCCACATCCACCGGAAACCGGCTTGCGAACGCCTCCGGGGTCGCCTCGGATTCGCTGACGGCTTCGAGGAAGAGACGTCGATACTGATCCACGAAGTTCGGCGCGTGCTGCTCGAGAAGCATGGCCCCGCATTGCACGGCCGCTCGGCTGCTCACCCGCTCCGCGGAGACCCGATCCCCGGCTGCAATGCCGAGTTGCTCCACAAGCCCACTGACCAGGGGATAGCACAGTTCACGCACCACGGAGAGGGCTGCCGAACCGGCCTCGTCACCCGGCAGCATCGCCGCCACGACGTTGTCGGTCGGGTCCTCGGGTTCACCGCTGAAGATTCGGCCTTCGGCTCCCACTGGTTCAGATGCGAGGACCACTCCTCCGAGGAGACTGCGGTCAGTGAGAAACGGGTCGAGTGCCGGAGCCAAGTAGTAGTCCCAAGTCCGCTGTGCCGCTGCCACCTGCCCCGCCAGCTCTGCATGACGTCCCGCGCGATGGGACCGGTAGAAGATCTCCCACTCCTGCCGCAGCGCCGTCACGAACTGTTTGAGGAGGCGCCGTTGCGATCGGCTCTGAAGTACCGTCGACACCACGTTCGTCCCAAAGTCGGTCGGCCGATCGCCATCCGCTGTGCCCTCGACGGCGTCGAGCATCTCACCGACTTCGCTCAGTCCAAAGTACAGCGGCACGAAGTGCAGTAACTCGAAGGTGCTGTCCTGCTGGAAGCCGGCCCGAAGCCGGCTCGCGAGGGTGTCGAGGGGAGTTGGATACACACCGGCCGCACGTTTCGCCGCCTCGGTTCGTTCTGCTTGAGCGTGGTTGTACAGCGGCATCGGGGCAAACCCCTCGAAGCCGACGACGGCCAAACCGTGGAACCAGAGATCTGCGTTGGCGCGAGAGAGAAACGTCCATGTACCGGGAGCGGGCTCTTGTGCCTGGACGGTCCCTGCGGTGCCGACCGATACCAATGTGGCGGTGACGGCCGTCGAAACGAAGGCGGGTATCCGGAGGCGCCTCATTTCTTCACATCGCAGGATCGAATGCAGCCAAGTATGGCGGTCACCTTCGGTTCAGTGATGCGATAGAACACGTGAGTGCCGTCGCGCCGACAATCCACGATGTTCTTGGCCTTGAGCGTTGCCAGCTGCTGAGATACGGCAGCCTGGGTCGCTCCCGAGTGCCCCTGGAGATCTGACACGCTCCTCTCCCCACCTTCCAGGGCCTCGAGCAGACGCAGGCGCAGCGGGTGGCCAAGGCACTTGATGACCTCTGCGGCTGTTCCCAGCACATCCTCGGCTATGGATCCTTGTGTCTGGCTTCCAGGACGCGAACTCATAACTACCTCTCAGATAGCAACTTAAGGATCAATATAACAGATATTGCAATATTGCATTTTTTCTAAACAGACCCGAGTTTCGCCTTCACCGGAAATTCACGATAGCCCGACTAGGAATTCATGCCAGTACTTAGGTACCTGAGGAGGTCCTCCCTAATGAAATCGTATCGGTTTTGGGTTCTCCGCGCCATGCTGGCGGTGGCCGCGACCAGCTGCTGCAGGGCAGCAGCTCTTTCACCAGGAGGGATAGGGATAAGATGCAACGCAAATTCGTAGGTACGCTTCTCACCGTGGCGCTCCTGTCGTTGCCGGCTTCGGCACTCGCGACAGACGGGCACTTCCTGCACGGTGTCGGGGCGATCAACTCCGCCATGGGCGGTGCAGGTGTCGCGGCGCCAAAGAGCCTGCTCGGCACGTACTACCTGAACCCCGCGGGCCTGATGGCGTTCGACGGCACCCGCGTCGAGTTCGGCTTCGAGCTCTTCAAGGCCGACCGAACGGTCGCCAGCACGTTCGAGCCCTTCAACATGAGCGGCTCGACCACAAGCAAGAGCGAGTTCGTGCCGATCCCGGCCATGGCCTTCAGTGTGAAACTGAACAACGAGAAGGTGGTATTGGGTCTCGGCGGCCTGAGCATCGGCGGCTTTGGAGTGGACTACCCGTCCAGCACCACCAACCCGATCGTCTCGCCACAGCCGAACGGCTTCGGTCAGGTCTATTCGAACTACGGCCTACTCAAGCTCACACCGGCCATCGCGTACGCAGTGACTCCGAAGTTCTGGCTGGGTGCAGCGGCGAACGTCGACTGGGCCACCCTGGCTGTCACTCCGATGCCCACCGCCGCACCAGATTTCGATCAGGTCTCAGGGACCGCGTACTACGCGGGTGCCTCGGCTGCCGACGGCGCATTCGGCCTCGGTTTCCAGGCAGGCCTCATGTACCAGTTCAATGACATGATCGCATTCGGAGCCTCGTACTCCTCCGAGCAGTTCTTCGAAGAGTTCACGTGGAACTCCACGGTCGCGAATCCCAACCTGCCGACCTACGGTACCCCGAAAGAGATCAGCTTCAAGCTGAACGTGCCGGCCATGGCCACAGTGGGATTTGGCTTGACACCGCTGCCGAACCTGACGCTCGCGTTGGACGGTCGGTACATGTTCTACTCGAGCACGGAAGGCTTCGCGCTCGACGATCAGCCGATCATGAACCAGGACGGTTCGGTCAACGGATTTGGCTGGGAGAACATCTACAGCATCCACGCCGGCCTCGAGTTCCGGCCCACGGACAATCTGCAGCTCCTCGGTGGGTACAACTACTCACAGAACCCGATTCCGGACAGCTTGGCGATGTACAACGTGCCAGCCCCGGGAATCGTGAAGCACCACGCCACCGTCGGTGTCGGCGTCAACCTGTCCCGCCGATTCAACATCACGGCTGCTTACTACAGGGCATTCGAGAACTCCGGTACAGGCCCGCTGATGACTCCCATGGGTCCCGCGGGGACGGTCACGAACAGCATGAATGAGCACTCCTTCCTCATCCAATTCTCCTTCGCAACGCGAGGTGGGATGTAGGGCAGGTCGCGAGTGACATCTCGGGGCTCCGTTCGGTACTTCGGACGGAGCCCCAGTAGCACCAAGAGAACCACTTTGAAATGCGACAGCGGTGCACGGGAATTCGGTTGCAGGCAGGGGTGATCGCGCTGCAGCTTTAGAAGGTGATTCGGCGCTCCCAGCGCCCGCAGTAGGCTCAATCGATCGAAAGGATGTAGGTATGCGACGGCTCTTGATCCTCGGCGGCGGCACAGCTGGTACGATGATGGCGAACAAGCTTGCCGACGTGCTCGATAGAGACGAGTGGCACATCACGATCGTCGATAGCACTGAGACGCACTACTACCAGCCTGGATTCCTGTTCATTCCGTTCGGCATCTACACACCACGTGACGTCATCAAGCCGCGCCGAGATTTCTTCCCGCGGGGAATCGACTGTCACATCTCAGAGATCGACCGCATCGACCCCGAGAACAACCGGGTCATCCTGGCCGACAACGTCGTGCTCTCCTACGACTATTTGATAGTCGCCACTGGGTGTCAGACACACCCTGAGGAGACCGAAGGCCTGAAGGACGAGGAGTGGGGCAAGAGCAAGTTCGAGTTCTACACCGTCGAAGGTGCTGAAGCGTTGCGCAAAGCGCTCAAGTCTTGGGAAGGTGGCCGGCTCGTACTCAACGTTGCCGAAATGCCCATCAAGTGCCCGGTGGCTCCGTTGGAATTTCTGTTCCTTGCCGATTCATATTTCACTGAAATCGGCATGCGGGAGAAGGTGGACATTCACTACGTCACACCGCTGCCGGGCGCGTTCACGAAGCCCAAGGCTTCCGAAATGCTCGGCAACTTCCTCGAGCAGAAGAACATCAAGCTCACGACCGAGTTTTCGATCGGCAGCGTCGACAACGAGAAGAAGGCCATCCTGTCGTGGGACGAAGAGGAGATTCCGTACGACATCCTCGTTTCGATTCCCACGAACATGGGAGCCAAGTGCATCGAGCGCAGCGGTATGGGCAACGAGTTCCACTTCGTCCACACCGACAAGGAGACACTGAGGTCCCGCGATTTCGACAACATCTTCGTCATCGGGGACGCGACGAATCTCTCGAGCTCCAAGGCCGGCTCCGTAGCGCACTTCCAGTCGGATATCTTGTTCGAGAATTTCCTCGACCACGTCGATGGCCGTCCCATGCACGCGAAGTTTGACGGCCACGCCAACTGCTTCGTCGAGTCAGGGTTTGGGAAAGGCATGCTCATCGACTTCAACTACGACGTCGAGCCACTGCCGGGGCACTTCCCGTTCCCAGGGGTGGGACCGTTCTCTCTGCTCCAAGAATCGAAGATGAACCACTACGGGAAGCTGATGTTCCGGTGGATCTACTGGCATGTCCTGCTGCGCGGTGCCGAATTGCCACTGGAACCGCAGATGTCCATGGCTGGAAAGAGGCCGTGACCATGCAAGGCACCGATCACGCCTCCGACCTCCAGGAGCAGATCGACGCACTGAACAGCAAGCTCGACTTCATCGTCGAAGAGCTCGAGCACCAGAAGCGTCATCGACTGGAGATGCAGGACCTCAAAGAGGACCTGACGATCGTCGCCAAGGACCTCTATCAGACCGCGGTCGTGGAGTTCGAGGAAGTCTCCGATCACGTGCAGCCGGGAGACACGGTCTTCCTGCTCAAGAAGTTGCTGCGGAACGTCAACAACCTCGCTGCAGCGTTCGACCAGCTCGAAAGCGCACGTGACCTCGTGGCAGATCTGACGCCAATCACCAAAGAAGTGTACTCGAGCGCGCTCGTGACCATGGAAGAACTCGACCGCAAGGGCTACTTCGAGTTGGCGCGGAAAGGCAAGTGTCTCGCGGATAGCGCGATCCCCACGCTCATCGAGGAGGACATCGAGGGGCTATGCGAGAACATTCCAAGGCTCATTCGCTGGATGAAGGCCGTGACTCAGCCGGGAACATTGCAGTCACTGGAGACGATGGTCGTGGCGCTGGAGCGAGGTGAGGCGTCGGCGCGTGAGAATTGGAGCCTATTCCGCCTCCTCAGGGAGATGAACAAGCCCGAGACACGCAAGGGCATGGCAGCAATGCTGGAATTCGTCAAAGGACTCGGTGCTCCAAAGGGTGCTCGCGCCCTCGAGCCCGGTGCAAACATCGTCGAGACAAAGGAGTAGGATCGTGGCTACCGCAGAACTTGCAGGCAAGACCGTTGAGCTCGATGCAGATGGAAACCTCGTGAACCTGGCGGACTGGAGTCAGGACGTCGCCAAGGCCATCGCCGCCGAGGAGGGTATCGGCGAGCTGACGGACGACCACTGGAAGGTGATCAACTTCATGCGCCAGGTGTTCGAGAGTGAAGGCGATGCACCATCCATCCGCCGCCTAGGCAAAGAGAGCGGCGTCGATACGAAGGGACTGTACAAGCTGTTCCCCAAGGGCCCGGCCAAGAAGTCCGCGAGGATCGCCGGCCTCCCCAAGCCCAAGGGCTGCATCTAGAGGAGATTGAATCAATGACAGATCAGACCCGCCAGCCCATCGAGAAGGTCTCCATCGTCATTAGCAGGGGATCGCTCGAGGCTGTGTACCCCGGCCTCATCATGGCCAACGGTGCCCGCATGGAGGGCATCGAGGCTCAGCTGTTCTTTACGTTCTTCGGCCTCGAGGCAGTGATCGACAAGAAGATGGACAACCTCAAGGTCGCCACCGTCGGCAACCCAGCGATGCACATGCCAACCTTGCTCGGAGCGTTGCCCGGCATGTCGGCGTTCGCGACGTCCATGATGAAGAAGGAAATCGAGAAGCTCGACATCCCTCCGATCCGCGAGTTCATCACGTTGATTCACGATTCGGGATGCGAGCTCTACGGGTGCAAGGCCACCGTGGACATGTTCCATCTGACCAATGAAGACTTCTGCCCCGAAGTCGATGAGGTGATCACGGTCGGTGAATTCTACGAGAAGTCGGCCGGCTCCCAGATAATCTTTACCTAGTCGGAGAAGAAGTCGTCGGTCGACAGTCGTCAGTCGTCGGTGGGGAGCCAGTCCGGCCTCCACTGACAGCTGAAGACTGAGAACTGAGAACTGATAGGTAAGTACCGACTCGAAACCTTGCCGTATCTTCATCCGTTGTGATCTGAGGACATCCCCCATCCCTCAACTGCATATTTCGAGCAGGCGGTCGCATGGATTCCATCCTCGCTGACATCCGGTACAGCCTCCGCGCCATTCGGAAGAGTCCCGGCATCATCGCCATTGCCGTCGTTTCGCTGGGACTCGGCGTCGGTGCCAACGTGACCATCTTCAGCGCGGTGGACGTGTTCATGCTCCGCCCGCTCCCGTACCCCGACGCCGACCGGCTGCTGCACGTGTTCAGCACCGTTCCCGAACGTGGCTGGATGTACAACTCGATGTCGCTCCCTGATTTCCTGGATATCCGGGAGCAGAGCCGGACGACGGACATGGCATGCTCCTACGGCCGAGACTTCAACTTGGCCGGCACCGACCGACCAGAACGCATCGATGGTGAGCGGGCTTCGTGGAACTACTTTCAGGTGCTCCAGGTTCAGCCGACGCTCGGCCGGTCATTCAGCCCCGAGGAAGAGCGAGACGGCAGCCACTACGTCGCGATCATCAGCCACGGCCTGTGGCAGCGACGATTCGGCGCAGACCCCGCGGTCCTCGGCCAGACGGTGCTACTGGACGGGGAGCCCTACACTATCATCGGAGTGTTGCCACCGAAGTTCAGGCTGTATGAGAGCCTAACGGAGATCTGGACGCCGATCCCGCTCACCGGTGAGGAGAGCCGCGGCAACCACTTCTTGTCCCCGATCGCCCGACTCCATCCAGGCGCGACGATGGAACAGGCCAGCACCGAAGCGGCCACCATCGCTGACCGACTGGCGCTCGAGTACCCTGAGAGCAACAGCGGGTGGAGCGCCGGTGCCCGGCCGCTCCACCGACGCATCTTCTCCGACGAATTTCGAAGCGGGAGTCTCATCGCGTCGGTGGCGGTGGTGTTCGTGCTGCTCATTGCCTGCGCCAACGTCGCCAACCTGATGCTCACCCGGGTCGCCGGCCGGGGGCGGGAGATCGCGGTACGAGGAGCACTGGGTGCGGGACGAGGACGCATCGTACGTCAGCTGCTCACCGAGGCCATGATGGTCTCGTTCCTGGGAGGTGCCTTCGGTGTGCTGCTCTCCGTTGCTGGAATTCGCGGCTTCGTCGCGCTCATGCCTGCGTGGTTCCCTCGAGTCGATGAAATTGGATTGAACGGGCGGGTGCTGGTGTTTGCCCTCATCATCACTGCGGTCACGGGGATCGTGTTCGGCATCGGTCCAGCACTCCAAGCCTCTCGGGCCAATGTTACCGATGCACTCAAGGAAGGTGGCCGCGGCAACGTCGGATCCAGGGGAGACCGGCTCCGCAAAGGCC
>Ga0255055_10002848_pt1 | contig 11918 bp, 9 predicted proteins | sample JV7_2_27_MG_FD_188633 | JGI IMG/M metagenome (GOLD analysis project Ga0255055, IMG submission 188633) | Seawater microbial communities from Jervis Inlet, British Columbia, Canada - JV7_2_27 | ecosystem: Environmental > Aquatic > Marine > Inlet | place: Canada: British Columbia | collected... | reverse complement strand
ACCCGGCCGTCTGGTTGGGTGGCCTGACCGAGGAGACTCGGGCGCGTAGCTCAGCTGGCGAGAGCGCTGCCCTTACAAGGCAGAGGCCCCTGGTTCGAGTCCAGGCGCGCCCATACAGCGGGTAAGATAACGGACTGAAAACGCAGGGATCTTGATCCCGCTTCCGATGAGGAGCGGGGCCGGTTGGATTTGTAGATTGGCGCGGGCCTGTGCCCGCTTTCGGGTAACACCAAGCATGAGAGACTAACCATGAAGTTCGGCATCACCGATTCCGGAAGGGCAGGTTGGGAAGCGCTGACAGCGGTCGGCCTGTTGTTGGCTCTGTCCGTTGTTGCGGCTCACCCGGCCCGTGCAAGTGTGACCAGCCGGCAGGAGCCGGGCGGGCGCTTCCGCGTGCTCGTGGTTCCCCTAGATTGCACCGCCTTGGATAAGAAGTTCGGTGAGAAGGTCTCCAAGGAGATCAGTAAGCAGCTCGAGGAGTTCAGCACGCACGCTCCGATCCCGGAGAACGAGTACAAGCGCGCCTTGAAGAGGTACGAGGTCAAGCAGGAAGAAGTCAACGCGATCAAGGCGAGGCAGTTGGCGAACCTGTTGGGCGCTCAGGTCGCCTACTTCGGTAGCTGTGTGCCAGCCGGTACTCGGTACCAGCTAGACGCGAGCTTCATCGACGTATCGACCGGCGATGAGGTCGCGGTGCCCGAGATGACGGTCGCCGACAAGAGCGACAATTCCGTGATGAGCGTGGCGGATGCTTCGATCGTCGCCTTCCAGGAGCAGGTGCGTTTCGTTCGTGCCCGTCAGTTCTGCGCCGATTATGTCGGCAGCCTGCAGCCGGAGAACGCGCTGCGCAATTGCAACGAGGCCCTCGAGATAAACTCGAGCTCCGTTCAGACTCTGATGAACAAGGGCCTCGCGTTCCGTCAGCTCTACGAATCCGAGACCGAGGAGGAGATGGCCGGAACGAACGGCTGGGCAGACTCCGCCGTCACGTACTTCGAGAGAGTGCTCGAGGTTGACCCGGGCCGTCGTGAAGCGCTGCAGAACGCCGCCTATATCTACTCGCAGAAGGGCGAGGCTTCGAAGGCCAGCGAGCTGTACAAGGATTACCTGGAGCTCGACCCGGCCAACGTCCCGGTCCGCCTGAAGGTCGCCTACGATCTGGCCCAGGCTAACCTGATGGCTGAGGCCATCGAGATCATTCAGGCCGGCCTCGAGTATACGCCCGACGATGTGGACCTCCTGCAGTCACTGGGCGACTACGCCTTGAGGTACTCCTCGGAGGAGCCTGCCTACGTCGAGCCGGCGCTCGAAGCCTATGAGAAAGTCCTCGCGATCAAGGGCGAGGAGACCGAGTTGTCGATCATCGAGAACGCCCTGGCGGCCTACACGCGCGCCGATCGAACCGATGAGGCCATCGCCTTCGCCGAGCTGGCGCTCGAGTCGCACTCGGATAGCCCACGGCTGTGGTCTCTCTATGCCGATGCCCTCGGCCGTCAAAAGAGGAGTGTCGACGCCGCCGCAGCCATGGATCGGGTACTCGAGCTCGATGCCGCCTATCCTAACGGATACCTGAAGCGAGGACAGTTCAAGCTGCAGAGCGGCGATGAGGCGAGTGCTATGGCCGATTTCGATCAGGCCATCGCCTCGGGTACATCCACGCAGGAAGACGTGTATCGCCTCTTCTACAGCCAGGCACACGTCGAGCGGAATGACAAGAGCTATGGTGCGGCCATCGGGTTCTTCGAGGACGCTTCGCGCTTCGCACCGGCCGATAGGAAGCAGGACGTCGAGTTCTGGTGGGGGTATTCCTACTACCAGCTCGGCGAGCAGCTGGCTACGCCCGAAGATGCGGGCCTCAACCGGCTTCAGCGTGCCGAGAACGCTTTCGGGTCCGCCAAGACCCACTTCCAGAGGGCAGGCAGCGTGCGAAATGAGATTCCCCAGCTGCTGGAGGCCTCGGACCGCTGGCTGCTGAACGTGCAGGCGCGCGTCAAGCAGCTGCAGCGCAACTGATTCCGTAGGAACCCAGTAATCAAGCCAAGAGCCCGGGCTTCGGCCCGGGCTTTTTTGTGCCCTCTCCCGTCGGAAATCGGGCCGGTTGGGGGTGTGGTGGGCGTGGGGGGGGGCGAGTGGAGGAAATCCTTGACGTAGTGGGGTGAAGGCAGTACAATGGGGGGCGGAGTGGGGAATAGTGGGGCAGCTTCCTAGCCCACCCTCAGACTAAAAATCGCCCGGAGCACCCCCGCCAACCGGGACAAAGTGATTCGCCGGGGAGGTCACTTGACCGGCTTTTTGGGGAGTTATCGCCACCAGCTGGACGAGAAGGGACGCATCGCACTGCCGGCCTCGTTCCGACGCAGTGCCGGAGACGAAGGGTTCGTCCTGGTCCAAGGCGATGAGAAGGCACTGTTTCTTTACCCGGAGCGGGCCTGGGCGGCGGTCGAGGAGCGGCTGGGCGAGTTGATGCGCCGGAATCCAGAGGCGCGCAGCCAGGTGCTCAGCCTCACGGCCAACGCAGTAGAAGTGGTTCCCGACAAGCAGGGCAGGATTCTGATACCGGAGCGGCTGCAACGAACGGCGGAGCTCCAAGGGGAGGCCCTGATCGTGGGTGTGATCGAGAAGATCGAGATCTGGAATCCTGACACCTTCGAAGGAACCACTCGGGAGGCGCAACCGGGATTCGAGCAGTTCGTACGACAGATACTCTCATGATTGAGTGAGCTCGGCGGGGACGATCGAGGTGACGTGATGGGCGGATCGAGGGGGATACATGGAGCCCGGGTCGCGAGGGCATCGGTCGTCACCCGCCGATTTAACAAGTCGGGACGGTGGGCAGGTGGCAGGGGGAGGGCAATGTGGTCCCTAGGGGTAGGGCACAGCCGTCTGTCCACCGTCCTTTCTTTCGGGCAAAGTCGAAAAACCGCACGCACGCGCCGCGGCGCGGTCCACACCCAACAAGAATCGTCCTTGAGCGTGAGCAACTTCCACGAGCCGGTGATGCTCGACGAAGCGGTGCGGTATCTCGCACCCGAACGCGGCGGCCTCTACTTGGACGGCACGCTGGGCGGCGGCGGACATGCTGAGGCGATTCTACGAGCGGCGAACGAAGTCCGCTTGCTGGCCACAGACAAAGACGCGGAGTCGCTGAACCAGGCGCGTGGACGACTGGGCGCCTACGAGGATCGCATCTCGTACCGGCAGGGCGACTTCGCCGACGCAAAGGAGATATTCGGTCTGGGGGAGGGCGCATTGGCTGGAGTATTGTTGGACCTGGGGGTGTCCTCCCACCAGATCGATTTCATTGAACGCGGGTTCTCCTTCCGTCCCGGCGCTCCACTCGACATGCGGATGTCGGGACAGGGCGTGACGGCGGCGGAGTTGCTCGAGACGCTTTCGGCGGACGAGCTGACGGAGATCTTCCGCACCTACGGAGAAGAGAAACGGGCGCGCCGTCTGGCGGCCGAGATCGTTGAGAACCGCGAGCGCTCCCAGCTCCGGACGAGCGACGATCTGGTGAGGGTGGTCGAGTGTGTGTGGGGCCGGCCGCCAGCGGCGTCCCATCTAGCTAGGATCTTCCAGGCGCTTCGAATCGCGGTCAACCGAGAGCTCGAGTCATTGGAGCGCGGACTTCCGGCGCTCCGCGACCTTCTCGCTCCCGGTGGGCGGATGGTGGTGGTCTCGTATCACTCGCTGGAAGATCGATTGGTGAAGCGTGGCTTCCGTCAGTGGAGCCGCGAATGTGTGTGCCCGCCTAAGATTCCCGTTTGTCAGTGTCGCGGCCGTCCGTTGGGTCACGAGTTGGTCCGCAAGCCCGTGCGCCCGACCGCCGAGGAGGTCGAGACGAACACGCGCTCTCGTAGTGCGCGTCTTCGGGCCTGGGAGCGGGGCGAATGAGGCTGAGGGGCATACTCACCGCGTTCGCTGCCATGCTGCTGCTGGCGGGGATGTTCGTGGCGGTCCACCGCGGCGCTCGTGGACGAGAAGTCGCCGGGCGCATCACCGAGATCAATGACCGGCACGAGGCCGCGGAGGAACAGAAGAGTGAGCTGGAGCAGGAGATCGAGTACCTGCGCAGCCGGACCCGCGTGGTCGATGCGGCCGAGCGCTTGGGGATGCACGTTCCCAAGGAAGACGAATTCGTGATTCTCGATCTTCGCGGACGGGCCTGGAACGAATCGGGAGGCTCGCTGTGAGGTCGGGTGCGAAGCAGGCGCGACGCCGCCAGATGCGGCACGGGCTCCTGCAGCTCTCTTTCTTCCTGGGCGTCGCGGTAGTCCTGGGTCGCACGTTCCAACTCCAAGTTCTAGATGGCGAGCGCTGGCAAAGCCGGGCGATCTCGCAGCACGAGCAGCGTGTACCGCTGCCGGCCCCCCGCGGCACGATCTACGACCGTGAGGGCCGCGAGATCGTCGTCAGCCGCACGACTTACAGCATCGCCGTGGCTCCCCACGAGCTGCAGGACAGGAGGGCGGCGGCGGAAGTCCTCGGCAACGTGCTCAGCCTCCGCTCCGAGGCGGTGCGGCGGATCGCGGAAGGGAATAGACGCTGGATCCCCTTGCCCGGAACCTATTCCGCCCTGCAGAAGGAGATGCTGGAGGACCAGATCCGCACCGGCCTCTATCCCGAGCCGGTCGTCGAGCGCTTCTACCCCCGTGGCGACCTGGCCGCGGCCATCATCGGCAGGGTGGACGCGAGCGGCCTGGGTCAGAGCGGGCTGGAGCTCAGCTATAACTCGGTGCTGGCCGGGCAGCCCGGCTTCGGGATGCAGCGCAAAGACGCGATGGGTGCGTCGGCCGGCTGGCTGACCACACCCCTCGTCGAGCCCGCGCGTGGTAACGACCTCCACCTCACCATCGATGCGGAGATGCAGGCACTCGCCGAATCCATTCTGGATGACGCGGTCGTCGAGTCGGATGCCGCCGGTGGTGATTTGCTGATCATCGATCCCAACACGGGCGAGGTCTTGGCCGCGGCCAGTAACCGCAAGAGCTTCGTGGGCGGTATCCCGCACCTCACCGCGGCTACCGAACCCTACGAAGCGGGCTCCACGCTCAAGCCGTTCACAACAGCGGCGCTGCTCGCCGAAGGTCTGGCGGAACTGACAGATACCGTCGATACGGGCAACGGTGTCTACCGGATCTCCGGGCGCACGATACACGACGAGCATCCCCAGGGTGTGCTGACGCTACGACAGACTCTGGCGGTCTCCAGCAACGTCGGCATGGCGAAGTTCGCCGAGCGGCTGCCGGAAAGCGTGCAGTTCAGCTTCCTGCGCAATTTCGGCTTCGGGACCCCAACGGGTCTCACGTATCCGTCCGAGTCCGCCGGGTTGTTGCGTCGACCCTCGGAGTGGTCAAGGCAGAGTAGGGCGTCGCTGGCCATCGGCTACGAAGTCGCGGTGACGCCGCTGCAGTTGGTGATGGCCTACGGCGCGCTGGCGAACGGCGGGTTGTTGATGCGGCCGCAACTCGTCCGCGAGGTGCGGAGCAGCGAAGGGCAAGTCCTTTGGGGGATGGACGAAGAACCCATTCGGCGCGTCGTTCCCGACGAGGTAGCGGCGACGATGCGCGAAGTATTGGTCCACGCCGTGACGGAAGGTACGGGTCGCAGTGCGGGCGTGCAGGGTCTCAGCGTGGCGGGTAAGACGGGGACGGCCTGGCGGTTCGATCGTGAGATCGGCTATGCCGGTCGGTCCTATACGTCATCGTTCGTTGGTCTGATCCCGGCGGACGATCCCCAGCTCGTCATTCTTGTCAAACTCGATGAACCGAGCGGGCAGTACTACGGTGGTGTGACGGCAGCGCCGGTCATGCGCACCGCGGTACGCGCCGCTCTCGCGGGAAGCTACTGGTCGGCGCCGCCGCTGATGGGGGAGCCGGAGTATCCGGACGAACAGGCGGGAGTACCAGCGGGTCAGGTGCCGGCCGGTGGCTCATATGTATTCGCTCTCGACGCGCCGCTGCTGCGGGCTCAAGACGGGAAAGACCGTGAAGAGTTCGAGGAAGCTGCCGCCGTGCCCGATGTCAGAGGTACGTCGCTACGTGCCGCTGCACACCGCTTGCACGCGGCGGGCTGGCGAGTCGAAGTGCGGGGAGGTGGACGTGTGGTGTCGATGGAGCCATCGGTTGGGACTTCGTTACGCCGTGGTGAGCGAGTGCTTCTCGTGGGCAGCGGACGCGGCCCGCCGGGTGTGCGCCGGAACGGATCGGGCACGGGGTGATTCTGATTGCCGATATCCTCGCACGTCTCCAATCCTTTGGGCTCTTAGCTCAACCTGTCCCCCGTACCGAACTCACGGTTACGGGGGTCAGCGATGATTCGCGGGAGGTCAGGGCAGGGGACCTCTACTGTGCGATTCGTGGATATGTCCACGATGGACATCGGTACCTGAAGGATGCAGTCGAGGCAGGGGCGGTAGCCGCACTGGTCGAGACTCCAGAATCTGGAGTCGATGTTCCGCAGTTCCAAGTCGCCGACTCCCGCCGCGCCGCTGCCATTGCGGCGCAAGTCGTATTCGGCGACCCGGCTGTCGACCTCAAGCTCGTCGGTGTGACCGGAACGAATGGCAAGACGACGACGGTCCATCTTGCCCGGCACATACTCTCGCGAAGGTATGCCAGCGGTTCGTTGGGGACCCTCGGCGCCATCGACGCGTCGGGAAAGCGCGAAGAGACGACGCTTACCACACCGGGACCCATCGAGTTCGCTCGCAGGCTAGCGAAACTGAAACAAGACGGCGTCGAGAACGTCGTAGCTGAGATCTCCTCCCATGCCTTGGCACAGGGTCGGGTGGACGGGGTGACATTCGATGTGGGTGTCTTCACCAACCTGAGTCGCGATCACCTCGATTACCACACCGATATAGAGGAGTACCGTGCTACGAAATCGCGATTGGCTGATTTGGTCGCGGCGGATGGTGCTCTCGTGGTGAATGCGGACGATCCGGCTTGGTCCGCCTTACCCGATCGTGGGCGCTTGATCCGCTATGGACTCCGAGCAGAGGGCGATTATATGGCGCGCGACATCAAACTAGGACCGCACGGTTCTAAGTGGACACTCGTAACGCCGGAGGGTCCAGTGCCGGCAACGTTGCCGCTTCCCGGCGAGTTCAACGTCTCTAACGCGCTGGCCGCGGTGGCCGTCGCCGCCGGTGCGTTCGACATCGAGGCGCCCGAGGTCGCCAAGAGCCTGGCGACCGCACCGCCGGTTCCGGGTCGGCTCGAGGTTCTGGCCGAGCAACCGCTCGTGGTGCGGGACTTCGCGCACACGCCCGACGCCCTGCGGCGTGCGTTGATCGCGTTGCGGCCTCTGGTCAGCGGCAGCGTCATCGTCGTCTTCGGTTGCGGCGGTGACCGCGATCCGGGAAAGCGACCACTGATGGGTCAAGTGGCCGCCGTGAATGCCGACTTCACCATCGTCACGTCGGACAATCCCAGAAGCGAAGTGCCGGAGGCGATCATCGCGGATATCACGCCGGGCCTTGGCTCGGCTATCTACGAGCAGCACGTGGATCGTCGCGTCGCGATCGCCCGAGCGCTTGATATGGCGGGGCCCGACGACGCGGTGTTGTTGGCGGGCAAAGGGCACGAGGTCTATCAGATCATCGGGACCGAGAGAAGGCCTTTCGACGAGGCGTTGATCGTCGAGGAGCTACTCTCCGGTAGGAAACGCGTGTGATGGCACGTTTCACCTGGACGAGCGATCGAGTGCGCGAGGCTCTCGGTATTCCCGAGACGGGTTTTGCGTCTCGCGAGTATGCCGCGGTCTGCACCGACACGCGTACGCTCGCGCCCGGTGATCTGTTTGTCGCACTTCGTGGGGAACGGTTCGACGGGACGGACTTCGTCGGCGCCGCCGCGGATGCTGGGGCTGGAGGTGCGGTGGTGGAGCGGCGGCGCCTGGAGGACGCCCCGGAGGATTTCGAGCTCTTCGTCGTCGACGATGCGCTCCAGGCGCTGGGCCGCTTGGCGGCGATGCGCAGGCGCGCGCTCGACCCCACCGTCGTCGCCATCACCGGGACGAGCGGCAAGACGACGACGCGGGAATTGCTGGCGGTAGCGCTGGGCGCCGGCGCCTACGCGAGTCCGAGCAACTTCAACAACCTCGTGGGCGTGCCGCTGTCGATACTGGCGGCCCCCGAGAGCGCCGAGATCTGGGTGCTCGAGCTGGCGTCCAACCAACCCGGCGAGATCGAGCGGCTCGCCGGCATCGCCGAGCCCGACTACGCGATGATCACCTCGGTCAGCGAAGGACACCTCGAGGGGCTGGGCGATTTCCAGGGGGTCCTCGACGAGAAACTGGCGCTGCTCGGCGACCTGCGTCCCGGCGGGCGAGCGCTCGTCGCCGATGAGCCCGCTGAGCTGACGCGACAGGCCCGGCAACGTTGGTCGGACGTGAGAACCGTCGGGCTGAGCGAACGGGCCGACGAGTGGCCCGAGCGTTGGTCGCTGTCGGCGGATGGGGTGGAGTGGACGTGGAAGGGAGTCGATTTCGCCTTACCGGGCTTCGGGAAGCATCTCGTGCAGGATGGGCTGTTCGCGGCGGCCGCCGCCGAGATGCTGGGTGTCGAGCTCCGTGAGATAGCAGAACGACTGAAAGAGGCGAAGCTGCCGCCCATGCGAGGCGAAGTGCGTCGCCTGGGAGACTTGCTGCTCTTGGTCGACTGCTACAACGCCAACCCGTCTTCCTTTCGCGCGGCCATCGACTCGCTGAACGCGTTGGCCACCGGACGACGACGGGCGGTTCTGGCGGGCACGATGTTAGAGCTCGGTCAGCGGTCGCAGCCGCTGCACCGGGAAGTGGCGGAGGCGATGCTCGCGGCGGGGATCGAGCTCATCGCAGCGACGGGCGAGTTCATCCGCGCCTTCAGCCAGCCGGCGGCTCACGCTTGTGAGGCGCTCATTCTGGAAGATGATCTCGAGAAGGCCTACCGAAAACTGGCGAACCGCCTACAGGGTGATGAGGCCGTTCTTCTGAAAGCGTCACGCGGCATGAGATTCGAGCGGGCGATCCCGCTGTTCGAGCGCGATTTCGGTAACCCGGTGGCGATCAAGGCCTCCGGGTCAGAGAGATAGCGAGGGGACGAGTTGCTATACGAATTCCTGTTTCCACTGGCTGACAGGCACATCGTATTCAACCTGTTCCAGTACATCACGTTCAGGGCCGGCGGAGCGATGGTCACGGCGTTGATCATAGCCTTCGTCACCGGCCCGCCGATTCTGGGCTGGCTACGTCGGCAAGGGATCGGACAGGTTGTCCGGCTCGATGGCCCGCATGCGCATTTGGCCAAGGCCGGCACACCGACGATGGGAGGGCTGATAATACTGGCTTCGGTGCTCATACCGACGGTACTGTGGGCGCGTCTGGATGATGCGTACGTCCTCATAGCCCTGGGCCTGACGGCTGGCATGGGCGCGCTTGGATTTGTGGACGACTACTTGAAAGTCGTTCAACGAGAGTCGCGGGGTCTCGTAGCGCGTTACAAACTGGTCGGTCAATTCGCCTTGGGTGTACTCCTCGGAATTCTGCTGTGGAAGTACCCACTCAGCGATTATCCCGCAAACCACACCAGCCTGCCTTTCTTTAAAGACCTCAGGCTCGTGGTATGGGCACCGTTCTTTGTTCCGTTCGTCGCGCTCGTTGTGAGCGGCAGCGCCAACGCTGTGAACCTCACCGATGGGCTCGATGGACTTGCGACAGGGCTCGCCGCAATCGCCGGCGCCACGTTCGCTCTGTTCGCTTATCTGATAGGTCGTGTCGACGCATCCAACTACTTGGGACTCTTCTACCTGCCGGGGGTCGGCGAACTCACCGTGTTTTGCGCGGCACTCGCCGGTGCAGCGCTGGGGTTCCTCTGGCTCAACAGCCACCCGGCGGACGTGTTCATGGGCGATACCGGCTCACTGGCTCTGGGCGGTGCTCTGGGTGCCGTCGCAGTGTTGATCAAGGGCGAGTTCCTGCTGTTGATCATCGGGGGCGTGTTCGTGGCGGAAGCGCTATCGGTCATCCTGCAGACGAGCTGGTTTAAGTACACGCGAAGAAGGTTTGGGCAGGGACGTCGCGTCTTCCGGATGGCTCCGCTCCACCATCACTTCGAGCAGCTCGGTTGGGCCGAATCGAAGGTCGTCGTTCGTTTTTGGATCGTGGGAGTGCTCTGCTCGTTGATCGCGCTGAGCACGCTGAAAGTAAGGTGAAAGTCTCGGAATCGTGGTCGGATACGCGTGTGGGTGTGCTGGGTCTGGGCCGCAGCGGCCGCGCGGCAACGCGGCTGCTGTCGCAAGCCGGCGCCTCGGTCTACGCCAGCGATGCGCTGGACACCGCGGAGCTACGTGGGCAGAGCGAGGAACTGGGCCGGCTCGCGGGTGTCGAGATCGAGCTTGGCCGGCACGACGTCGAGAAGTTGGGACGCTGCGATCTTGTGGTCGTGAGCCCGGGCATCCCGCCCAGCGCCGAAGTGCTGGCGGCCCCCGGAGTGCGAGAGCGGCCGATCGTATCCGAACTGGAGCTGGCGTTCGGTTTTCTCGAGGCCCCGCTCATCGCGGTGACGGGAACGAACGGCAAGACGACCACGACGGCATGGATCGGCTCGATGCTCCAGCGCGCAGGAGTGAACGTGGGTATTGGTGGGAACATCGGGTATGCGCTTTCGGAGTTGGCCGCCGATACGGAGGCCGCCTTCGATTGGATCGTCGTCGAGGTGAGCTCGTTCCAGCTCCACTATATCGATCGCTTCAAGCCGGCCATCGGTGTCTTTCTCAACCTCTGCCCCGACCATCTCGATTGGCACGAGGACGTAGAGCAGTACTACGGGGACAAGGCCCGCTTATTCGACAACGCCGCATCGGAAAGCCGATGGGTTCTAAATGGCGAGGATGAAGAAGTGCGGCGCTTAGCGGCAGGACGTCCGGGCGACGCGAGCTACTTCCGCGTGGCATCGCGGCCGCAAGAGGCCCAGGAAACGGCCTACCTGGCACCCAACGGAATGCTCATGGCCCGCCACAAGGGCGAGGAGGCGGAGCTCGTATCGCGTGACGAGCTGAGGCTACTGGGGCGGCACAACGTGGCCAACGCCCTGGCGACCAGCCTGGCGGCAACTTGCGCACAGCTTCCCATCGAGGACGTGCGCGCGGGCTTGCGTGATTTCGAGCCTCTGCCGCACCGACTCCAGCGGTTGGCCGAGAAGGGTAGCGTGCTCTGGATCAACGACTCGAAGGCCACGAACGTGGCTTCGACCGAAGTGGCTCTCCAAGCGATGGACCGCCCCGTTGTGCTGCTGCTCGGCGGTCGCGGCAAAGGCGAGCCGTTCGCTCCGCTTCTGCCCTTGCTGGCAGGACGAGCCCGAGCCGTCGTGGCCTACGGTGAGACGGCGGCGCAGATCGAGGCCGAGTTGAGCGATGAGCTGAAGCTTGTGAGAGAGGAAGGTTCGTTCGAAGCGGTGGTGCGATTGGCGGCCGACCTGGCAAAGCCGGGCGACGTCGTCCTGCTGTCACCGGCCTGTGCCAGCTTCGACATGTTTCGCAATTACGAGGAGCGCGGCCAGCGCTTCGCCGAGCTCGTGGAGCGAGAGATCACGTGAGGGACCTGGCAGCGGCGGTCACGGTTGACACTTACGTCCCGGCGGCGGGAAGCGCGCGGCGCGACGCCGGCGTGCTGCTGGCCATCACCGTCTTTCTCGTGCTCGTCGGGCTGCTCACCGTCTATAGCGCCAGCTCGTTCTTGGCCCAACAGCAGGGCCTCCCGGACCACTACTTCCTGCGGCAGCAGGCAAGCAAGGCAATGATCGGGCTGGTGGCACTGTACGTTCTCGCGCGTATCGACTACCGCGTCTTCGCGAGCTTAGCCTGGCCGCTCCTCGCCGTGACGCTCTTCGCGCTGCTCTTGATCGTGCTGCCGGGTACGGAGGCCATCGCGCCGCCCCG
>Ga0255055_10002847_pt1 | contig 11920 bp, 9 predicted proteins | sample JV7_2_27_MG_FD_188633 | JGI IMG/M metagenome (GOLD analysis project Ga0255055, IMG submission 188633) | Seawater microbial communities from Jervis Inlet, British Columbia, Canada - JV7_2_27 | ecosystem: Environmental > Aquatic > Marine > Inlet | place: Canada: British Columbia | collected... | reverse complement strand
AAAGCGACATTGCGAAGTCCCCTGGATCGCCATTCCCATGCGGCTGATGTTGAGGACGACTTGTCGCCCCTGAACGATCTGCCCTCGTCTTTCCGGTCGAAGGCCTGTCAGGCGAGACTCCTTGCGATGCTCTGGAGGATCCGGCGAAATAGAGTCCAAAAGAGCTTCGCGAGCCCTACCAAGACTTGCTCTCGCCAACAGTCCAGGCATCCAGTTAGAAAGTTGTATGTCCACCTGCGCCCGAATATGAGTCAGGCATTGCGGTAAGTCAAATGCACCATTCGCCATTTGCAGATCGGTGGAGAGGTATAGAGGGCGTATCTCGCCAAACGAGTGGTTGAGACCTCGTGTGTCGGATGCAGAACTCTTGTTGTATCCCTGGATTCTCCAAGCGCCAGAGGCTAAGTGACTGCCCCTTTTTAACCGACGAGAACGCTGTTTCTGAGAAGGAAAATCTCTGGCCAAGGGGCGTAGGTAGGGGGGGTAAGCAGATTTAGGTACGAATAAGCGGCAGAGAGCCTTTCCTGAGCACCTAGCGACCCCTTTCTGTGAGAGGTCTAGCAGTCCCAAGCAAACAAGGGGCTGGGTCCCTCTGAAAGAGTCGGGGCGAGAGACAAAGGTATGTGTCTATAGCAGTTCCACCGCCCGGTGGGACCCTCATTGGGGGGCCAGGGGGGCAGGCAAACAGAAGGCCGGGCGGGGGGAGGGTCGGAACGATCACTCAGCTGGAGCGTCGAATCCTCGGGTCCCTACTAGATAAGTTCTTTGGGGGAGGGTCACCTAGCACCGTCGAAGTCGGCCTGCCAGTGTGAACCGCCGGGCCCGGTGCCGGATGCGGAAACGATGCTCCTGACCGATAGCCATTTTCACAGTCGACTCCAGAACCATTCCGATTTCACTCAGATTCAATACGGTGCCCGGCATGGTAATAGACAGATATTCTCCAAAAGCAAAGCCCCGCCAGTTGGCGGGGCTGGAAAGCCACAGATGTCAACCGATGCTAACCGTCATTCCCGTTGTTTCCATTATGCCCATTATTCCCATTGTTGCCGTTATTCCCGTTGTTGCCGTTATTCCCGTTGTTGGTCTTGTTCTTGTTTTTCTTGATCTCAGGCGAGTCGCCGTTCTCCTTGCCATTGATCGGACAGCCTTCGTTGTTCTCGGCATCCAGAGTACCGGCGAGAATCAGAATCGACTGCCGATTCATGGTCGCTAACGCGGCGTTGACAGCGGTGATGATCTCCGACTCGGTCATGCTGAAGTCGACACCGGGATGAACGGCATTCAGCACAGAGGCGATCGCGGCGCGCAGCAAGATGCGGGCGGCGCCATTCAGGCCCGGCCCACCATGGAAACTCAACCCCTGCCGCAGTGTGCTTGACCCGATGCTCGAATCGTACGCTCCGGGAATAATGAAGACTGAGCTGATCGCATCACCCGGTGCGTAGGTGCCGGTGTCGTCCCATGCGTTGGGGCGGGACCTGCCGTTCCTCTTCAAAGAACCATCGTGGTTCTTCCAGAATCCCGGCGTACAACCATCCTCACCTCTCTCACGCTTGAATATCGTCAGGGCGATATCGTCGATGGCGCCGGAGCCATTGAGGTCGATCTCCGCAAAGTCAATCGCGGTGTCGGTGCCGATCTGGATCGCCTGCACTTGCTTGCCGTTGTCACCGCTGGGCGGCACCTGATGAAACTGATCGTGACCAGCTGGTGGAGAGTTCCCCTGGTTCCACAACCTGACATCGACAAATCCCTCGTTGGCCTCTGCGTCCAGAACGGTCACCGAGGTCAAGCGAACCTCGTCCGGCCCAAAGGGCAGAGAGATCCCGGACAAGTCCAAGCTAAAGAAGTTCCCGGCTCTGTCACCATCGTCGGGGTCGTTTGCGTCCAAGTCTTCGGAAATGATCAATACGTTGAAAAGATCTGTATCGTTGATTGACGCCGCGAGGGCTCCCGCAGCGCCGACGCCCGGACCCGAAAAGGCCTGGTTGGGAGTTCCCAGATCTTCGTCTCCACCCGTGCAGTCGCTTGGAGTTCCGCCAGGGAGGCAGGCCGAGTCGAAGATCATCGCGGCATTGGACGCTGGCGAGTCCGGATTGAACCCATCGACTCCGACGGTACCTCCCGGTCCAACACATTCGGGGTCACCAGGGAGCACGTCAAACTCGACTCCATTAACGAAGTCCCCTTCACTACAGGTGCCGAATCCGACGCAGACATTGGCATCGAAATCGATGATAACGGTGCAGGTCTGTGCTGCAACCTGCATGGGCGCAACAAACGCCAAGATTACAAAAGCTGAACACCTTACGACTTTGAACATCTCTTCCCCTTTCCAAATCCTGCAGTCGGCCCGCCTTCCAAGCGACTGGTTCAGATCGTCAAGACTGATCGCGCATGCTTCTTACAGCCCTGTCGAGTCGCTCTCAGGCCGCACTGCGGTTTTTTGTTTTCCCCTCACGCTCGAAGCTACCACTGGCCCTTCATTGCCGCATCAGAGTTATCGCAATAGGCAAATGGCCCGTTCTCTCGATTCGCGATCAAGAGAGGTGCGTCTGGAGATCGTGGCTTTGTACATCTACTGTAGTGACGTTCTTAACAGTAAGTCTGCTGCTGCTGTCGGAAACTCGTTTCCAGAGAAACAAGGGGGCAGAACTATGCAGCGAACAATCATCGGTGGGGTAGTCATTGTCCTAATGGTGAGTGGGCTTGCCTGTACCAGCACGCCTACCGTGCGATATGCCGAGACCGGTCCGGGCAAGAGTCAGGGCCACGGTCCGCCGCCCCATGCCCCGGCACACGGCTACCGAGCCAAGACACATGAGGGTGTGGAGCTTGTCTTCCGTTCTGACCTGGGCGTTTATGTTGTCGTTGGAGCCTCCGGCTACTACTTCAACGACGGTGCCTTTTATCACCAGGACAGCACTGGATGGGTCATCGGCAAGCATATCGATGGACCCTGGAAGACCATTTCCAAGTCACAGCTTCCTTCAGGCTTGCGATCAAAAGGCAAGGCCAAAGGCAAAGCCAAGGGGCATTCGGGCTAGACCTTCCCAAAGCGCCACCTCCATACGTCTATTCGCCCATCCAAAGGTCCAAGGGAATTCCAGGCAGGCGTGGGTATGGCCAGTAGCACCCCGCCGGTCTTCAAAGCCGTTGTCCCGCGTCTTGATCGGCGAGGGGGCCAAGGGACACCTCTCGTCTCGAGGTCGCGTGGCGGCCTCGCGTCCTTTGCACTTTCGCCATTCTCTGATAGTCCTCCGCGCCCAATTTTGTAGGCGCTTGGTGATCACGCCCGCTCGACCTCCACGTTGACGGCTAAACGCCGGTGTCTGTGACCGATTGCACCCTGCCTGAGTGGTTTCTTTCACAGCGGCGGGTGGGTCAGGTTTCTAAACTTTTTGGGAGCGATTCGAGAAGGGAGGAATCCCGGTGAGAGACCGTTACAGCATCAATGTCAGAGGACTCGTGACAGCCGCAGCGCTGTTGGTTGTTCTGACAATGGTTCCGGTTCTGGCCCACGGGAAGCAACCCATGTCAGGACAGATCGTGGTGGATGCCGAACACCCTCAATGGCTTCGTTACCACGAGGGTGGACCGTTCTACATGGCGGGTCCTGGTGACCCCGAAGGGTTCCTCTATCGAGGCAGACTGCAAGCCAGTGGGACGCGCCGAGGTGATCAGAAGAAGCTGATCCGAAGGCTCTCCAAAACAGGCGCCAACTCGATCTATTTGATGGCTGTCCGGTCTCATGGCGGTGACGGGGACGACACCCATAATCCTTATATCGGCCACAATCCAGCCAACGAACTCAACCCAAAGGTCTTGAATCAGTGGGAGAAGTGGTTCAAAAGGATGGATCGCAATGGCATCGTCATATTCTTTATCTTCTATGACGACAGCGCGCGGATTTGGGACACTGGGGACAAAGTCAGCCCAGCGGAGCGAAGCTTATTCGAGCAGCTCGTCGACAGGTTCGAGCATCACAAACACTTGATCTGGGTGGTGGCGGAGGAGTATCAGGAGCGCTACACGGCAGCGCGCATCTCGCGCATCGCAGCCGTGATTCGCAAAGCCGACGACTACGATCATCCCATCGCAGTTCACAAGCTGACGGGGCTGACGTTCGACGAATTCGCCAACGATAAGAACATTGATCAATTCGCGATTCAGTACAAGCCTGACAGTGTCGAGGAGGTTCACGAGGCGATGCAGGTGGCTTGGCGTGAGGCCAAGGGGCGCTACAACATCAATCTCGCCGAAGTTCATCCTCCGGTCACCGGGGCCGCTGCCCGCAAGCGAGCTTGGGCGGCCGCGATGAGCGGTGCCTACGTGATGGCCTACGAGATGGACATCGCGAGCACCAAGGCCAACGACATGAAGGACCTCGGCCGGCTTGCCCGCTTCATGGAGTCGACCGATTTCTTTCGCATGGCGCCGCGAGACTCTCTGGCAATGGCCGAGACCGAATACATGTTGGCAAAGCCGGGTAAGTCCTACATCGCGTATTCCTCGAAGGGAAATGGCCCCCTGGGGGTCAAGAACCTCAAGGCTGGCACCTATCTTCTCTACTGGTTCGACGCCGTTACTGGCACCGAATTCGAGGACATGGTCGAGCTCGCTGCCGGCGATCACAGATTCCCTCGACCCAGCGGCTACGGCAAGGAAGTGGCTCTCCACTTGCTCCGACTCGACTCGGAAGTGGTGGAATAGAGCGGGGGGCTCCCCAAGCGGAACCGGCTCGCGGTCCGGCGGCCCCCGGTGTTGGGCCCGGGCTGACGTAAGATCGGGGTGTCTAGTACAGAGGCCCAGGCACCTTGATCGAGCGCAATCTCCTCACACTCATCACCTGCAGCTGGGTCTTACTGCTCGCTGCTGCCTGCACCAGCGAACAAGAGCGCTCCGCTGCCGTCGATCTCTGGCCCGCCCTCTACAAGGGAGGATTCGTTCCGGTCACGGATCTGGTCGACCTGCGCAAGCAAATGGCCGCACCGGCCGCGGACCCGGCCTTGTGGTTACCGCGTCCCGTCGTTCCAGTCACAGGATGGGCTTTGGCAGGTTGGGGCTGGTTTCCGCTCGGAGACCGTTCGACTCTGCTCCTCTGGCGCCGTAGCGCAGCCTCTTCACAACTGGTCCTGGGCTTTGGCAGCCAACAGGAGGGGGCTATCGGAGACTACCGGGTCCAGGTCGTCCTGAATGGTGTCGGCCTGGGGGATGTCCCGGCGACTGCGGGGCGGTCGCAAGGACGTCTCCAGCTCCCGGCCGGGATCCTGACCTCGGTCAACGAGGTCGAGCTGAGCTTTGTTCCGGCGGTCGAGATGGGCACCAATGGGAGGGCACCGCTAGCGTTGACGAGTATTGGTGTCCTCGGCTCGGCCGGGACAAGGAAGCAGGTCACATCGGCCGATGGGCATCTCGATCCAGAGCTTCGCGGTCTGGTGCTGGCAGGATCGGGCGTGTTCGTTTTGCCCCTCGACATCCCGGCTACCGCTGACGAGGTGGCCCTGGAGGCCCGGCGGGTAGGGGAGGGTTTGGCGACGCTCGGTATCTTGGCGCTCGACGCCAGAGGTGAGCGAACAGGTCTCGGATCGGTCCACCTGGACGACCACGCGTGGACATCACGGACACTTTCACTGCGAGCGCTTGCAGGGCAACGGGTCGTCCTTGCTCTCGAGACCGAGCAATCAGATCAGACCCAGCAGATAGAAATCCGCGGGCTACAGATACGACTGGCGGAAGGTGAAACCGCCGTGGAGTCTGCGGTGTCCGGCCCGAGTCGAGGCGATCGCGACCCAGACGTAGTCGTGGTCGTTCTCGACGCAGCCAGAGGTGACCGGTTCCCTGGTTGGGAGTATCGGCGCCAGACAACACCCAATATCGACGCTATCGCCGAGGGGGCTTTGGCCTTCCGCCATGCCTTTGCCGAGTGCCCGACCACATCGTGCTCCATTCCTGCATTGATCACCGGTGTCTCTTTTCTCGGCGGGGGTGCGGTCGGAGCGGGTCAGCAGGTCAGCGACGACATCACGACCCTGGCCGAGTATCTGCAGGGACGTGGCTACCACACCGTGGGAATGTCGGCGACGCCCAACAATTCGGCCTCACGGAATCACGACCAGGGATTTGACGACTTTCGCGAGCTCTGGGGTCGGGACAATCCCAACCACGGAGCTGCGAGCATGTCGAGATTGGCTGCGGAGGTCATCGAGTCGCAGCCGCCGGAACGGCCGCTGTTTCTGCAGCTCCATTACCTGCCGCCACACCAGCCCTACGAACCCGGGCCGGAGTTCGACCGCTTTAGCGACCCCGGCTACGACGGACCGATTTGGCCGCGTATGTCTCTGAAACCCTACAACCTGGGAGCCGAGACCCTCGAAGGGGAGGATCTCGACTATCTCATCGATCTCTATGATGGCAATCTGCTACGGGCTGACGCCGCGATCAACCGAGTGTTTGATGCCCTGCACGGCGCCGGTCGATACGACGGTGCTTTGATCGTCATCACCTCGGACCATGGTGAGGCGTTCATGGAGCACGGACGACAGGGACACAACACCACGCTCTTCGACGAAATGCTCCATGTGCCACTCATCCTCCGGCTGCCAGGTGGAACAGTACCCAAGGGCGTCGATACGAAGCGGCTCGCATCGTTGCTCGACGTGGTTCCGACCCTGTTGGGCTATCTGGATATCCCGACGGTATCCGAGGTGGACGGAGTCGACCTGCTGGCCACGGTGCCCGATCCGCGGCGGCCACGGGTACTCTTCGCCCGCACCAGCCATCCCGACACCCCGATGCTGGCAGCCCGGACACCCTACTGGAAGGCCATCGCCTGGCCGCGACGGGAGGTCCAGATGCTGTTTGATCTGCAGGCCGATCCGGAGGAGCAAAACAACCTAGTGGGCGAGCGTCCGGTCGTTTTCGCGGGCCTGGGCCTTCTTACCCGCCGTCACCTGCTGGAGACGGCGGCCAGAGGGCTCGAGGGTGAAGCGGTGGAGCTGACCCCAGAGGCGGAGGAGACCTTGCGCGCCCTGGGTTATTTGGACTAGAAAGCCAGCGATGGCAACGACACCATCCACGAGCGCCTTATCCAGGCGTCAGACAGCGTTTCTATTCCTGGCGCTGGTGACGGCGACGGCTTTGAGGCTGGGCACCTGGAACGGTGTGTTCACCGACCAGGGAACCCTGCTGGATGGAACCGACGGGTACTACCACCTGCGTCGGGCCTACCTGGTGACCCAGGACTGGCCGACCGTGATTCAGTTCGACCGTCTGATGAGCGTGCCGGAGGGGGCTCGGATTCAGTGGCCTCCATTGCTCGATTTCCTATTGGGAACCGTCACCAAGGTGCTTCCTGGTGCCACCGAATCGACCTTGGAGATCGTCGGTGCCTGGTTCCCGGCATTGTTTGGGGTTTTGCAGGTTGTGGTTCTGGCTTGGCTGCTGCTGCGGCTAGGGGGAGTTACGGCAGCCGTGTGGGGCTCCCTTATCGCCGCCGTTCTGCCAGGGGTCGTGCGCTACGGCCTCCTGGGAGCTCTCGACCATGATCCTCTGATCGAACTGCTGGCGTTGCTGGTCTTGGTGGCGATCGCCGGCCCTTTGTCGACGGCGCGGAGCACCCCTCGGTCCCTGTTTCGCGACGCGGCCCTGATCGCGTTGGCGTTGACGGCTCTGGTGTTGACCTGGGCCGGTGTGGTGATCCACATCGGGCTTGTCGTCGTCGTGGTGCTCGCGGTCGCTTCGAGCGCTCGGGGCGAACCTCAGCGGTTGCGGCAGCTGGGGCTGGCTCTAGCCCTCGGTGCCGGCGCTGCTGCAGTTCTGGTGCTGCCGTTCGTGCTGACGAGTGTGTGGACCGTCACGGCTGGGGCGACCTTTGAAGGGCTCTCGTGGCTCCAGGAGGCTGCGCTGTTGGGCTTGGGCTTGCTCGGCGCCCTGGTTGCCTTGAGATGGCGGTCGGAAGGTGGTTTCGGCCGGTGGCCTTTGCTGCTCGCCCTTCTCTGCGGAACGGGCTTTGCGATCCTCCTGCCGCGGACAGTGAGCTCGCTGGTCGAGGGAATCTCCTTTCTCGGGCGCTCCGAACCTTTTCTTGAAGCCGTCGCTGAATCTCGGCCGTTGCTGTCCTTGTTTGGTGAGTTCGATCTGCGCCCCTTGTTGGTCCGGCTGTCAGCGTTGCCCTTGATCTATCCCTTTCTGCTTCCCTGGCTCTGGCGTCGATTGCCGAGCTGGCCAGGGCGATTCGTCTCGTCCTGGGCCGTTTACACCCTGGCGATCGCGCTGATCCAGGCCCGCTACTCTCATGCCGCAGCTCTGGCCGCGGCGGCGGTATTCGGGGTGACCGCGGCGGCGATCGCCGAGGAGCTACGCTCTCAGCGGCGATTGGCCAGGGGAATCATTCTCACAGTTGTGATTCTGATTCCGAGCCTGTCCGCCTATCTGAGCATTCCAGGCTTTGCCGGTTACAGGTTCTATGGCCGACACGATCCCCTGACCACCAGCGGCTATCGGGATCTATGTGAATTTCTGGCCGGTGTAGCTCCATCTCCAGGGTCTTGGCTACATCCCGAGCAGTCGGCTGAAGAATCGGTTCTGGCTCCCTGGGCGGCAGGTCATTGGATTCACTGGTTGGGTCGCAAGGCCACAGTGGCCAACCCTTTCGGACCCCAGGGACAGCCGGGATACCGAGACGGGGTTCGTTTCTACTTTGTCGACAACGACGATGAAGCGGTGGCGATCTTGAGCCGCCGTCGGGTGCGCTGGGTCGTGGTCGATAGTGATCTCGTCAGACTGGAGTCGGCGGCAAAGCTGGCCGGGCTGGATCCCTTCCCTTATCTCGAGAGCTCCGTAGACGGCGCGCGTGGGGTGAACCTCGAGACACTGATGCAGACCGTGGGAGCGCGTCTGGCGTTTGCACCGATGGCTGACGGCCACCAGACCGTCGTGCGACTGACGTCCAGTCGCCAGCTGCGCGAGGTCTATCAGTCCGCTTCGACCCGGCTCGGTCCCTACGGTCCGGTACCCTGGCTGCGGGTCTACGAAGTCGTGGATCTGTAACTCGCCCAGTTGGCGAAAGGAAGAATGTGGCAGGTCTCGCCGGGCTCGGTAGGTTCGGAGTGGGCCGGAATACGTACCAGAGCCGATCCGCGGGCGAAGGCCGAGAGATCGTGTGATCCCTTGGCGAGGCGTGGGGTGACCAGGGCCCGGCCGGCTTCGAACCGTACCTCTGCCGAGAGGAAACGATCGCGACCCTTGGCGCCGGGAAGCTGAGCGTCCAGGGTGGCGCTCAAGGCACCGTGCCAGAATCCGTCTTGGAGACCCTGAAGTCGACGCAAAGTCGGCCTGACGAACAGCCAGAAGCCCACCATCACCGAGGCAGGATTGCCCGGTAGACCGAACACCAGGCCTCCGGGGTGCCGAGCGACCACCAGCGGTTTGCCGGGCTGCATGGCTACGGCATCGAACAGAACGCTGCATTCCAGTTCGCCGAGAACTTCTTCGACATAGTCGAACTCACCCTTCGAGACTCCACCGCTGATCAGCAGTACGTCGGACTCGAGACCTTTGGCCACTCGATCGCGTATCGCCTCCGGTCGGTCGGGTGCGATTCCCAAGGAATCGAATTCCAAACCCAGACTCCTGGCTGCAGCGAGAAGAAAATCAGTGTGCGAGTCGCGCAGCTCACCAGATCGGGGCTCGATTTCAGGCGGCACGACCTCGTTACCGGTCGCCAGAGTCGCCACCCGGGGTTGGCGGTGAACCGTGACCTGTTCGTGACCGTGAGTGGCGAGCAGACTCATCGCTCCTGGTGTCAGTGGGGTGCCCGCAGTCAAGAGTTGCATCCCGCGGCGTAGTACTTCGCCATGGCGGCGAATATGAGCACCTTCGTCGACGTCGGTCTGAACCTGCAGTCGAGTGTCAATGACCTTGGTCTGTTCAACCGGGATCACCCGATCCGCCCCTCGGGGCACCGGGGCGCCGGTCATGATGCGCCAAGCGGCCCCCGGCTCGAGGGTGGCTCCGGGGGGATTACCGGCTGCCACTGTGCCTTGGACGCGTAGTCTCTCGCCCGGTGGAGTGACCTTGGCAACGGCAAAGCCGTCCATCGCCGAGACGTCGTGCGCGGGTACGTCCACTGTTGCCGACAACGGCTCCGTCAGCACCCGGTCGACAGCCCGTCGCCGCTCGACCAGCTCGCCTTCGAGGGGCTGTAGGTGCTCTTCAATTCGTTGCCAAGCCTGCTCGGGAGAAATCATGGTGCGTGTCCTCGAAGTTCGTTCAAAAGGCACCCGTAAAGGTGCCCGATGTCACAGTAGCCAGAGACCCCCCGATGCTATACTTTCGCGTCTTCTCGGCGCACCTCTCGGTCTCGCTCGCCGCCAAAATACCGAGTTATCCATTAGAAAGAAAACCGTGGAGAGCACCTACAAGTATCGCGGTGATCTCGCGGAGACAACCTTACCCGAGATGCTCTGTACGATTGACCACTTCCAAGTGCCGGGGGTGGTCGAGGCCAGGCTCGGAGAGGTCGTCAAGCGCGTCTACATCAGGGCAGGCTATGTCATCCACGCCAGCTCGAACGATCTCCGGGACAGTCTGGGGGCTCATCTGCTCCGCAAGCACACTGTGCGTCGTGACCGCGTCGAAGAGCTTGTCAAGGCGCGCAGCCATTCCAACAAGCGGATGGGGGTGATGCTGCTCGAACGCGGGATCCTCTCGCCCGCACAGGTACTCAGAGCCATCCGGGAACAGATCGAGGCGGTCATCTGGAGCTTGTTTTACTGGGATGAGGGAGAAGTGACCTTCAGCCTGGGAGAGCTCGACGCCGAGGATATGGTCCAGATTCAACTCCCCATCCGCCAGGTCATTGTCGAGGGGATCCGGCGGGCGCCTGATGCCAAAGCGGTGCTCGCCCGTCTGGGCGGTAAGGAGACGATACTCGAGCCTTGTTTCGAGACCGAGGATTTGATCGAGACGGGGCTCGACGTAGGTGATTCCCAAGTCCTACAGACAGTCGATGGCAAGAAGACCCTCTTCGAGCTCTGCTCGCAGGGACCGAAACCTGCCGGTGAGATCGCCAAGCTTCTTTATGCCTTCCAAGTACTTCACTTGATCGGCCGGCCGGGAGAGACCGCCAAGAAGCCGCTGGCGCGGTCCGGGCCGTTGAAGATCAAACTCGGATCTACAACCAGCAAGAAATAGCGATAGAGTAAAGCCAGGGACTGGACCTCCATGCCGCTTTACGAATACGAGTGTGTCACCTGCGGCCATCGCACCGAGGTGATCCAAAGAGTCGGCGCTCCGCCGATCGGAGCCTGTTCGGAATGTGGTGGAGAGATGAAGCGGTTGCTCTCGGCACCGGCATTCCAGTTCAAGGGCACCGGCTGGTATGTCACCGACTACGCGCGAAAAGGCAAGTCTCCGAGCGAAGACTCCGAGGCGCAACCCAAAGGCGCCAAGAGTGACGGCAAGAAGACGCCGTCCGGGGACTCGGGCAGCTCGGCTTCTTCAAGCTCCTCCAAGCAAGCCGATTGACGGCCGGGGTCTACTCGATAGCTTCTACGGCCTCGTCCTCCAACGAGCCCGTCAACCCCATCTTCTTGGCGTAGTAACGGAACGACCGGAAGCTCATACCCAGAAGCTCGGCGGCCTGGGTCTGGACACCTTCGCAACGCTCCAGCGCCTGCGTCATGAGCTTGCTGCGGACATCGTCTAAGTAGGCTTCCAGGTTCAGACCGTTGTCGGGCAGCAGGGCCTCCTCGCCCGGGTCCGGCGTCGGTTCCATCAGGTGAATCGGTAGATCCTTGCCGGTGATCACCTCTTCCGTCGACAGGGCAAGGGCTCGCTCGATCACGTTCTCGAGTTCTCGTACATTGCCAGGCCAGTGGTAGCTCTCGAGTGTTCGCATAGCCTCGACGGAGAT